>Ga0307516_10001125_pt1 | contig 37274 bp, 42 predicted proteins | sample 19_EM_MG_FD_203310 | JGI IMG/M metagenome (GOLD analysis project Ga0307516, IMG submission 203310) | Populus trichocarpa ectomycorrhiza microbial communities from riparian zone in the Pacific Northwest, United States - 19_EM | ecosystem: Host-associated > Plants > Roots > Unclassified | place... | reverse complement strand
GATACAACCGTTGTATTGTGTGAAGTGTCCGTCGATGGCATGTGACCGTGACCCTGGGCCAAAAATGTCCGGTCCAGGGGGGTCTGTGATGCGTGACCGGACAAACGGTCGTAATAGTACAGTACTTTGATACGCAACCCTAACTCGCGCCGTGCTCAACCAATGCGACCATCAACACGTGCTACGTGACTCAGAGTCCTACGAGTGCTGCGCTGCGTCAACTTTGACCATCCCTAATCATGGGACGTGCACGGCCTTCACCAACCACACACTCAAATCCATCCCATAAAGTGCAACTCAATTAATTTATAGAGTACTAAATTATCAAAGTAGGAGCCACGAAGCGCTTGACAATATTATTGCGAACTGTGATCAGGGTCGTAAGTATTCCCAATCATAGATCCCCCACTATCTGCTGACCAACATAAGTACAGGGGCGGATCATCATCGGTCAACGTTCACATGCATCGTAACAAGGTTCTATAGCAGAGAATCAGCTTGCGATCATCAGGAGGCGCTGGCATCGGAAACGGCGTACACTTGTTTCCTATTCTTTACGGTAGTTATCTTGCTGCAACGAAAACCTTCGCAACATTGGAGGGATATTATACAGCCTCCCCTTCTACTAACGCACTGCGGGACGCGTCCTTCCAAGGTACGCGCTCCCAATGGGATTGAAGACGCGAAGGCGTTGGCAACGCAGAGAGCGATGGAGAAGAGAAAGGCGCGGTTGAAGTACATGGTGCGATGTTAATGTCAAAAATTCAACCTGGCTTGATATACTACTCACGGGAAGTCCCAGCAGGTCTCATCAGATTGTTAATAAAACCGGTCAGGTATATTATTTGTGTGCAGTCGAATCCCTCTGGCCAATCATATCTATAGGGTAGCGGAGCCGAAGTGTTTCTTGTTCTTGTTCCCGCGATCATTCTTCCCTCGTCAAAACAAACCGGTGACCAATGCAACCGTCTCCAAATAATGATCTGTCGAAGGCGATGGACCAAAGTTTCGTGGCTTAGCTTCCGGGAGACGTTCGAATGTAAACCCATGACCTGCCAGAATGGCATGGGGTCGTTCTTGTCTTTCATGCCTCGCGAACGTCACGTCCTTGCTCGCCAAATCGATACCCACATCCAACTCAACCACCCTGGTGAGGGGCCTGCTTCTGTCCGTTTCAACCCGAATTCCCACTGCAATTCAATTGTTTCACCGATCTGGCACCGGATGATCTTCGCCTAAGAGTGAACATCGTAATTTCCGCAGCAAAAACCTCCATCTCTCCCCTTCACGTAATGCGACGGAAAGAACTCAATCCGACATCGCTACGAAGTCAGGCCGCGTGCAATCTACCTATACAAAAACGTTGGAATACAAGCTCAGGGTGTCTTAGTCCTGCAAATAGTGATTGTCCCCATGATATTGCTACCCGCAATTTTATTGACTCGGATGTATAGCGGACCACGCGAATCGGTGGTGTCCCGTGGTGTCCTACGAAATGCTTACATGCATAGGCACCCAGCAATCAAATATCTCAGTTTGAAGTCCTACTTCGCCCAACGAAAGGTGCCTCTTCCTAGTATTGGCATCAGGAAAAGTCCAATAGGACCCCGGGAGGTGCACAGGCTAGAGGATCCTTGCGAAGTGGTTCAGTAGCGCAAGGTATTTTGGGAGACTGTCTACTAAAAGAAGGCGTGGTAGCGTCAGGAGAATTCGAAAATTTTCGGAGGCCATACATATACCGGTTTGGACGAGATTGATGACATTGGAGCCGTGGTTCGGACAGATGCATCCCTCCCTCGAGCACACGCAAATTTGCTGACGAAACCCAAGTTTAATAACTGCTGAACATGTTCCTAGACCTTTCAAGACCCAAGATGTCCTGTTGGCATTGCTTATCATCATTGGTAGGGGAAAGCTGGGGAAAACGAGCCAGGACAAGGCACGGGAGGGCAAGGGTACGTACAAGGGAGGGAAGTAGGGAAAAGACATGAGGCGACAACCAAATTCATATGATCAAGCCGGCTAACAATCATAAGGGCTGATAGATAAGTCAATAAGTCATCGAAGGAAGTAATTAGTAAGGGAGGTATATGTTTTGCGATTGCAGAGAGGGCTTGTCGCAAAGTCTCGCTAATCTATGTACTTGAGAATCCAAAACCATCCGTCGCCAAGCCTGTCGCACGCCGTGGAGCGCTGCCCCAACTTGTGACGCGTGTTGGTAAGTGGTGGTGGGAAGGTGCAGGGTTGGTCGGAAGGGAGTATGGGTGGTCCAGGGTGGGGGTCGTGGGAGAGAACGGTGACGGTGGCCACGGAGCGTTATTGTAACCAGGGGTGGTGGGTGACTAGGAGCTGGTCGGGATGGGGTAAGAGTATTGGCTGTTATGGGTGTGGGAACAAGTATCATTCGTCATAGTAGGCAGGGTCGTGGGGTAGTGCAAGGAACTGTCATGGCATGGCCATGTGAGCGCAGCGATGATGGATGAGGAGTGCGAGCGCTTGGGGGACGCCGCAGACTTCGAGCTCTCAGGGGAGAACAACGTCGTCGTTGACGCCCTGACGTAGCATCGTCGGTGGATGCTCCCCGTGGGGTTGGTGGTGACGATGATATTGATGGTGGTGGCTATGGCGCTCATGATGCACCCAGCACCATCGTCGCCGTCGTCTCAACCACGCTCGCCCTCAGTGTCGCAGCGGCATCCATCCCCCCAACTCCACCCTGCTCAAATGCCCCAGCGCCCTCGGCAACCTTTCATCGCGGAATCATCGTTTGGCTCCATGATGCGCAGTGTGCACGTGCGAGCGTCGGGTTTCCGACAACGCCGTGTCCTGTTCTCAATGGCCTTCAGCTCCCTCACCAACTGCGGCTTCTGTCTCCCAGAGGGCCCTCAACACCCCTTGTTGAACGTCAGCAGGGGGGGGGCGCCTCTCCAGATACGGATATCCCTAGCCTACGGAGGACCTCGTCCATCCGCGCACCTTGGGGTGATCCTCACGTCCCTTCAGCTCCTGAAGATATATCGGAACCATCCTCAAGGAAGACCAGGCCGTTGTCATTAGGGACACCCACAAGGCTGCTGAACTCGCGGAGCGGGCTCGGAGAACCCCGTGATTGCTTGAAGGCTTCCCTCCGAGGACAGAGGAATACTATGTGTGGAGGTGATACCGACGGTGGTGGCATTGGATGTTGGGAGGGAAGAGGAACGTTTCATGGTGGACGTCGATGCCTCCTCCGAGGGTGAAGCCGTGGGGGCAAGTTCTGCTTCTAGGGGTCCAGAGGCGCAAAGGAGAACCACGCGCGCTGGAAAGCCAAGGTTGGCGACTTTGACGACGATTTCACTACTGCTGGAACTATCGTTGGTCATCGGCGCAGAATATGTCAGCGAAGGTCGGCGGTAGATATTGATATCGATGATGGAGTGTAAGCTTTGACAGCCGCAAGGATGGGAGTGACCGTGACCGTCGAATGGGTTTTCATCCTTGTTCGAGGAAGATGCAGCGATGGCACCACTTAGAACGCCCGAAAAGGTTGTGCACGTCGTCTGTAGTAGCGGCAATCTTTTTCGCGAGGAGATTCAAGGGGGAGGGGAAGAAATCTTTTCGCTGCCGCCGCCAATTTTTCATGCCGGATCAACGTCGCGGAGGGTTTGAACTTTGAAGACGGGGTTGTACTGCTTGTAGCAGTTGCGGCAGTGTATACGGCACGAAAGGGAGAGTATGGACCTTGCGCAAGGCAGCTATAGATGATAGGAGTGATGTGGTCGAGTTCGTCCAGGATTACCGAGTCCCCAGTGGAAACAGGAGATGCGGAAGGAGGAGGAGGAGAGACGGTTGAGGGGGGTGGTGGTGGGTTGTTCGGAGTTGAAGAGGTATTACCCCGAGATTTTGAGGGGAAGAACGACTTGAGTTATTTCTCGCAAGCTAGACTTGTCGAAATAATTTTGCAAGACGGTGGTACTCGCATGAGACTGTAGATTCCAAGATACCTGATGCCTCTCACTCCCGAGTCCGTTATGTATCGTCTCACAGCGTGGCAATGTAGGAACGACCCAATTTACCAGTACCCCATGATTGTCCCGAGGGGACAGTCGACAGGATGTACTTCAGGCCCGGAAGTTCCGCCAACGAACATAAATGAAAAGGGCGTGACATACATGGGAAGGCGTTCACTGACCTCAAGACCAGCATACTGCCCACCGCCCGTTTGGCCTTGCGCGAACTCTGTTACTGCATAGTTTGTGTTCTGCCTCGTGATGACTATCAGCTTTAAAATATATCATAAAAGATGGGAGGCAGACCTCGAGTCTTTTGATGCTGAGGATGGAGGTGTTACACCTCGATAGGTTCCGTATGTTCTCCGTGTTCGTTTTGGGGTCGACTTTCGGCGCGACGTCTTGATGTATTATGTCGACCTTAGGGGACGGCGGGAACTTGAAGGAGGGCCGGCCGACTTCGCTTTGACGTCTGTTTCAAGCGATGCCTTGCCCTCTCCCATTGCCGCCTGCCACACATCATTAGACCACGGCACTGACAAATGCCACTTCTACACCGGGTGTGATCGTCTCAACGTGCGCACCGTAGATATCTACGAGAAAACGTTTGGGGCACAGGAGAGACTGCTGGTTGACGAAGAGAGTAGAAATTGAATTTTCTGGTGCGGTTCGCGGAGAGCCCAGGGTGAGACAACAATGGATGAATTTGAAATGTGGCACCGTGGAACATAACAACCCCCGCTCACGAACGCTCATGTGCATGCTCTCTGCCTTCCTCGGTATTTGGGGCAATGCAGGAAAATTGAACGGCTTCACGAAACAGAACTTGTTGACGTCGATTTCAACTTCGAGATTTGCATCCCTCGTTGAAAAATTGCGCTGACGAGGGTCCTTGGTTTGTCAATGGCTCAGGACCTGGGTTTTGCAAAGGTATACTCTATCTGGTAACGGGGCCACTCCCGCCGCGCGGTCTTCAGGATCGGGACATAGTGACTAGGGCGATTTGTTCAGCGGGAAGAAAATTCTGCAACCCCCATCCCCGATCGAAGGACATCCCGAGTCGTCGCCTCAAAAGTGTGCTACATCTAGATTGGTTTTTTCGGCCGTCGATCATCACACCTTGACGGAAACCGGTAGCGCAGCGAGTCGCCATCCAAGAGTGGAGTCCCGAGAGAAACACAGCAGACTCAGGCTCAATAGAACATGCAGTGAGTGTCTTCTTGATTCTTCGTCTTATATGTATTCAATCTTGGAAAATTCTTGACTCAGAGCTTCCAGCGCCTTGTGGACCTTGGGGATCGTTCCAAATGTGCCGCTTGAATTCTTTGGAAGGCTCTTGACACGGATTATCACAACTGAGACATGCCGCTGGCATCCCCCACCTAGATGACACAACCACTGCTTCGATGGTGCTCATCACGCAAGATGTGCCAAGGGCAACCGTATGGAGGCGCCAGCCTTTTGACTCATCTCCCGAGAGTGTGACCCGACGCATTGTCACGATTACCATAAAAGGATTCCTGCGCTCATTTGCTGAGCGGGATTATCCAGAAGGCAGGCTCCAAGAAATTGAGTTTGTAAGCCGTGGGGTACGAGGCAGAGCCGACGAGGACGGTCAGGAATAGCTGAATGCATGCATCCGCGGCGACATGCACCATCCCAACATGACTGGATCGGGGCACGCAGACCGCAAAGTCTCCGGGGCACCGTGAACTCCGCTTGGTTCTGTTGCCATGGTCTAGTGTTCTCGATAGGCACATCGGCTTCCTAATTGGCTAGTGTGTCTTGACGTTCGCCGCCCTAGCTTCTACAAATTGTTCGCCAATACATTCGGAAACTCCACCAATTCCTCGCGAAAGTGTTCATTCATGGTCGTCGTCTTCTTTTGGTCGCAATGACTCCCCCAATGTCACGGAAATGAGAGGCAGAGACAAGTTGATGGTCAATGGCCGCCTTTTTGGTGATCATCCCGTGGAAAATGGAGACGCCGGGTTCCTCGTTTGGTTTGTGTTCCACAGGCCGATGGCGGGGATCACAACGGCTGCGATCCTGCACCCCTTTTCTTCACCTATACCACCATCTACGCTCCTTCCACTCGTTAATGTCGTCCATTGACACCTCCTTCTCTATATCTCCCCATGACCTCTACCCAGCGTTTCCCATTATCCCTGAAAGGCCTGCTCGGCGCAAAATATGCTCCAGTGTCCGTTCCCACGTGCACCTACGATACTCACCGTACGCCCGGCCTCAATTGCGCTTGACATACATCGTGAGATGCCCTATTCTCGTCCTTGTACCCCTATCATCCTTACTCCAAACGAAGGACGCGGCTTATGTTGAAGGGTTGGTGGAGATTGTCATGCCACATGTCTGTCATCAATTTACCCTCCTCCGCATCACGGTCGCTGACGTTCAGGTCCAGGAGCCGCCCGCTCGTGCGCTTTCGGCTGTCCTAGGACCTCCGCCTCCTGAAATACAGATTTTCGTCCATGCGAACGATGTTTTCGGAGGAAGATTTTTCCATGGCTTCCTCGACCTCGTCACTGTAAGCAAAACCTTTTTGGAAGCTGAAATTCCAACCACGGTCTCGTCAGTAGGAATTTGCTGAAGTCCTACGAAGGTGGACTGCACGAGGAGAGCCTTGAGAATTCAACCGGTCGAAACAAAGAACATGCCTTTCTCGTTCATCTACCTTGTTTACACGTCGCTATTCTTACTTCTCCGGTACATTTATCTAGAATCAATAGTTTATTTTCAATGGAAAGATCACTTCTTTGATCGAGGAACGATGTGTTTTCCCCATTCACCTGCCTTCGCGCCCGACAGTCACACAGGCCGCGGGCTGCGAGGGCGTATTTTCGGAGCCTGTGCGGACCAGTCAAGTGTGGGTGGCATTTGCCTTGTATTTTATTTGATATTGAAGGAGGCGATACAATAGGCTAACTGACAGTTCGGGCGTGATGAAGAAAAACTGATTTGATTGCGTCGCTTGGGGTTCGGGGCGAGCCTTGTGATCTTTCGACATTTGCTATTTGCAGGAAGGTTCGTCGTCTTTGTCTTCCTTATCAACTTATCATGCGAAGCGACAGCATGATTCAACGGGCGATTGAGTAGTGATATATTCATGTAGAGAGCGTCAGGACAGATGAGTTGGTCTATGTGGACGATGCAATGTCAATCACTGGCAGGATCTGACGTTGCATTCGGCAAAGTCAACGACCGGCCTGTGACATGGCTTGCTTAACAATTTCCACGATGTCCTGGACAGCAAGTTACGGCGTGTTACTTGCGCAGGAGGGGTACGGATTGCTTACCCTGACCTTAGCAAGAGACCCATACATATCGAATCTGGCCTGTGCTCGAGGTCGAAAAACGGCGGCTAGAACAGGGTAGGTAGGCTGCAAGTGTGATAAGGACCAGTGGAGCCAAATAAATGTGATGATTCTTGAACTAACACGAGGCTGAACGAGCTCAACACGTTCATGAACGCGGCTGGGATCCTTGAATAGTTCGCATTAGAATACAAGGACAATATGGGTAGGAATACCTGGGACTCACGACATAGGTCATGCCCAGCTGGTGAATAGAATATTGAGAATATTGACGGCGATAGGGGGAATTCGAATGAGCCAGATGCCGAGAAGAACAGGAGTGGTTGAGGTTAGCTGAAGGGATGTAAAGCTTCTTGTTCGTTAACGACATGAGGGACATGTTCAAGAAAAAGGAAAGGAATGAAGAGTGAGGAGATGGTAAGTAAGTAAGAAGAGAGGGGGGACGATAGCCATGCATGATCGCATCTTATTATATACTTTAGCCGCCGCCATCATGCCCCTTGATTTCATCGTCCACGCTTTCTCCGACACCCAAGACCAAAACATCCTCGAAAATGCTCGCAATCTCATTGCTACGTTCTCTTCCAATCCGCACTGGGTCAACGTTCATGTCAAGTTACCTCCTGTTCGCTCTGCCCCAAGTGAGATTTCTCCATCTACACCGGGACCCAACCCAGCTTATATACAGGAAGCTTTCAATACCGTTCCTTCGACAAAGATATCTTTGTCGACGAAAACACCATTCTATCCGAGCCTAAACCTTGGGGGGCGCCGATTGGAGACGGCGATGACATCTTCAGCTTGGCTGACCTGGACGAATTCCAGTCAACCAATCTAGCGTACCTCGCAGACATACCCATCCTTAGGCCTACACCACCCACACAAGCCATACCATGCACAGAACATATCCTAGATATGAACTACTTGCATCAAATTTTACCTCAGGTGGGTCATTGTCCAGAGTTTTCTAGTCCCCCTTCTCACTCACATTATTTTTCAAGCCCCATATTCACCCATCACCTTCACAGGACAACTCCAAACCGCTCAAGATGATTCCTTACCAGAAAACACATCCTATCCCGATTCCGCCTTATTCCCTACCTCTTCCTCCGCCTTCGCCCTACTCACGTTCTGCCTGGCTAATTCCCGTCCGTGGCACCTTTCCCTGGAAGGAATGCACACCCGCAGTCATGCTCGACTCCTCCATTCTGGTTCCCTTTCGGGCTGACCCGCTCAAGCCAGACGATCCCATTAAATGGACCCATCCATCATTACGTTCTTTCTGGACGTTCCTTCTGAGTCTCAAAGCCACCCACAACGTCGGCGCACTTGGCCTTTCATTCCACGCTGCACGACCGCCCGCACCAACACAAGCGGCATCAATGCTCAACCTCACCTCATCCGGAGGAGGCCGTCATACCATCATCGATTCAAACACCACGTCGGGCCAGCATACATCTGCTGGCACCGCAACGCAACCTCCGAGGTCTCGTCTAGTGCTGTCCAACGCCGACTACATCAAGGTATATCATGAAGCTCAGTACTCGATGTATGTGAGGAACGCATTGGACCTATGGTCATATGTCGTCCAATCCGCGTCAGAATCAACCCAGCCAGAGAAGGTCAGGGTCCTGAAAGGCGCGAGGCTTGCTCTGGTCAACGAACGGTCCAAAGGGATTTTGGTCTCCTAATCACGCGTGTCCAACACGAGAATCTAAAGAGTTCTCCACGGTACCGATTCAAGCGACATGACCCCCAGGAGTCAAGAGTCTTACTCAACCTTTCTTGCCTTTGATCCGAGTATGGAATGGCGAGATATTCCGGAGGAATTGCAAGGATCGAGAATTTGTGGAACGCAGTCTTCAAACGATTGTAGTAGTACCGAACAACAGCATCCGACAATGGAGCGATGAGTTTTGCCCACAATCCCTGTTCGTATATCGGTTTAGTACACGGCTTAGTACTCGCGCCTGTCATACGCTTGCAACACAACATATACATACGCGCAAGAGCGGGGTCCGACTCCCCGACAGGGAGTGTTACGTCCATCAAGGAAATCCCAATTTTTTACCAACCAATCCAACAATATCGATCAAATATCGATGTCACGAAATCATGAAGCCGGCAAATGCACGAAACCTCTTTGATTTATGTACTTCGACCATACATAGTGGTCTCAAGTTTGAATTCGTTCAACACGATGCCATTACCAACGAAACATGATAATCGTGCAATCTAGCATCCACCCGACCACCCCAGGTCCGGAATTCCCGTTCTACCACCTCCTCGATTCCCCCTCCCCTGACGTCAAATGGGCAGCGCGTTCTCTCCGCTGCACTGCGCCATTCACTCTTTTGGGAATTCAGGGTATATATTACCCTGTTTACGCAAGTGAAAAGCCGCGGAGGAACCAAGGTACATCTCAGTCAGCCGATAGAGGTGCTTTTCCAGTGAGTGCATGTCATTCCGTATCAGACTTGTTGCTCAACTGCGCGATAATTAAAAACATTTCATTCAAGTTCATCGTACTGATTGCAAGTCATCGAGAACCTCCGAGCCTCGTTTATGCCGACCGTCGGTACTCCCGTCATCACGGGGACTTCCCTCCAGTGCCTCAACCTTGGTTGTACGACCCCTGTCAGTACTTATCTCGTTATGCTGTCAGCAGTGCACCTATCCCTTAAAAAGTCGAGGCTCAGCTGCCGAAAAGCCCACGACAACTTCCTATCCTTCGGCCTCCACCCAAGATGATACGGCATCGGATCCCTCACATGCTCATTGCTCCCAGGCTACGTGTCCACCGCTCTGGTGAATACGACTCCCCCTTTTCACTAACTGCTATTAAAGTATGCGCATATTCAGTCACGTAAGTAAGCAATCCCCGTCGAACTTTTATTGACAATTAAATTTCCCTCAAGTTACTGTGAGCAAAGCAACCCTCCTTTCATCAACCCTAACTCCAAGCAGGGGTTAGTGCCAGTAAACCATCAACACTTAGAGTCGGACATCGTAGGAGAAGATTCAAAAAGCTCCCGATACTGTGTTACACACCCCAGAAGCAATCGCTTATTCCACGCTGCTCGGCGCATGCACTTTTTATGGATGAATCCTGTATATCAATTGCATATCAAAAGAGGTATCGATGAATCCCGTCTATCAAAAGAGGGCCTTGACATCACCACCCAGTTTGTGGATCGTGTATCTGTCAGCCCTCCAGTGCACCCTTGATAACATACGATGCGGATTGACATGACGGTCATTCTTGATTGGGACAACCTGGCCGCGAATCCTAATGTGGTGATCATTATCGGGATCTGCGTCACTGCTGTCTTTCTCGCTATATATAGATCATATTATCGACCATATTATCGACCACCCACAACGAAACTCAAAGGTCCTCCAAGCAAGGACTTCGGAGTCTCCAAGGAGCTCTACAACACATCGACGTTGGTGGCATATACAGGGACTGGGAGAGGGCCTACGGACCAGTGTACGAGTTACCTGGGACCTTACGATCCACGATCCTCGTTCTGTAAGATCCCCGGGCGAGCACACATTTGTATTTGAAGGACACCTGGACATATCATCAATTCGGGTTTATCAAAGCCATTTTCAGCATAGTGAGTTTTCGAGGGACCCTTTTGATTCGGTCATTTGATAGGCCGGCGATGCACTGTTCATCACGGAAGGAGAGACTCACAAGAGGTTCGTTCTCGGGATAGTATCTTCCCGTCCCACCGATTTTTATTCACCTACTAGACAACGGAGAGCTCTATCGATTGCCTTCATAAATTCTGCCATTAGGAATCTCGCCCCCCTCTTCTTGGCTTCCTGATACAAGGTAAAAAAGATCGCTATTATGAGATACAATACTGGGATGGTGACGTTACTCCGTCGCAGCTCAAAGCAGCATGGAATTCGGCCTTCCAAGGCAGCCCAAATGATGCATTAACCATTGAGGTTCAACGTTGGTGAATCCTTCAGTGTCATTCTCAACTCTCAATTATTGAACCTCATTCTACCAGGATCGAATGTGTGAGGTGCGACCCTTTCTCTCCATCTCCAAGCTCCCCTTATGATTCTGTCTCCCGTACTAGCCTCGACAGCATCGGGAGTGGTGGCTTCTCGCACAACTTTGGTTCTCTCAAAGGCAACGCCATCATGATCGCCTTTGAATCCTTCAGCTCCATCAAGCCCTCTCTCTCTATCGTGCTCAGCTTTATCTTCGGGGTGCTCTTTCCGAACTTGTCATTGAGGATGCCTAACAACCGCAGAAAGGGGATAAAGTCGATTATGAGGAGTACTAGAGGAATCGCCACTGAGCTACTGGACAAAGCGACAAAAGAGAAGGCTGATATCAGTACATGCGAAGTTGACAAGTCAATCCTAACGGCGCTTGGTGAGATATTTCGTTTCTTCCAAATAATGGTTCGCTCAGGCTGAATCAGGTTTTAGTCAGATCTATAGTAAATGCGAGCTCAAAAGTTCGTATGTCGGTAGACGAAATAATGGCTCAAGTGCGTTGTCATATCGAAAGTCCCTCAGTGTTTCGACCTAAGAGAATGTCTTCCTAGGTGGTAAATAATTTCTCAGCGCTCCCAATAAAAGAAATTGATCAGGTGCATTGAAAGACGTTATTTTGTATTGCTGGCTATGAGACTACCGCATGTGGGTCATCATCCCAAGAGGTGTTAGGTACCGTCTTACCTCTTTCCCTAGCTGCTTTAACACTGGGTCTTCCCTTCTCATCCTCCATTCTGAAGTATCCTGTCTCACAAAGTGGGCCCTTTTCGAACTCGCCCATCACCCCGACGTGCAAGAAACCCTTTGTGCTGAACTTCACAGCGCGCTCGGCGGCATGGAAGATTCCGCATATGGCCAGCTCGTGAACTCCCTTCCCTACCTCGATGCGTTCACGTCTGAAGTATTGAGGACATCTTTTTCGTCAAGGGCTCGACCATCCGCATCCCCGTTCTTGGCACCAATAAGTCCGAGGTCCTGTGGGGAAAGGACGCGAATAAGTTTGACCCGAAACAATGGTTGGATTCCCATCATAATGAAGGAGGACGTGGAGAGAGATGGACGGAGAGACAAGGGCACAAACACTTGCTGACTTTTGGAAGTGGACCGAGGATGTGTGTGGGGAAGAATCTTGCGGTGACCGAAATCAAGGTGAGCGTTTCTCTCTATCTCCCCGGTCTGCTCCAGTGGCGTTTATCATCCCATCGTGGCTTTAGGTCGTCCTGTCTGTTTTAGTACACTACTAGTACTTCAGCTTTGAGCTGCCTGATGGACCCTCGACAAAGCCCGGCCTGCATATATTGTTTAATTTGAGGTCCAAGGTGGCAGGTGCCGCTTATTGTGAGACGTGTGGAGCAGTAAGGATTCCGAGGCGCGACGAGGCAAGACGTATTCCATGTACTTACTTCTTCGACGATTTCATGAGTGAGGCCTAGGAGTCGCACGCATTGAGAACCTGGAAGTCAGTCTTATATATATAGGTTTAGTACACGCGCCTGTCATGCCGGGCAATTCTTATACGCGCGAGAGCGGGGTTTGCCCCCCCGACAGGGAGTGACCGATTCCAGCAAGTTTCGCTTTTTGATCAACCAATCCGACAGTATCGATGTCACGTTTGTCAGGAAATTATGAAACGACAAACGCAAACGAAACTCTTTGATTTATGTATGTAAGCAGGTTGACAGTTTTTCTAACTTGGAATGAGAGAATGAGGCTGCAAAGGGGGAAAAAGGATGTCTATTATCTACACGCCCAGGTCATGTTCTTCTACAAAGCATCAGGAGAAATATCTCCAAGGGTGTGGAGAGGATCGAAAGCGCTAAATGCCGATCTCGCATCGTCACCAAATTCTGATCGAGAATCCAGTGCTTCCTGTTGCAATGAAATTGAATGATCGTCAGCTGCAGAAGAACAAAATGAAAGAAGAAACCAGACGAACATCATCAAAGTAATGATGGGCGATGCCTCGGGGAGCTGAAGAAGTCGCAGCGGTAAGCAAGAGAAAATTATATCAAAGTAAGAACTCACTTCGGGGCGTCTTGGGTAGCCGACAGCTCACACCACTTTGCAGGATGTGGTACGCAACAAGGCCGGACCAGCCCGTCTGATGCGAAGCGCCAAGACCTCGCCCATTGTCCGCATGGAAGAACTGGATAGAAGAAGGAATGAAAGATTGTGAGATCACATACATTTGGCTTCTCGAATGCGCTCGGTACCTCATAGAACCAAACATAATCACGGAAATGAGGGTCGTAATCCAGCTTTGTATTACCTCCGTTGGTCGCTCGTCGGCCCTCGACATCACGTCCAAAGATGTGAATAATTCGGTGTTGTATTTCTTCCGCAACGGCCACAAGATTCATGTAATCTCCACTACCCGTGGGGCATTCGACCTTGATACACAAATCAGTCGAATAACCTCCCAAAAAATGGCATGTGCATACCTGCAGATCATCGCCATAATACTGATAAAACCGTTGCAAACTCTCTATGAGCAAGAAGTTCGTGGCCAGCCCTGAAGATTCGTCGACCTGAAAAAGGATATAGAATCAAAAGAAACAACATACAGATTGGACCTCTCCAGTTCGAGTTCCCCCCAAACATACCAGACTTTGAGTCCCCAGGCCAATATCCGACTTCGTAACGCTGTCCGTTGACATCCATGCCCCATGGATGGTCTTGATGCATCTTCGACAATCTAGAATGCCATAAAAGATACCGTCACGACAAAATAAGGAACAGAACTCACGATCTAATCCCATGCTCGCTTAAAAACTCGTCCTCATCCAACATCTTTTCAAGTATCTTTACGAGCCTTTCTTTACTCGCCAATGCCAACAATCTTCTTTCGCTCCGACCTTCAACTATCAACAGCTCATTCAGCAACCTTTGCCTATCAGAAAATGGACATGACGAACCTTTCATGTTCGCCATATTCCTCCCCGCCAACTCCGACCGATTGTTCAAAAACCATTCAACCCGCTTTTTGAAACCTGGGAAGCGATTCAAGACAGAAGGCTCCAGGACCAACGTGGCATATAAAGGAATAAGCCCAACGAGACTGCGAATAGGCAGTTGCATAGCGTTTCCTGGCCCGAACTCGATGGCGTCGTAGTACATCCCGTCATGATCGTTCCACAGGCTTATTTCGTCATCGCCCTCCTTGTACGTCATGGCGTCCGCGATGAAAATGAAATGCTATCAGAATTTGTGTGAATCGACTCCTTAACGTTATCAAGCAGCTTGTCAGACAGACCTCGAAGAACTTGGAAGCGATGTCTTCGTAGACCGGGTTATGCTTGGCGAGTTCCAGCGCCATATTTAACCTATTCAGCACCGCAATCCTCAACGGAGATTCGATGGGTAAAACTGGAGAATACATACATGTTAAGACAATAGAACGCCATCCAAGCTGTTCCATCTGCTTGGCGTAACGTTCCACCAGTCGGAAGCGGCTCAGAGCGATTGAATGCGCCAATGTTGTCTAATCCAAGGAACCCGCCCTCGAACACATTGTTTCCTCCTTGATCTTTGCGGTTTACCCACCTGAAAGTATCCTCAGGCGAGACGGAAAACAGCAAATAATAGCTATGCTTACCATGTGAAATTCAGCAGCAACTTTTGGAATACGCGTTCAAGGAATGCAAGATCTTCTTTACCATGCAGTTTTCGTTCGATTTTAAAGACTCTAAATGTCGCCCTTCACGAAAGTGTTACCAAAGCAAGCAGAAAAAGAGGGGATGGAACATACCATGCGTGTACAGGCGGATTCACATCGCTAAAGTTCCATTCATATGCAGGAATTTGCCCATCAGGTTTCATGTACCACTCCCTTGTCAACCAATCTAGTTGGGATTTCGCAAAAGCAGGATCAACGACAGCCAGAGGAATGCAATGAAATGCCGTGTCCCAAGCTGCGAAGAACGGATACTCCCACCTATAGGTAAGAGATAGAAGGAAAGGTCATCAAAATCATCGTATATGCGCGCAAAATAGAACCCACTTGTCCGGCATGGAGAGAATATCCTCTATATGCATGTGTCTCCACTCCTGCGTGGGTTTGACGATGCATCAGCAAAATCTTACACTAGAAAAAACAGCGCACCTACCCGATTCCTGACAAACTTCCTTTCCGGGGGTGGTTTCGGTTGTCCGGGATCCCCTTCAATCCACTCCTTCTGTATGAACCTATAATGTTGCTTCGTCCACAGCATCCCACCCAACGCCTGCCTCATAATCTGCTTCAAGTCATCGCTCATCGGCCCAAACACTAGTGATCCGTAAAACTCATCGGCCTCTTGCCTCCTCTCCTCCATGGCATCGTCAAACAGTCCTTCATCTGCCAAAGAAGGGTCGTTCCCATGCTTGGACGGGGTCAGTTTAAGGCGAACCACGACACACCCTCCCCGCCCCGGAACGTCGTTAAAGACATAGTGCGCAGCGGCCTTGGTGCCGAGCTTGTCTGGATTGACAAAAGTAGGGCCAGGAGGGAAGGGAGTGCATGGCCCTTCTTCCGGGATTTCTGGGGGCTCTGCACCGAAGGAGGATGCGGTTCTTGAACGAATTCGAGGCGAGAAGAAAGATTCCTCCTTAGATTCGGAGGAGGGCGGGCGGTGGCTCGGGATGATGTGATCGTGGAAAGCATCCTTTACATAGGACGTCTCGTTCGTCCCGCCGTAGAGCCTACTGAAGTTTGTGTTGTTCTCCGTGAAGAGGAGTGCGGGCTCAACAGGGTCTATCTCGGGGTCGACCTCGAAGTTGTTCGCAGGGCCGACGGGAGGAGGGGATGGTAAACAGTATAGGTGGGTTTTCCCGAGAGTTGGGTGACGCGCCGTTATACGATTTCCTCGAGCTGAACCAACAAGAGACGGGACAGCTGGCTTTTCCAGAGGCCAAGACCACGTATTGGGGAACCACAGTTGAGGGATGACATGAAGAGTGGCCGGGTCAGGTCCCCGGTTGTAGGTTGTGATGCGAATATAGATATTGTCCGGGTCTTCCGCGTCCTTAGCGTACTGGAGCAGATCAAGATGAGCGAGCGTCTATATGCTCTCAAAAAAAAGAACATGCCTCTACAAACACATCCCAGTACCGATCCTCGTCAAATGCATCAGTATCCAAGATCTCATATTCGGCTACCTCGCGATCCCGTCGCTGATTCTCGGCTACGAGCTCTTCGTATGGGTATCTTCGCTGGGGATACTTGTACAAAAACTTCATATAAGAATGCGTCGGAGTCGAGTCTAGATAGTAATAGAGCTCTTTGACGTCTTCGCCATGATTTCCCTGATGGCCAGTGACGCCAAAGAGCCGCTCCTTGAGAATCGGGTCCTCTCCATTCCAGAGGGAGAGGGCAAAACAGAGTCGTTGGTGATTATCCGAGATGCCCGCGATACCGTCTTCGCCCCAACGATATGCACGAGACCGCGCGTGTTCATGAGGGAAATGGCTCCAGGCGTCACCATTAGAAGAATAATCTTCACGGACTGTGGCCTACAAAGGTGGTGCTATTGATGTCCAATCAAAGGATGATCGTATAATGCACTGACCCATTGCCTATCGCTGACATACGGACCCCACCTCTTCCAGTGTTTCTCTCTGTCACTATCTTGTTGGAGGCGGTGCTTTTCGGCGCCTTGATAATCCCCGCCCAACTTTTGAGCAAGATGTTGACGATACTTTGTATTCCCCTTTGGATCTACTGATATTTTGGGTGGGGAATCTGAAGGCGGCTTTCCTAGTTTTGGGGGCGGCGTGGGCGTTGCTGGCGTCAGAGACGGTTTTGGGATATTGATGGTCAGGGCTGGGGGTTCGCCGCGATCTTCAGGTTCGGGCGCGGGTGGCGATGGGTCGGAAAGGCGGCCTCTAAAGAGCCTCTCTTGAACCTTTCTGATGGCACTGGAAGCCATGATGGCCAACACGCTGGGAAAGGGAGAGGGTGTTAAGAGGCAAAGAACTCGCGAACCAAAATGGGTATTATCACCTTCAATATGACATCATCAATCCTTACACGTGTTTCTACTTGGGTGACTGATCCCTCAGTGGGACCCATGAGTGCGAGAAGAAGTTTCCGTACATGTAAGGATCGGTCTAACGAGGAGAAGGAGTGACGACTTTAGCTCCTCGTCACTTCTAATAGATTAGTTATGCCTATGTGCAGTTTGTGGCTGCTGCGGGATCTCCACCGTGTCGTATGGAGATTATATCATGCATACCGCCTGTATTCCATGTAGTCCAAAGTGCTGGAGGGGGGAAAGTACAAGCCGGTTAACACACGAGCGATATAGGCGACCAGTTGTGTCGGGGGGCAAATCCTCCCGAACGATTTGATCAATAACGATAGCATTACCGCTTACACTAGAACACCGAAAACAAATTTATCCACCTATCAAGCTAAACTGGCCTCGGATATATGTTTACGGATGATAGAATTACCCACTTTGATATCACCGTGAGCAACAAGAAATCGGAGAGACAATGACGGACTCACTGTCATCAATGACAAGACGTGTGGCTGACGTATCCTGTCACAGGTTAAAAGCCTTTAATACAAGTTGACTATCAGAAGGGCCAATGATACGTACGATCATCGAGGTGAAGTGCTGGAATGGCCGACATAAGCGGGAAACAAGGAAGATTCGGAGGAAGCGTACCACAAATAGCGCTCGATGCATCGTATCATGCCGCCGGTGCACTTGGCAAAAATGCCTACGGAAATATTCCGCTACAGCCTCATACGTGTTGGGACGATTCCCAAAACTGGGAATACTAAAATGGGGAGCACAAGTTTAATGACAGGCGCCTCGGGCATCAATGAACATACTATTTTCGGACCTTTCTCCCGTTCTCCAATTTTTGCCGAAGGATGTCGGTCTATCACCGAAAATGTCAAGCGAGGAGGGAAGCTCGGCAATTCATCTACATCACCTTGTTCAGAAGAAGAATTAGACTGGCCTTCTTCAGAAGGGCGCTGGAGCAGATTAGGGTGAACAGTTGTAATGAGTCTTCCACTCTATTCGTTTTCGCGTCTTCTTCGAGTTGCTTTCGGGATCTCATCAATTTATCACACCGTCAGAAAAGGCGAGCGGCTTTACCTGGTCAAATGCACTGATAGGTGCTGTGGACGTCTTATAAAGCTTGTACTTAGAGGTAAGATGTGAGGTTACCCAAGAATAATATCGCTGCCGCTGAGTAAACCATGTCACCTCAAACTCCACTGATAGAAGATGTTACGTTACCTTCATCGAAAAAAGGAATCCACGAATGCCGCTGTCAATCAAGATCTTGTGAGATGCGAACATTGAATGGGGTTTCCAGAAAGCCAACCTGCCCTCGCTTGATAGAAAATTACAATTAGAAACGTTTGCAAGAATATGATATCACGACGTACTGCTCCTGCTACGTCATACATACGCCATACATAATCCTTGCCACCTTGACGTATAGACAGACAATGTTCACTGACGCCGAGAGTTTGCATTCGAACATGAAGAATATCCTCTGATAAGGCTGTAAAGATGAAAATTCTGCAAGAGTCATGGATAGAATCACCAGTTGTGGGTATGTAATCTGGTACACATATTCGGTCAAGGCTATCGAGAAAACTGGTGAACAGTATGACTGTGGAAGGAAAGCGGAGATAGCAAAGGGAATACGCACAAGGGCGCCGACTCGTCGATCCCCAATTTTCGCCGGCGGCACAAGCTGACCACGAGAGGATGTCGCCATAATGCCTTCATACATCCTTTATTGTCGCAAAGAATATTCGCAGCACAGACAGTCGCAAGAGTGTTCACGGCATCGGTGCTCACTTGGCGTGAGCTGACCAGAGATTGCCACCCAGCACGTGCGAACGCTGCTGCTCGTCCCAAGACCCCGCCGTTCAGTTCGGAAGAAAGCGCAGGCTCCGTGTCAAGGACTGGTCGGATCCCAGCCAGCAACAAGCTTATTTGCAAACGGGAATCGTCTGTTATAGGGGTATCCGCGTCGGAGTGGTCTTGACCTGCTGGAGAAAGCGCTTGATGCAACCCCTCCAATATTTTCCGCAGTGCCCGGATAATGTTGATATAGACCACTGCCGTCCAAGATGGGCGTTCACGATCGAGGGCCTGGGATGCGTAATGCAGTTGGAATTGTTTTTGCAGAGTCGACTTGCCTGGGAGTAAACTTGGTTAAGCACTGCCCACAAGTATAAAGTAATTTGGTATACCAGACTCGGCTTGCCCGAGCAAGAGGACTGAAAGGACGGGGAATAATTAAAGAAGAAAATCTGATCCGGCTGTATCGCCTCACCTTTGACCTCCTTCTTGTGTGCTTCTTTCCGCCTTGCAGCCTCTTGCTATAGAATCATAGCATGTTAGCCGCCAAGGATCTATTTTGAGAGATCTGTAAGGTCACCTTAAGTGCCTCGTCGATACAGTGGCTGATTTGGTCCGCCTCTGCATCGTAATAATTAAGGACAGAGTGACGGGGCCAGGCAGTTTCAGGTGGACTCGATGGGGACAAAACAACCGCCGTCATTAGTAGTGGAGTTCCTTGGGTGCTGTGTTGAACGGTGGGTTGATGAATAGCGGTCACTCGCGACGCGGCCGTGTAGCAATTGAGTAGCGGCCTGTCCTCTTAACAGGAGCCGGACGAAGTAGTCTCGTTTCAAATGGGGAATTCCCCGGTGGAAGTTAAATGCATTGATAACTCACTGATTGGATAGGTCCTAGGAGTAAGATATTATAAGACCAGGGCTGGGCTGGATACAGACTTTTGATGCTTTGATGGTGGTCAGCCGACATGTTGGTTCCGCAAATCTAGGGTTTGAGATGTATTTGGAGACATCTCAAGAGACTCCGTTTAGTTTCCGTCTCGTCAGCAGGCCGTCTCATCATTGTCTTCGCTTGAGCTTTCAAGTTTTTCCAAGTTTCCATTCATAAATGATTATCGGAACGGTCTAGCACTGGTGGCCTTGCCACCCACGATATGGGCTCGGTGGCCAATGGGATAAGAGGGAAAGTCAGGATTATCGGTGGGCAAGTGAAGAAGGTTGGAACTCACCCATGGCCAATTCCGACTGATCGGCTGTGAGGCTTCTGCTACAACTTCAAACGCTACATATACCATTCCGTCCGCCTCACTTCCATATCCCTGTAGTGGACTCTCGCTCCTCAACCAATAATGTCGGTGGATTACAATCATGGCGTTCATTATCTGCCGTCCACAGTTTCGCGTCAAAGTTGCCTCACGATAGACCAGCTTGGGGAACTCGGCATCGGTGAGCAGAAAAACCATTTCCGCAGGATCGCACTATCTCACACACTCCACAGGATACATTCGTTTACAATGGATAGATCTCACAAACGTCGTTCGATGTCGAGTCCTCTCAATATCGTACTTCCGCGAACTCCTCAAGTCCACTCGTCCTGGTGTCGGGGTTGCCAAAGTCTGCATGGGCATTGCCTACCTGATGGTCGCCAGCGGCTTTTCGGGTTCTGGGGAGTATCTTTACGTGCCAGACCTCTCGACACTCCGGATCTGCCCCTATGCTCCAGGGGAAGCCGTGGTCATGGGGTGGTTCCAGGAAAAAACGCCTTACGTTGGCGCTGACAACAAACTCACTCTTGATGTTCCTTTGTGCCCTCGTGCGACCTTGCGACGCATCACCCAGTGAGTCTGCTGTTCATATTATATCCCCAACGCAATGATTCACTTAATACCTCCAGACGAGCATCAGCCGCTGGCGTTGAATTCCTTGTCGGATTCGAATCAGAATTCATCCTACTCAAATCAACAAAACCCGTAGAAGCCTCTAATTATCACAGCTGGACTGCTAACAATGGGTTCTTGTCGGGATCAATCGAATCGGTAATCCTCAAAGAAATTGCAAATGGCATCCAAGCGTCGGGAATAGAACTTCAAATATACCACCCAGAAGCCGCTCCAGGACAGGTATTTGTTGGATCTGCTTTGTCCCTGTTCTAGAATTCATGACTGCTCGCAGTATGAGATGGTCACCGGTCCATTGGCTCCGCTGGAAGCTGCTGATGCGCTCGTTCACACCCGCGAAATCATCATCAACACTGCTGCGAAACATGGTATGCGTGCGACTTTTGCGCCCAGGATCTACATGGATTCCGCAGGGAGCTCGGCCCATACGCATATCTCCGTACATTCGAAAAACAATGTCAAAACACCAGAGAAGATCTCACCCCTCGAAGCTTCGTTCCTCTCATCAGTCTTGACCAATCTTCCCGCCCTGACGGCCCTCACGTTACCGATACCCGCGTCGTACAAGCGGATGGCAGATGGCGTCTGGTCGGGTGGAACGTACGTACACTGGGGCACCGAGAACCGGGAGGCGCCTATCCGTCTCTCCAACGCTACGTCCCCGTCTTCTCGAAACTTTGAGATTCGCTTCGTTGATGGGACTGCAAATCCATATCTCGCACTTGCTGGCATCTTGGGCGTAGGATTTGCAGGGATCAAGGACAATGTTGAACTCAAGGTCCAAGATTGGCCAGGTCCACCGACCGCGGCCCAAATGTCGCAAGAGGAACGACAGGCACTTGGAATAACACAGAGAATGTCCCTGACGTGGGAGGAATCTCGAAACAGGCTAGCCGAAAATGCGCTCTTGAGGGAACGTGTGCTCGGTTCTGAATTGACAGAGAAATATTTGGCTGTGAATAAAGTACGTCTTCATCTCTATGCTTCCAGCGCAAACATGAATTGTCGCTGTTTAGACACTCGCAGATGCTTTGGGCCTGGATGGTAACGATGAAGCTGCTGCGTTGACGCGCCTGGTGGAATTCTATTGAGAATCAGGGTCGTTTCAGGTACTCCAAGAGAGTGGACGGATTTTCTAGAATTGTTAGCTTTGTGATGTCAAGGTGATGTAAATTGTACACTGTATGTATGTACTTGAACCACCCGAATCTGAATTGCTCCAACATTGTCGTGTCAGTTGGGTTGTGTTACTATGTGGTTGCGCGGGATGCATATGTTTTTAACTCAGTAACCCGAATCGATGGTTTTGGGGTACATATTTGCGATCAAAGAGCGGATCTGAAGAGAATCCCAGTCTCATTCCCATCCCCACGTCCATGGTTGAGAGGAAGTCATATGTCATGAGGAATGTGATTGGTTGGTTGAAGGTATAATCTCGCATTAATGACCAATCACATTGCTAATCCTTCATGACATATGATTTCCTCTCAACCACAGACGTGAGGATGCGAAGGAGACTGAGGGAGCTCTTGACGTGTTCGGAGTTGAAGTGTTGTGTCCAAAAACTGACAGAAAAGATGGCAGTGTGATCGAGCATTTCTCGTGTCGTGTATATATCTGTACATATCGCAATGTCGAACTTGTCCAAGGCTGTTTGTATGGTCACTGGTCCTTGACAGAGACTCATTATGATGCTTCGACTCGGCGGAGCTTGGGCATCTGCTCCATCGGAACTTCTTAAGGTTGGTGACCTTGGACCACCTGGTCGGCTGTGCAAGCCTTGTGTACCGGGGATTCTCCGAGTCCACCATTCAATATTCACCGCCCTGCTATCGGGCGACGGGCGTGTGTGAAATTCCTTCACGATCGGATCAGCATGATCTCTCGCTTCCCTGAACATCAATAACCACCAGTTTTTGGCAGTTTTTGCTATCTCCGACGGGTTTTTTCTCCGGATGGAGTCCCCTTGGCAGCTAACTCCCAGACTGGGTTATTCCTGGGAGAAGAGAAGACGTGCCAGAAAACCTTATACCTATTCACGGATGGCCCACCCAGCCTCGGTCCGCCTCACTCTTTAAGACCATCATCATTCGTCACCCCCGCACAGTCAGCCAAAGGGTTGACAATATTCTTTCCTTTTTTCTGGGGATCCGCCAACTGGATTTCACATGGTCGACATAGCCAGTTTCTTTCAAGCAAGGGCGGAGCGTAATGCATACCGTAAGATATTCCCGAACTCTCTAACATTCGAGGCTCACGCACTGCACCAGTCGCGTGTGCATGTCTGATATTTTACGAGTACTGTGAGTGTTACCTCGATAGACGGGATATAGTGTTTACATGCCTTCCTTGCAGTGATACAGCTAGATAACGAGGTATATGATAGGCCTCGCTGGACTCATCTCAGCTCTACTCACGGTTTTGCCCTCTTGCACAGGTAGAATTCTTCTGGGTTAGTCTGATGCCTCGTGGAAGAGGGTGTGGCCTGATTTCCTTTCCTGTGTTCAGAAACAGCGGTGGTCTGTCGCCAAGGCTTTATTCTTATGGGTGAGTTTTGCACGTCATCGTCACCTCGGATCATCGCTCATGCTGTCCTACAGAGTCGGTACTACAGTCTAGGGTACAACATGTAGGTCTTTAAATATCGTTGAAAAGGATCTGTTGGCTGACAGGGTTTATGAAGCTCAAACGCCGTCGGTGAGATCCCACCCTTTGACCGCAACAGTTCAGGATTCTCATGTGCGCAGTATTCATGCAACCTAAACCAACTGAGCATGTTAGGATATCTCGTTTTTACCTCTTCGCCTGCAGTGCGCTCACATCCTCATCCTAGCTGTAAGCATCCTCTATGATTTCGATGCGTCTTCGCGCTTATGTCGACGCAATACTCGTCATATAAGATGTTCGTCTCTATAATATTTCCCGACCCATTTGATATCTGATCATACTTTTTTTCCAGGTTTAACCTTTTTTCATTGGCAAAATACCGGCGCGTCCTTGCAGGTTATCACCACACATAGTCAGTTCCTCCGCGCGCATTTCTCTTCGTCTACTTAATGGCTTCATATCAGTCATTCTGGAACTTCGACTCTATGCTATGTATGGCAGTACCCGAGCGATACTTTACCTTTTCGTGCGTGATTTGGCAACGCGGAACGTGTTCCTCATCGATCAAAAAATTGTTATAGATATGTATGACATTGGGAGAAGCTCTAGCGATGGGGCTGGTTTTTGGCCTTCCAAATCCTAAACTCATCGGTGGGTCTTTTCGGTGATCCCCGGTTATGGAGTAAACTCAAGGTATCCAAGGGACGAACGAGCCCTTTCCTGGAAACATCATTTGCGCTGACGCGGATCCCATGGACCACACTCACTGGGTTATTTACTATTGGGCGGCGATCATTATAATCGAAGGAACACTGCTCGCTCTTGCACTCTGGAAAGCTTGGCAACACCGGGCATCGGCTCATGGCAGCAGTCTCATGCAGCAACTTACGAAGGGTTCGGTGCTCTATTTCTTTTTGTCAGTTGTCACTCGTCGATCCATCAATATCACTCATATTAATGTTTCAGCATTTTCTGGATCTACTGCGCGAATTTGGTCCTCTGGTATTATAACCGGGTAAGTCTGACACTCGAGGTGGTCTTTGGCATATCTTTGACCCAACCACGTTCCAGATAACGCTCGACGAGTTTGGAACGGCATTCGCGTTTGTGATGTCAAGCATTTTCGCCAACCGTCTCCTCATCGCCGTCCGCGCCAACTACTACAGCAGTATGCATGACGTGGATACCTATCTGCCGTCCGTCAGGTTCATCCAGAGCAGTGGTCGCTCGACAACCTTTGCTATGGATACGATTGAAAGTCTTGAACTCCGGACATTCAATGAACGGACAGGTGTATAGTTTGAGGACCAGTTATCTATTGCTTTTCTGTATTATCTATCACTTGAAAAGGGGGATCACCTTGTGCTACACATAGGAAATGATATACGCCTGATTATACTTTTAGTGCCGTGAATGAATGGACCCACGTTTGCACCCCTTTCTACCACGGGGCCAGGTCATACTTCAGCTTATCTCTAAGGCACACTTTCATACTACCCATTGTTTGTACCTACAGTAAACGTGTTGTGGAGCGACAAGTGGCATGTGAAGGAGATGGCGTCCTGAACTCTGCTCTTTTGGTGGTCGACGGAGGGAAGGCCCTCGCCTGCCCTTAGCTGGGAATGGGAGCGATATCAACGACGACAGTTCGAGTGGTCAGCATACTTTCAGATCTCTGGTCTCATGGCGTCAGGGTCAGAAAGAGTTCAGCTGGCTGCCTGGGATTGCTGATTGATCTGCTGATGATGCGAGTGTTGCCCTCATTGCCATTTCATTTTCCAGGTCACGGTCCGCTGATCCTGGGTACCCATCCATCTGTCGCTCCCAGGGGTCGGGTTTTCTCAAAGCTACCCATCTTTCTTGAGAAAGTCATCCCCCACTTTCCCCATCACTGCCATGTCCCAGGATTCCCCCCAACAACGTCGTCGTCCTGCAGAAAACTTGGAACTCAACCATGACGACGCTCTGTTGGCCAGTCTCGGCTATAAGCAAGGTTTGCCCCGACAACCCTTTCTGACAATGCATATCTGGATTACCCTGCATAACAGAGTTCAAAAGAGTCTTCACCCCAATTGAAGTCTTCGGAGTAGGATTTGGAATCATTGGGTTGCTGCCTTCCATGGCGTACGTCTACCAGAACCAAATACCGATGAGTTCGCAAAATTAAGACGCCCACATTGCTACTAGATCGGTATTGGTCTTCTCCATTCCCAATGGGGGCGCATCCGCGATGGTCTGGGGGGTAAGTTCTTATTCGGCTCCTGCCTTGTCACCGTTTTCCAACGACCTCATGCATCACACCACAGTGGGCCGTTTGTGCGGTTTTCCTCTCGATAATCGGGCTTGCCATGGCCGAACTGGGTTCTGCTGCTCCCACGAGTGGGGGGCTCTATTATTGGACCTTCATGTTTTCTTCCCCGAAATGGAGGTGTCTCCTCTCGTGGATTGTCGGATGTAATAAAAAAACAGTTCTTCTTCCTCATTGCAAGCCTCATTTATTTCATTAGACTCTAACACCATCGGGAATATTGCAAGCGTGGCTTCCGTGGATTGGGGGTTAGCTGTCCAAATCATGGCCGCGGCGAGTATAGGATCTGGCTTGACGTTCACCCCTACTGTTGCTCAGATCTTGTGGGTGGTGCATCGCCATGTCATTCCCCACGATCGTCATAAATTTTATTCTGCAGCGCCCTTTACGTTGCATTGCTGTTATGCCACGCAACCTTATGCAGCTTAAACACAGTTATCGTGGCTCGCTTGCAGGTTCCGTTTATCATTGCAAATATAATGTATGTTCCATTAACCCTCACGTATTCTTCTGCCCCGGCTCACACCTTCCTAACATAGTTTATGTTTTGTAATCATCATCGGGGTGCCAGCTGCGACTCCCGATGAATTTAAGAACTCTGCGGCGTATGCATTCGGTAATTTCCAGAACTGTATGTCAATGTTGTTTTTTCTTCAAGCTGTTCCTCGGCTATACACAGTTTCATGCAGTATCTGGGTGGCCCGATGGCTATGCGTTCATTCTGAGCTTCCTCACGCCTTTGTGGACGATCGGTAAGTTTCAGTTTCCTATCTTGGCTTAATAAATCGATAAATCAATCTCTTACCCAAGGTGCATTTGATTCAACCGTACACATCAGTGAAGAAGCCACCAATGCTGCCACTGCAATTCCATGGGCGATTGTTCTCGCCGCAACATCGAGTGGCATCCTGGGTTGGGGTACGATTCTTACGCCCCTTACCATCCTTGACAGTTAATGATTGAAACACCATCAGCCATCAACGTAGCCTTGACATTCAGCATGGGTACTGATATAGAATCCATCCTGGGAAGCCCCATAGGGCAGCCAATGGCAACGGTCAGCGAGCTTCCGGCTTTTTAGGCGTTTCAAAGCTCATGGTATAGTAGATCTTATTCAATTCTTTCGGCCAAAAAGGAACTCTCGCCTTTTGGGCATGGATCATCATCGTCCAGTAAGTCATGTTCACTTGTGTCGTTCACGTTCAAACCTTGATATACTGTATAGATTTACTATAGGATGGGACATGGTTTGCAGTCTCAGCATACGGTGTTTCCACTATTTTCTGACACATGTTGCAGCTCACGACATGTTCGCGGCAAGTATTCGCGTTTTCGCGCGATGGCGGCCTTCCCTTCTCGCGGTTGCTATACAACGTTAACAGCCGAACCCATTCACCAATATACTGTGTCTGGTTCGCCGCATTTATGTCCTTGCTCCTTGGGTTACTTGCATTCGCTGGACCGAACGCTATCGGCGCCATCTTCTCCCTGGTAGTTACCGGACAATATCTAGCTTACTCCATTCCCATCTCCGCTCGGTTTTTGGGACATCAAGAAATCAAGCGCGGACCATTTTCGCTCGGAAGATGGGTATGTCACTGACCCTCCATTCTCCTGACCATAGTTGAACCTATTTTTGCAGAGCATGCCGGTCGCCGCGACAGCCGTTACGTTCATGGTCTTCATTATCGTTGTTTTCCTCTTCCCCTCTAGCCCGACCCCTACTAGTGCTAATATGAACTATACCATTGTCGTGTGGGGTAAGTCGTGTCAAAACCGTAGCAGGTCCAACCTCATTTATCTGACGTTTGGACACATAGGAGGCACCCTTGTCCTTGCCGTAGCTTATTATTATCTCCCCATATATGGTGGAGTTCACTGGTTCAAAGGACCTGTTCAAACTATCCAGCTTGCGGATGTATCAAGACAGGATTCGCAGCACAGCGATGTCAAGGAAGATGCCGAAAGTGACAGAAATCCAGGTTTGGAAAAGAATTGAGGGTGGATGCGCCGTTATACATTCATTCCCTAGGGGAATGTTAGAAAAATGTGCTAAAATGAATTTATCATTATATTTATCTTTACCTTGTGAGAGGATCGCCTTACAATCCCGTTGTTATCATGGTAAACTGTTTAGATCGTTAACTTTTGAGCTTTGTAAAACTCCTAGTACAGTAGTAAACCGATTACACCAAGGCACCAGACCCATAGGGGGAAGGTTAAAACCTAACTACCTTTCCAGTTGGGGCTCGACGTGGCAGGTTTCCGAACGCCTTGACAACCCCAGAGTGGACACCTGCTCTGACGTCGAGTTTCCGCTTTGTTTTCTCCTCCCGTTTATCCTCCCGATCCATCTCGGTGTTGTTGCGTTTGAACAAATGGAAATCGTCCTCATCCGCACCGGCTTCGTGGCCTGTACCAACGATCGCTGTTAGGTTGACAACATCTGTCAAAAACCTATCAGTCCGGGAACAAAAGCTGATCGCAGTAATCTCTATCACCTTTCTTGCGGAGATTACAGTCCTTGGCAAGGTGAGATGTATCTCCACAAAGCTTGCAGCATCCTCCATTGGGATAAACGCCTTTCGCTTTATTTTGGGGACACGACGATGCCAGGTGGCCTTTACCACCGCATACGAAACATGATGCGTAGGGGAGAGGATCCTCGTCGTTGACAGGTTTTTTACAACGCGACAGTGTGTGTTTCGTCGAGCCACAGCTTTTACGTGAAGTGAGTGTAGCGAAAAAAGGGCGGAGGAAAGTGAAGGATGCACACCGGTAGCAGATACCAACGATGTTGTCAGATTTTGATTTCTTGTCCCCGCTGGCTGCGTTCGTGACGGGACAGTCTTTAGCGGCGTGCCCTTTCTCGCGACACGCGAAACAAGTCGTCGACGCTCGTTTCTCGTCTATCCGCTGTACTCGGCGATGCTCCGATCTCGATAATTCTACAAAATGCTCCGTTAACATATAAGAATCCAGAACGACTATGAAGGAGTACATACCTTTCAACTTCAACTTCCTGTCCTTCTCCCTCTTCTTCTTCTTGGCAGACTTGCTCAGCGCGACAGACTCATCTATACCTCCCTCTGCCAACCGCTCTGCTCTCTCCTTCTCTTTTTCTGCACGGTCCGCAACAGTTTGTGCAGCTTTGACGCCTGTGTTCCCGTCCCGCATCGACGGTTTGGTGCGCTTCCGTTTCTTCTTCGGCGGGGATCGAGGTTCATCGCCGCCAGTTATCTCTTCCCCTTCGTCCCTCGTAATCCCATCCCAGGGCTGTTCACACTGCTTGGCTTCTGAGTCGTTTTGCAAGTGGCTGGCCTCGAGGTAGGTGCGCTTCCTGCCGAAGTTGGTGATTCGGGTCATGGATGGTCATGGTCGCAATTTTACCTAAAGAGATGATGAAAACTAGAGAATAGCATGTTAAGAAGGAAACTATTTTGTAGGCCCGCCTAGCTCAATTGGCCAGAGCGTCAGACTTTTATGGTTTGTGTAAATCTGAAGGCTGCGAGTTCGACCCTCGCGGTGGGCTATGCATAAGGCGGTTCAACTTTTTTGAAACCCTCCGGGGCGGGTTAGGAGGGGTTAATTCTGAGCGCAGGACGACGATTCTTATTATCACAAAATATATATGTAGAAAATCGAATCAAACGATGTTGCTTCATCGGAGCACCAAATACAAGATCATCTCTCTGAAACTGGAGGTAATACGGCCACTGTAAAAATACAAATTGTTATGCTACAAAAAGCTGATATCTAGGCCGCTTCGAGCGAACCAGAGCCCCAAGGAAATTATATATGCAAGTCAGTCCAAAAATTAAAGTAAGTCATGAGCGCTCGCTGTCATCATCATCATCGTCAACCAAAAGAGAAAAGCGGAAAAAAAACCCCATTCCAGACCACACCACAACGCCCTTTCCATCTACACAAACGGATTCGTCTTCATGCTCTTCCTATTATCGACCGGCCGCTCGATCTGCACCCGATGGACATCGTCAAACGGCGTCACAAACGGATTCCCATCTTGCACCCCCTCCCGTTCCTCCACAGTCGTTCTTGCTTGTCCTTGTCCTTGCACGTTCGTCAATAACCTCGTGATCGGAGACACAGACTCAGACACCGACATCGGGACGGAAGTCGTCCTCTTGTGCCCCCACGACGACGGGGGTGGCGGCGGGAAACGGCTTATCGTCGGTGACAGCGACAGTGATCCCGACGTCTTCTGCTGGGAAGGGGATGTGATCACCACAGGACCAGGAATGGGTGTCGGGGATCGTAGCTTCGGATAACGCGAATCATCAAAGCCGTGATGGAGAGGCGGGGCGAAAGGGCGGGGTAAGAGCGCTTGAAGCGGCATTTGCTGCTGGTCGGGACTGGTCGGGACACGAGAAGGCGAGTTTCCTTGAGCTCGCGGGCCTTGACGGGGTGGAGGGGGTGGTCCGATGAGTGGCGCGGGTGGACCGATGAGGGGTGGAGGTGGTGATTGGTACTTGCGACGTGGGGGAGGTGCCAATGTAGTGCGAGGCGAAGCTGGGCCAACGACTGGCGGCGCCTTCTTCCTCAAGTTCTTCAAATTCCACGGTGCCACCCCCACCGCTGTCCCATTGGGCGACGCAGACCACCTCGATGCGTCCGCTCCTGCATCCTCGTCTTCACCTGAATAGTCATTTGACGGTCGGCTGACATCGACCCGGAGCTGCGGGAGCGGGGGAGGAACGTCCTTCCTAGTTGCCCGCAAGGACCTCATACGGGTGACCCAAGTTGATGGCGGCAGATCCTTAACGACCTCCGGCTCGTAATCACCAACCAGCACCTCCCTTCCCCTGGATTTCCTCGAGGCAGAACGCAGCTTGTTCGGCCGTCCACTGACGAACCTCTCCCTGAAAGCCGCACCCCACCCTTCCGCAGGTTCCGGAGGCGGTGCCGGGCCACGAGACGTCTCACGCGAAGGGGAAGCAGATCTTGTAAACGCAAACGGCTTCAAGAACGCACTCGCACCTCCCGGCGCAGGAGAAGGCATCGGCGTGAACGAGGGTAGATCATTATACGTGTTTGCAGGAGGAGCCAGACCCGTAGCAGCCTTGTCGTTCGGGCGGCTGTCAATCTTGAACGGTACAATCAACCCGTTGATGCCCGCTCTCTGTTCCTTCTGCCATCGCCTGCGTCCCCACGATCCCACAATACCCTTTCCATACGAATGCCAGAAAAGGACGCATAGAGCCATGACAACGACGAGGAACCAGAGGCCGATGAAGATCCCGAACATCAGGCGTTCCTTCCTCAGCGACGCAGCGTACGAGTTAACAATCTTCTCAATGAGGCCTTCTTTACCACTCGTGCCGCCCCCAATGGCAGCTGTCGCGATGGGCGTCGTCACCTCATTGACCGACTCTGTGGAGATGACGAGAACGGTTTCGTTAACGCGAGGCATGTTGACAACAAGATTGTCGTGCAAGAATGTCAACGCATTCTCGATAGCATCGACCTTGCCTCCGATAAAGCACTTGATAAAATCCTCCGCCGGGCTCTCAAACACGGTGCCACCAAAGACAGTCTGAACGACTTTCTGGACATCGGTGTAGAAAGTGTTGATGGTATTGTTCAGAGTGACGGTGGTCGTATTGACCCAGCCGAATACACCTTGGTTGATGGTGTTCTGGACTATATCGACTTGAGCGTTGACGCCACTTGCGTAGGCTGCGGATTGATTGTACATGGTATTGTTGATAGAGGTGGCAATGAGGTTGGAAAAACTGGAGGCAGTGCTCGCCGAGCGTTCTTGGTATTTGGCGACGAGAGGGCCCATCGCGAGCAATTGGAGCTCGACCGAGAGGAGGCCGATCAATCCGACGAGAAGGCAAGCCAGTGCCGGTGGGTGGAAGATATAATGTAAAAACCATCGGAAATGGGAATGCTGCGAGGGTGACAAGTGAAGCAGTCTGGACATATTGTTGGCGATGCGTGTCAGGAGAGGATGAGCAGAGTCGGCGTTAAGCGTCATTAGATTGTGGTCGTTCATCGTGATTGTAGGGGTCACGACTGCTTTTGCGTGAATGACAGTTGGATCGGACAGCCAGGCCTGACGAGTATAAGCAAGGTGTTGCTTCATGCAGCGCCACTTGTACCACTCCAAAAGACAATTGAGGCCGATGAGGATGAGTGCAAGGACGATGAGAATGATGAATCCAATCTTGGCCGTCGTAATGAGATCGTGTCCTAGATCGTCCACAACTGACAGATCCATGGTGTCACAGAAAACAACTCTATTCTGTTGGGGAACAGGAAGGATGGATGAGTTGAAAGATATGGTTGCAAACGTGTCGTTGATATCCTGCTTCAGGAGTTCGAATGGCCGGTCGATGCTGAGGAAACAAGGTAATCAATTTCGCAGTCCGGTACCGCAAAAGGGAAGGGACCAACATCGACTCGATTTCGTTCTTTAATTGAGCAACCGTTGGAAGCGAACTGTTCAAGTTGCTCAGAGCCTGAGTGAAGCTGGCGGGGAGAGTGACGTTTTTCAACGCAGACAAGTCCGGGACAGGAATTTGTGGAGCAGTAATCTTTCCAAAGGGGTTGACCTTGTTTATACCATCGATGGCGGATTGAATGACGGAATTGGCGGAAGAGATGTCGTTTTGGATGCTCGAACTGAGTCCACTTGCCACGGAATTGATCACAGCATTGAGCTATAAAAAACGGTCAACCGATACCACTCTGGAAAAAGGTAAATCGAAACAGACCTCATTAACGGCACCAAGAAGCAGTGCCAAACTGCCACGAACGATCAACTCGAGAAAACAGAGGAAAGTTGAGCGATAGATGTCGACGATAAAGTTGATGATGCCCTCCATGGCAGTTAGCGCGAGAACGAGTGTTTCCCGAGCAGCGTTGAGAGAGCCGTTGACGACATGGACGAACTGCTCGTTAGACGCGATGGCAAGATACCGTGGCATGCTTGCAGCGGAAGTGGCAGCGGTTTCTGCGGCCTTGCAGCTGGCCAAAAGGCCGTCCTTGGCACTCGCGATGGAGTCATTGGCAGAATCGAGCGAGAGGTGAAGTCGGAAAGCAATGAACGCGAGTGAAAGGATTGGATAGGCGATCCAGGTGAGCGACAAGAGATGCGGGAGCTGGAGGTAGGGCGTGAGCGTCGACGCGACATATGAAGGCACTTCGTAATTGGGAGGGGGGGAGGTCCAGGGAGAGACGGCGGACATGAAGGTGAGATGTCGACCGGCGACGACAAGGACGGGGAAGTTGGAGCAGACATGGCCATTGTAATCCCTTAAGACGTCCACAAGCCCATTGTCCCAGAACAATAACCCCGTATTTGGTTAACTGTTTGTATTATAATTTACGGTCCACATGCAAACAAACATTATCTAAATTATGTAATCCACATTTTTATAGCTGCCGCCTCTCCAACTCCTCTTCTTCCTTGTAAAATGACTGCGACCGAGACTGTGACCCTGCACGCACGGGTTCCGTCAACACGGGCGGAGCAAAATGCTGTCGTAACCGGGCCGTCGCCTGCGACTGGATCTAGATAAAACATCAACAACTCGTCCTTTCTTAGGGAAACATGACTCACCTCCTGCGCGATCTTGACAGAAATCTGATACAAAGGACCGGTCAAGCCGAGCTGCACAATCACATACCTGGACCCCAAACAGTCAATCATCAACTGTCGCATATAAATAAAGAGAACTCACGCAGCAGCAAGCAGGATGAGCATAAACGTAAAGTAAACCGGGCTGTACAGCACAGCCATCGCCTCGTTCCACCCAAGCAAAACCAGTACCCCGTACATCCAATACGGGATCTGCGCAATGCTAGCAACGGTGCTTCGTTTTGCCTCCACATAGTACGCATCCGCGTCGCGTCGGAACTTGCCACTTAGGTCGAGCTGCTTCGTTTCGGTGAAAACGACCAGTGTAGAAGGAAAGTCGAATTCCTCAGTCGAAAGCGAGTCCTTTGTCTCTTCAGACGGAAGGCTGAATTCGAGCTCCCCGTTGGTAGGAGCAATTTTGGAGTAAAGAGGGACGAGCTCGAGAGTCTGTTCAAATGCACAATCTTGAATTGATCCCCATACAGAAGCAGCAGTCCACAAACCTCATCTTTGGCTTTTTTGAATGCAGAATCAATATCGTCTTCAGGCTTCCACACACGTGGGACCCCACTCTCGTCATAACGGAATCGCTCCTCAAAATGCGCGCGCAGCTTCCCAAGGATCACTGCATCTGCCGTCTGCTCATCTATTTTGGCCCGCAACGCCAACCACACCCGCTTCCGGAGAGCAGCCAATGACGTGACTTTCTCTTCCTCGGTGCAGTTGAAGCCTAAAGACGTATTCTCTCAATGATAAAATTCCAACCTGACCAGCTTGAAGACTCACTTTCAGCTTTCGCGGAATATGTCGCTTCGGCCTTTTCCAAAGTCTCCCTAAACGTTCGCAGGACATTATCCCACATCTTCGGATTCGCTTTGTTGAGTTCCAAATCGACTGGCTCGGAAATATGCTTCTTGAAGTTTCTCTGCAAAACCAATATCAGGCCTAACCATTCCAAAGCCACAACAAAAATCTCACCTCGATCAAATTAAGCATCTTCTTCGTCTCATCCTTTCTGCACTGATCAGCAACAGCCTTGACTTCTTCCTTCAATGACTCCAGCTCATCCTCCCACACCCAATCCGTGCCTTGAATATGAGTCTCTGTTGCACCCTCCGAAAACGTCTGTCTACAGTGCTCCTCAGCTTTGGATACCACATCGGCAAAGCTGTATCCTTCGCCTTGCAATGCATCGAGCAGCTCCTTCTTGAAAGTAACAAGGCAGATCTTGTGAAGGTTCTTCAATTGCCCAAGGAACATTGGAGAGAGCGCCGCATCCAACGAGGCCAGCAGATCAGTTCGTTTGCGAGCATAAACCCCTTTGTGATACCGTGAAGCGTCACGATCATATCGAGCTTTTTGGTTTTAGTCATATATGCGCCAAGGATAACTCGGATGCACTTACCGAGAGCATCATTCCTCCAGTTCTTCATCATACCACCCAACCCCTCGACAACACGACCCGACTCCACGGGTCGTTTCTGCGACTTTGCCTGCTCACTGAACTCGCTCAAAGCCACCGCGGAAATCTCGTCACAGCGGAACTGCGCCAACAGCTCCTGCTGAGTCGGAAGATCGAGATCCTTGTTCGTCTGGACTTGTTCCTAGAGAAAGGAAATTCAAAAGAATATTCAGAATAAAACATATGAACTTGCCCAGATACCCTCCATATAGAAGGCAACACCGTCGGCTGGAATCCGTTTATGATACGCAGCCTTGAACAGGTAGCCTTCGCTAGCCTTGTCAGCGAAGCGCTTGCGTAGGTCGAGGACCTCAGATTCGAATCTATCCGCAGCGAGAATCTTGTGAGGGAGTGTGGTGAAGGCCATGTCGAAGTAATCTGACAACTGGGCGTCTTTCAGATCACTGGGCTTGGCGAGATGGTCCCAAATACGTGTGAGGTCTGCTACGACGGTCGCTTGGAGGTTGGCAAGTGGCGTGACGCCCAGGTGGTCGCGAATGACGAATAATAGTAGCGTGCGGTTATGCGAACTTGGAATAGGACATGTCAATTCCAGCTCGGGAAATAAGGAATACGGGACTTACCCATCCTGAGATTTTTTCCCAAACAATCCGAGGTTGACTTCAAACACGGTTTTCAACAAGCCCATATTCGCACCCTGATACAACCCGACTTGATGCTCCCAGAGGTTAACGATCAATATTTCGGAAGATGCAAGAGAAAACAGCGCGGATTTGCGCTCAAAGTCCTATGGGCGGCTTCGTCTTTAGCACGTACGAGAGAACTATCTCTGGAAAAGGCTTACCTGGTCCTCCCCGCGCTCGCGCCCGTCGGTGCCTTCAACATCCATAACCATGACATTCATGTCCTGTCCCCTGCACATCCATATACCTGCACTCTCAACAGTTATCACAATGAACCCTAGATTTAATATATCTCTATCTGACCTTTAGTAGTCTGCTGCCGCCTCGTTTCGTCCATGACGTCGAAGGTGGTGCCAAAGAGTCTATTCAATAATGTACCTGCCACAATGCCACAGTCAACCCCGCGTTGTGCACAGTTGCTGGGTGCTCTTACTCTTTCCTGTAGATTGAGAGCCAAAGACAGAAACGATGTTATAGTTGAAGCCGGCATCACGCAGGCCCCAACGGTCTATCTGGCGGCCAAGGTCGGGTCTAACGACGAGGCACACTTCATGAGGACACAGTTGGAGAGTGAAGAGAGAGCCAGGAGATACGAACGTGAAGAGCTTCTCGTCATTGATGATCTGCAGTCGCTCTGAGAGTCCCAAGGTTTTGCCCAACGCGTGGCCGTTGGTGAGGTGGCCATTGGTAGTTCGGGGTACGCTTGAAGGTTGTGAATCTGGTGGTATGGGGGCCATGGGAGGGTCGGAGAGTGTGTGGTTGAAGGAAGTTATAGACGGCGACCAGTCACCACGACGTCGACCAAGTTGGATGCCTTCACTTTATTACCACGTGATTTCCATGTCCTGGAGTGCTCCAAGCTGCTCACCGCCATGACATGTCCCAACAGTATTAATCGCCCAAGAGAACACGCTATTATCCCCTCCACACCCACATAATTGGTTACTGACTTCCCGGGGAATTGCTGCAAAGCATCCGCCCAAGGCTCCACTCTCCCATCTGCCGAGCTGCCGATGGAGCAAGAAGGCGGTCCCCCAGCACACCCAGATCCTAGTTGGTGAGCACTGAATCCAGACACTGCTCTGCCCGCTTTTCTATCGAGGCACCTCCGCGGTTTCCAGGTGGTGGCGCTAGGCTCAGAGTTTCTCGACTGTATACTAACAACGACGCTGTCGCCTGCATAGTCGGTTGATTCTGGGATCGCTGCCAGACATATGCTTGCAGAAATCGTCGGCTTTTCTGGTATCGATGCATTACATCTTCGTATCCAGAGTGCAGATTTGTGGGTTGTGCTCCCTCGACCCTCCGTGACGGATCAGATTCTGGCTAAATCCCTGGCACTATACTTTTCGTGGCAAATTCTACGACATCCGTTTACATTTAAGTACCTTCCGTCTCAAACATGGAACCCCTAGTTCATCTTTACTGCAACGATCGAGAACTGTCTGCCGCGAAGCTTCCAACCTTAAACGCGAATCCTCACGACTTGGATGGGCTCAGTCGCGAATGGTCTCCTTCAGTGCCGCTTCGGAATTCATCGCGTGCAAAAACCAAGATATCAGTTTTCACGTCTGAACGGCTCCAATATTCTC
>Ga0307516_10001124_pt1 | contig 37312 bp, 40 predicted proteins | sample 19_EM_MG_FD_203310 | JGI IMG/M metagenome (GOLD analysis project Ga0307516, IMG submission 203310) | Populus trichocarpa ectomycorrhiza microbial communities from riparian zone in the Pacific Northwest, United States - 19_EM | ecosystem: Host-associated > Plants > Roots > Unclassified | place... | reverse complement strand
TTGGGGGGCAGCTGAGGCATGAAATGGGGCTTTCCTTCGACGGGCTCGCCATTCAAGCCTGAGGGATTGAAAACTGTACACTATATCTACCGGGATTTACTGGCTGAGAACAGTGTGTTGTAGTGACACGCGCAATGTGGTGAATCCACGTTACAACATTGTCAGTCTTTTCCCCATCCAGTCCAGTCAAACGACCCAGGTGCGCTAGCTGAGCCTGGCAGTGTTCACGCTCGTCATTTCCTTTCATTGGCTATTTTCGGCACCACTTCACGACTTTTATTAGCGGCCCCCGCCACCAGACCATTCGACGTCACACTTCTTGCCTTTATGCGGTAATGTTTTGGAGTCGGTTACTTCCAATGTTTCTTGTTTAGACGGCTAGACGTGACATCCGACTTCAGTGATGTCTGACTGCTATGCTTGATTGAATCAGGTGTGAAGTATGAGAATCGGGGTGTCTTTTCCTTTTTTTCGTTCAGTCGAGTTGGGGCAGAAGAGGATCAACCTGAGGAATTGGAAGGCCCAGAGCCAAATAAATTCTTCTCCCCTATTCCTTCCGTCGGCGCACGGTATCCCACTCGGAATCAGGTGCGTCGGGACAACGGGAACAGGCATTTCCAATATTCGCTTCAAGATCTTCTTGCCACCTTGCTTGGAAGCGGCCGGACATTCACCCAGCCACTGTGGTGGGGTTTTTTGAATGGGTTACGATCTACCGGCATCAGGACAGTCGTCCCAGTGTCAGAACTTGAAGCCGCAGGCGTAGACTTCCTCTTCGCACTCTCCCTTAAAGCCTCAATCCGTGCTTGCTCCACGATCTGTGACTTTACTTGTCCTTGTCCAACGCGTGAACAATCGTCCGTCGCGATCTGCTGCTTCAGGCTCTGCTTCTGCTCCATCTGTAGTTCTCTATCCTTTTCCCGGACTTGGGCAACCCTCTCGAGCTCTGTCCACCCGGGTGGCCCGGGCACACGACACAGCATCAACTTGTCCAGTCCCTCCTACGGCATCATGTTGGAAGAAGCTAATTTCCCGTGCTGGAGATAATACCTTCTCGCAGAGTAACCTCGGGTCTGGCCAGAGTCCATGGTGGGCGGGGGTTTGTTGGTGGGACGGGTGCGGTTAAGGCTGGTGTAGTGTGAATTGGTAGGGACTCGATCCTGTGATTGTCGTTGTGTTTAATGATACGTCCGAAATCAGAAGACGGGGCGGAGCGAAGCCGGGGATGGGCAGGTTGTGCTCCATGTCGACTCGCTGGTTCCGACACTTCGAAGCACATCCCTGCATCCAAAGTTGGCGTGCGGCGCAAGGTTTGCAAGGGATGACCAGAGAGAATCGACGTTGAAATTTTTGAGGACACGTTCGGCGGTGCCCGTGAAGAGGTTGCGTTCCAGGTAAGTGATGCGGGAACAAGTCCGGGACAGAGGGCTTAGATGCCGGTTCTTCCGTGGCATGTGAGGAAGGTATCTATGCTAAAGTTGGTGAGTTTATCAAACAAAAGGGGGAAGGGGTGTATTCACTAGAGGAGCTAGGCTTAGTAGCAACTGCTTGAGCGTTGTTGGATCCACTTGACCATTACCGGAATTTTCGTATCCTTCGGCTTCGGTACCTTCTGTTTCTTCATAATCCCCGCTATCTGAAGAAAACTCATCCGACGAACAACCCCCTTGTTCGACGTCAAATGAAGAGTCGCGATCCAGATAATGCCATGGGTCATCAAAGGATTCATCTTCACTGGAACATCAGCCACGGTCATGCTCACGACGATGAATCCGAACGCCTTGGCATACTGATACTCCAGGCTCCGTAAGCGTTTGTTATTTTCCTCGTCAAATACCACAGACTCAGATTTCCAGTCACATACCGGCAATTCGAACCGGATGGGACGACGAAGAGGGAATTTTCAGGGGCTACTCGAGTGGTTCGCCTTCTGGGAGGGTGTCCGTGGGTGTCTATAATGCATTATCGAACCCGAGAGATAGTCAACAGCAGCAGTTAATGGATTAGACATTAGTGGGGTTTTCGTGCATGCAGTGCCGCGGACGTCGAGGACAGAATGAAGGGGAAAATTAAGAAGGCGAGAGTAGTGCAGTTGTTGACCCTGGAGCCTTTTCGGAGACGGAGGATGCAAAGAAGCCATGGAGTGAGCGTGTCGACAAGGATATCGTACTGCGTTAACCGAGCGCCTCCTCGTTAGATCACGTGTTCCCCCGCCTAAACACTGGCACCAGTGGCAGACTCCGCAATGATCAAACAATCGGACTTCCACGGTACACGGAGCTACATATTGCGACAGTGTCTGTGGATCGGACCGTCCAAAAGACACACCAACTTCGCCCTAGTAGGTCAAGACGGCTCCCCCCTTGACTTTGGCCTCGCCTACGTCCACCGCGCCTGGCGAATTTCCTGGCGTATTTTGGCGTGTATCGTGGAGCCTTCCTGGCAACTTAGTGTTCTCCCGCCTAAACACTGGCCAGTCAGACTCACTGTCTAGTGCAACAAGCCGAGCGACCACATAGATTTCTGACCCTCAATTTGAGGACACTGAGGCAAATCGAGTACGGTGATTAACGGGAGGGGATGTGCTGGAGGAGGTCCAAGAGTGCGTGCGCATGCTGGCAGGTAAATTGTCACCCAAAAACGGGGGGCCATCGGTCGGGCCCGTCCGGATTGCTGCAGAATATCGGAAGAGGTGGGATCACAGTGTAGCCGGACACCTTGTCTTTCAGCAGGGCACATCCTCGCATCGACGTCGGATAGGATGGTGTTGATTTGGAAACGCAGCAGGGCCCTGCTATTGGGGTTTGGAATAAAGTCAAGGAGCATACGGTATGTCCTATCGGACGGCTGGAATAAGGTGAAGGAGCTTACATCACATTCCGCTTCAGGCTCCTCATGGACGTTGGAACGTAGTAAACTCTGTTTCATGGGCGTCTGCACATCTTCTGATGGCAAACTCTCTGTTCTGACATTCAAAAGTACGTTTTAATGATTTTAAATGGAAACTCATGGCAAACCGTAAATCTCGTGAAACTATGGGGTTACAGAGAAGACTCTCAGTCATGGGTCGAAGAAGAGACGCTGGAAGGTCACACGGATTGGGTCAGAGATGTTGCGTGTGCTCCAAACATTGGACTTTCATGGAGCTACATTGCCACAGCGTCTCAGGCCTCAGGATCGGGCCATCCAAAAGACACACCAACTTCGCCCTAGGTCAAGACCGCTCCCTCCTCGACTTTGACCTCACCTCTTCCTGCTGGCAAATTTCTTTGACGAGATTTGGCTGCTGGCACGTATCGTGGAGTCTTGCTGGTGACTTAGCCCAGTCCGATCTGTGCTGTGTGCACCTGTGGTTACTATGTTCTAGTACTAATAACTATAGGGAGTTCACAGCAAAACGACGAATGCCGCCTCGTAATAGGCACCGCTGTCACTGGCACCAAGGTTCTCCTTCGGATATGACACAAGCAGTACGGCCTTCCATTCGAATGCCGCTCTCGCGAGCACGGCGCTAGGTGCGTCTTTTTCTGAAAGAGAAATCGAAATCGAGATCCAGTCTAAAATATCATCTTGTGACTTGTCTCATGCCAGTGGGCATTGTCCAATACATTGACGTGATTCAGGAACAGGTTTGAAAATTGACACCCTCGGTTCGAACTTCGAAGAAGACGCTTGCTGTGCGGGTGCGCAGAACCGTATCATCTGGGCGACTGCTATCCGCAATCTTTCCATCGCGAGGTACGCAGAACGAGCGTACAGTCACTGGAAGGACCGAGAAGAAGCGTTCAGCATCTTTGCGCTTTCAATGACTCCGCGTCCTCCGAAACCTGTCAGTGCCGTAGATTTTCTAAAAAGAAAGGAGACAAACGCCCAACTCCGGAGTTAAATGTTCCTGCTCAAACGGTGCCTATTTGCGACTTTTCGGTGAGCGCTTAGATTGGGTTTGGAAGTCCCTCTCGCACCGTGCCCAAGCCTGACAGTGATCTTGGTTGACTGTGACAGCCAGCAGCATTTCAAAGATACGTCTATGTTTAGATTCTATCCTGAGGAGCGATTGTACGTTCTCCTTCAAACAAAACGGGGGACTTGATTGAGTTATCTAGGCGCGTCACAGATGCATCCGTCTAAGTATCACCTGTCACAGGACATGTGTCAACATAAAAAGGCGACGGGCCGCAGGAGAGACATCATTCCTCGGGTTTATTGCGATGTACGAACCGTCGCTCACTAAGGTCGAAGTCAGTTTCGTCCCCTTCCCTTCATGTTGATTTCGATTAATGGTAAGGCTTTCAGAATCTTACAGAGCACATCAGTCAAATAGAGGAGTCAGCTTCCACCGTCGGCGAGGGTGGAGATTCCCTTATCTTTCGCGGTGTCTTGACGGGATCCCATGCCAAAGCTGGAATGAAAGTGTGTCGTCAAGATTCCTCTGCCACTTCTATAGCCTAACAAAATTAGGTTGCTATTAAGGTTTTTCGGGCTGCCTACTTGAATGACCCTGAGAGCACAGAACGTGTAAAAAAGGTTGGGTTTAGCATTTCTGGACCCTCGTAGGCGCGTTCTGACTTCGGTGATCAGTTTTTACACCGTGAACCGCGCGTTTGGTACGATTTGGACCACAAGAACATTCTATCCCTCTTGGGTTATACTACCGCTATGTCGCTCTTTCCGGCTCTTGTCTCTCCTTTTTGCGAGGAAGGCCATGTTATGGAATACCTTAAGAAACATCCCGACGCAGATCGCGCGCAAATGGTGACGGCTTTCTTTCTATCCTTCAACTAGATACTCATGAGCATGATAGATTTTCCAAATTGCCGACGGCTTGAAATACTTGCATTCCAAGGAAATAATTCATATGGATCTGAAGATCGTTTGTCATCGAATTTGTCTCTGGTAGACAAACTAACAAACGGAACGCCACAGAGCAATGTACTCGTCAGTGACGAGGGCCGACCTCTCATCTGCGATTTTGGTCGTTCGAAAATTTTGGAAGTAAAGGGTTTTACGACCACGACGGTAGCCGGTACAATTCGTTACATGGCCCCAGAACTTACTCCCGATGGCTTGCCTGAACTCGCTCTCGATTCTTTCGTTCCCATTTTGACTCAGAAAAGCGATGTCTATGCATTTGGCATGGTCGGCTTAGAGGTTCAGTCCTTTTTTCCCGCTACATCTCAGACATTGATCCACTCCCTTGTCTCCTAGATTTTGACCGGCAAGAAACCATTCTACAAGACCAAGTCGGATTTCGTAGTGGCTTGGAAGATTCCGAAAGGTTTACCGATCGATATTTATGTTTGCCCACCAGAATATGCGGGTACATGGCGAGTCATCACTCCTTGTTGGAATATAAAACCAGCGGACAGGCCCGAGATAGTAGAATTAGTTCGTGATCTGCCGCGCGATCGCAGGGGATAGGTTGGTTTGAGTGAGGGTGTCTTGGCAGTCGAGACATACACTAGTAGTTGCAAGACGTGGAACGGTGCTGTGGGCGAGGACTTGTTTTGAATCGTAACGGTTCCAAGTTTAAGGTCCCCATTGAAACTTTGACGACCAAGTACAACCTACTAAGTGTAAATCATGCTTCGCGAGTCCGCGCCTCAACAACACACCGTGACAGGCACACTAATCAAGTACTACTGAAGTCTTTTAACGTCGTGAACTTGGAGTCGAGATCATTCGCGAATTCCGGACTTGACAATTAGTGCAAGCTATTAGGCTACTCCGGCGTAGCCGGTGTGAGGGTAAAATAATTCTGATGTGTGCTATGGGTGACAAGAATGAGTCCAGCCATTGCAAGTTCCATACTGGCCGAAAGGCTGTTTCTTTGCATGGCAAATTAAATTTTAATTTTTGGTATAGACAGGGCAAATGGCCCAAAGGACAAGAAAGATCGCCGGAAGTTACCACTTGCACGGAGCCCACAGATTTCTCTTGCGTGAAGACCTTGGGTACCACAAATTTGCCTGAAGAATAGATGCGCACAAAATTACTGTACCTGGGTTTTTTATCAATAGGAATCAGATACGTTCATCTTGTAGCCATTGTCTCAGCACCAGCCTTCTGAACGGTCTCGGCGAGCACTCAGGCGTGCGTTGGCCGGCGGCGCATCAGCAAACCACGATTTGTCTGTGATGCTATAAACGCAGGGACCCATGCTAGCCGATGCTAGCCGATGCTGTAGTCAAGGGGACCCATTCTACACAGCATCGGCTAGCAAGTTTAGCCGACCCAGGTTTGCTGAAGTTGTTTCTTCACTTCAACAAGCACGGTACCAGGGAATTCGTTGACGCCACCCATTGGGGTACAAATCAAGAATCAAGACCAGAATCAATCCACAGTTAAGTGCGAGTCCATGAAAATTAGCGACATTCTCATGCTTGAAAGTCTTCCAAACACAGCCATGACACGAGTCGAGTTCCTGGAGAGATGTTATATAATCTACGGAGGCGCATTGTTCTGAATACGCACTCGTCAGAAATTTCCAGGAAGTCAGGCTTGATGGTATATTACCTGGTATTCCGCCCAGTGTTGGACGAGCCACGGTCGGATATCCCGTGGACACCCACCGTGACTGATCGCCAGTGGTGTGGATGTCGACGTCCACGCCATTCGGATGTGGTCGTGGAATTGCCGGATTTGCCAGGTAAGTGTATCTTACCAACCTAGGTCATTTTCACAATTGGAGGCCGTTTTGCTACCACTGGCAGATTGTCCGAAGTTGGGACTGCTAAGTACAATTATTGTACATTGTGCTAAGGCAAGTTCGGAGAGGTACAATTCTTTGGGTAAAGTCTAATTGATGAAAGGTGTTGGAGCACTTGCCACGAAGCTCAGTATTGTATGCGATTGATAATTGGATGCCACTCGGGAGATGAAAACGACACAATAGTATGATATTAGGCCTATGCAAAAACACAGATTCAAAGCTACGAGGCTGGAACTGGATACTTTAGGCGTCGCGTGACGCGTCTAAGGCTAGCGCGCTGGACACGAAGCTTTTTAACAGGTGCGTGCGGGTTGACAGCAGCAGCAGCACAAGCAAGAGAGATTTGTCTGCGAGGCTTGACATCAGTACAGGTAATAGTCGAAACACCTCAAGACTTACTTGTTACACCAATGTTTGAGAAGGGCCTAGATGCGCTTCTTGACCTCAGTTCCTTCAACGTCCTCGAAAAATCGATTACAAAGTTGTTATAGATCGACTTTCAGCGGGGTACATCCATTAACGAAAAGTGCAGCTACGGCCCAAAGGCGATTACTAACAGAAAACCTAGGTATTTTGATGGGGAATCGCATACTGATCGACTGTCATCAGTATACAGTCTGCCTACGGGAGACTAGGAATCGCTTCCGTGTGGTGGGTGTGTCGTTGGTGGGGCTGCCCCCGTTTAGTATCAGACTCGGACTCACGACATTCAGCAAGTCTTGCTTCGGATCGTGGCAACCGGCGACCGCCCCGTAGAAGCTTGATCGCTACCTAATATCGAGAAATGTTTCGTAGACTGCTACTAGAAGATCTAGTCGATTTCGTACCCTCTTTCGTGCGGACCGCGGTCGTGGCTGTATCAACCAGTTTCCGTCCCATCCACCGGTGACGATGGAGGTGATAAGGACAAGGACTGGGATGGAGACCGAGATGAACAAGACGATGACGCTGATATCCCTGGATCTGCGGGTGTACACAAAGATGGACGCGCCCGCGGTCGTTAGGGGGTAGCTGAGGCATGAAATGGGGCTTTCCTTCGACGGGCTTGCCATTCAAGCTTGAGGCATTGAAAACTGTACACTACATCTATCGGGAATTTACTGGCTGAATTGTGGGTTGTGCTCCAAGAACAAGAGGTGGTCCCATGCAGTATGCCACGGAAGTCATGGGACAGGTCCCTAAGAACAGCGTTGTGGTAAGTAGCGCTTGATATGGCAACGTGGAGGATCAACGTTACAAGATTGAATGAAGTGTCTGTCATCCCTTTCCCCATGCAGCCCAGTCAAACGACCCAGGTGCGCTCCTTCTCTTATCTGCGCCCTCCGTTTTCTTTTCGTTGGCTTTCGGCACCACATTACGACTTTTATTAGCGGCCCCCGCCACCAGACTATTCGACGTCACAAGCTTGACCTTCTTGTCTCTATGCGGTGACGCTTTAGAGTCGGTTTCGTCCAACGGCCGTTTCTTGTTTAGACGGCTAGACTTGACATCCGATTTCTGACCACCAGGCTTGATTGAAGAAGGTATATAGGGGCGGAATCCGGGCGTCTTTTCCTTTTTTCCGTCTAGTCGGGTTGGGGCATAAAAGGATAAACCTGAGGACTCGAAGGGCACAGAGCCAAAGGAATTCCTCTTCTTCTCTTCCTTCCGTCGGCGCACGGTATTCCCATTTGGAATCAGGTACTTTGGGAAAACAGGAACAGGCACCTCCGAAATTCGTTTCAATATCTTCTTGCCACTTTCATTGGAAGCGGTTGGGCATTCACCGAGGAACTGTGAGGTTTTTTTGAATGGGTTATGATCTACCGGCATTGTTGTCGTCGTTCCTGTCGCAGAACCTGAAGTCGCAGGCATAGACTTCCTCCTCGCACTCTCCCTCAACGCTTCTATCCGTGTTTGCGCCACGACCTGTGACTTTACCTGCCCCTGTCCAACGCGTGAACGATCGACCGTCGCGGTCGCGGTCGCGATCTGCTGCTTCAGGCTCTGCCTTCGCTGTATCTGTAGTTCTCTATCCTTTTTCCGGGCTTGGACAACCCGCTCAAGCTCTGTCCACCCGGGTGGCCCGGGCACACGACACAACATCAACTCGTCCAGCCCATCCTTCGGCATTATGGTGGTGGAAGAGGATAGCTTCCCGGACGGGAGATAATACTTTTTCGCAGAGTAACCTCGGGCCTGGCGAGAGTCCAAGGTGGGTGGAGGCCCGTAGAATATTGTTGGTGGGACGGATGAGGTCAAGGTTGGTGTAGTACGAATTGGTAAGGACTCGATGCTATGAATTTCGTTGTAATCAATGGCACGTCCGGGATCAGGAGATGGGGCGGAGCGGAGCCGGGGATGGGGGGAAACTTCAAGTTGTGCTCCATGCCGACTGGCTGGTTCCGACACTTCGAAGCGCACCCCTGCCTCCAATGTCGGCGTGTGCATAGTTTGCAAGAGATGAGTGGAGAAAATCGACGTTGAAGAATTCGAGGAGATGTTCGGTGGAGCCCGGGAAGACGTTCCATTTCCAGCGGAGTGATGCGAGGACAAGTTCGGGATAGAGGGCTTAGATGCTGGTTCTCCCGTGGCATGCGAGGAGGGTATCTATGCTAAAGTTGGTAAGTTTATCAAACAAAAAGGAAAAGGGGTGTAGTCACTGGAGGAGCGAGGCTTCGTAGCAGCTGCTTGAGCGTCTCCGAATCCACTTGAACATTGTCCGAACTTTTGTATCCTTCGGCATCGGTGCCTTCTCTTTCTGAGTCATAATCCCCGCTATCCGAAGAAAAGTCCTCCGACGAACAACCCCCTCGTTCGACGCCGTCAAATGAAGAGTCGCAATCCAGATAATTCCGGGGGTCATCAAAGGATTCACCTTCACTGGAATATCCGCCATGCTCATGCTCACGACGATGAAGCCGAACCGCCTTCGTACGCTGATACTCCAGGCTCCGCAAGCGGTTGTTGTTTTCCTCGTCAAATAGCACAGAATTGCCAGCCACCCACCGCTTCGAACCGGATGGGACGACGACGAATGAATTTTCAGGGGCTACTTGAGTGGTTCGTCTTCTGGGAGGGTGATTGTGGGTGTCTATAGACAACATGTATGCATCATCGGACCCATAGAGTTCGGCTGGTGGGATCTGCCTCGAAAGATAGTCAACGCCAGCAGTTAATGGGTTAGGGTAAAACATCAGTAGGTTCTCTGTGGGACGGAAGGGTATCCTGGTGGATAGAGTGCAGGCAGTGCCTCGGAGGTCGAGGACAGAAAGAAGAGGAAACTTGAGAAGGTGAGGGTAGACGGTGTTGTTGACCCTGAAGCATTTTCGGAGACGGAGAATGCGAATAGGCCACGGACCGCGCCTTTCCGGCCCATCGTCAACCCACTGGAGCGTGTCGGCAAGGATTTTGATGCCGCTAGACGAAACGGTCGTCCCGCTGATGTCTAGTGCAACCAGGTTGTGGAGCCGGGCGAGCGAATGTACATTCTTATCCTCAATCTGAGGACACTGAGGCAAATCAAGTAGGGTAATTAACGAAAAGCGCGGGTTGGAGGGGATCCGCTGGAGGAGAGGGACGTGAGAGTCCAAGAGTGGGAGGGAATGCGTGCGCATGCTGGCAGGTAAATTGTCGTATATTTGCACAACGGTCACCCAAAAACGGGGGTCCATCGGTCGCGGCTGTCTGGACTGCTGCAGAATATCGGAAGAAGTGGCATCATAGTGTAGCCGGACACCTTGCAGGTCTATCTGGTTCCAGTAATACTTGGCCTGTAAATGGAGGCATATCCAGGATAGTGAAGGCATGCGATCTCTGGGGGGCTCCGGCAGAGCGTACGGTGCTGGATTGGGCGGAGGCTGGAGGGCTCGTAATTTGCCATCGAGGCTATTCGACGCGTCTGTCTCTTGACGCGTTGTGGAACGAAACGGAACAACCATGCCGTCACGCGTCACACCAATTTTAACTCTTGAAGCGGACGCAATAGCGAGGACCCTCTTCGTCCTTTTCGCACCACTCTAGACTAACCTGACGACTTTGCCACTTTTCTGAGATGGATAAACTGAACTTGTGTCATCTGGGAGCTGCGCAATGATAACCCTGGTTCTGGACGCGAGCTCCCTTCAATCCGACCCAAACTTGAAGTCTCATCCCACTGGCGGTTCCTTCTCTTTGGTTTGATCAAAAGCGGTGTATCCTGCACAACGTGCCACCCATTGTGTTTTTAAGGACAAACCGGGTCGCTTAAAATATCATGTGGAAGTCTTCATTGTTCCGCGGGCCAAAGCCAACGGGATGATGGCTATGGTATTCCAGATATTCCTGCCAAAGTAGTAAATGGCCATGGACGTCATCATAGGTCGGAGGCCACTATAAAAACTGGGGACATAAAGCCTCATGACAGCGACGTCTCCATCTCTTCATTTTTCACTCCTTATTACACCTCCAAATATACCTCTTTTGCCTTCTCAAATACTACCCAGCCATGGCTTTCTCTTCGAACTCGCTGGCAACCGTTCCACCATCATCCGAAGTCGGTCCTTCGGGCTCAATACAACCGTACGCCCTCGCGCGCCCTCTCTAGGCATTGCATTCAGTCAAGTACCACACAGATTGACTATTGACGAAACAACTGCTCCGTCAGATGCTCTCCTGTACTCCATGTCGGTGACACTTTTTGTCGCTGCATACTCAACAGCCACTCATCATTGCACATCCGTAGCGTAAACCATGTCCTGTCACTGCCTCCCGAACCTACCTGCGTCGCTCCCATGGCGGTGATAAATAAGGCTCCGGATAACCTGCCCTATAACTCTTTACCTGGTTCAGTTGCGAGTCCGCCGCCTGTACCGGACGATCTTCCGCCGTCAATTCGCAGCAACCCGTATTGGATGCTATACCGGCCTGCAGCCCAGCCCGCCAGACCGTAATATTTTATTTTATTACTGAATTCGATATTGCTAGACACTGACCCTGGTTTTAATTCTGGCAGACTCTCCCCCCCGGCGGGACCTATACCTCCGCCTACCTTTACATTTCACCCTCCTGTACCTCAACCCCCGACCTACGACTCCTTCTGGGCGAAATTCTGCCCTTCCCTTCCTCAGGCTGTCCGGCCATCCGCTGGACTTGGGAACGCCAACTTTGATGCTACACGGCCTGTACGCACCTGGACACCCTCGCCTGCAACATCAGAAGACGAGAGCGGTGTCTCTACGGCGCGGAAGAGGAAATCTCCCATCACACTGGACGAAGTTCCGTTCACGCATCCCGAAATCTCGAACCACATGAAGGTCACTCAACGCCAATCCCGCCCCGACTTTGTCTGCAAATGCAACCAAGTTGTCGCCAACAACGTCCGTGCGATCAACGAGCATGTCAAGTTTTTGCATGGCATGACCAGTAAGACGAGCGAAATGAGGTGTTTGGTCGTCGGTTGTCAAGACACCCTGCAAGTGGCTGGTATGGGAAAGCACGTTGGGGATCATCTTCGCCACGCCCGCTTCGTCTGTGGCGTATGCGCAAGTGATTTCAGTGCTTATGAATCTGGCATCGCCCACCTCGCCAGTGGGACATGCAAGGGGGTGCAAGTGGCGGACAAGGCGCTTGGACTCGAGCGACCCTTCAAACGGGCCAGACACACGGTAACAGGTGAGCCTTTCTCCAGCCTTAGAACGGAGGAAGTGAATGGGCGGCTTGTTTTCCAGAACAAACCTCTGAAAGAACCTCGCTCGGCTTTTGAACATCGCTCATTCTGTCCATTTAACTTTTCCCACCACGTACTCCTTCCAATCCTTTCCGCGATGTTTACTTCTTGTATCGCGAAAACCGTAAAGCCAATCCATATCTTAATTTATGTTAGTAGATAGTATTTATATAGCATTAGAACCAGCGGGGCAAGACTCGACACACATCTGTGCATCTGTGCATAGGGGTATTTCCACATTCGCATCGAACAACGTTAAGGGCCGCCTGTACCAAATCATTACTTGAAAATAAATGTGTTTTTATTTTACAAGAGTCTTGGATGTCACCTAACCTCCACCTTCCGACTCGCCCAATCCTGTTTCAGCCGTGCATCAGCGATAGTATTCAATTCCTTCGCCCTTTGAACCGCGATATCCACTATTTTCATGATGTCATCCATAGGAAGTGGGACCCCACCCAGTTTTTGGAGCACACAAAGTTCGCGTTGGGCATTCAATGCAATCGATAGCAGGCCCGCGCTGAGTCGTTGCTCAAGCTGTGAAGGGTCTAAAACTGGAGGAATGGTAGGATCTGGGAAGAAGGCGAATGTGAAGCAGAACGGCGTGTGATGGATCGCGAGAGGAAGGGGTGCCCGCTCGGACGGGTCATGCTGAGAAAAAGCAGATTCATAAGCATAAAAGGTAGTGGACGATGGAAGAAAGAACAGCATACAATGGTGACTTCATCACCCACCACTTCCACCTCAGGCCGCCGAAAGTGCTTCAAAGCTATTATCCCCGCCAGACATGCACAGTCCAGCATGTTTCCCGCATCCGAGAGGAAATGGAATGTGAGACGAAGGTGCCATACCTGAGTTTGACGGTAAGAAAAGGGGCAGTATCACAGATCGTGAAGACGTAGACGTACCCGCTGCCCAGCCATGATGCACAGAGACTCTTTGTCCACCACGTCGCTCCGCCGAAGAACCTTGTCGAGCATTCGCGTGATTGTCACTTCTTCATCCGAAGGCCTAGCGTGCGATCAGCAGAGGTGACACCCAAGTAGTCGGACCACATACCTACCGACCGGGTTCGTATTCACTTGAAGCCATGGGCGAGATCTCGGAGTGTATCGTGATCATCCCTTCAAAAGGTCGTTCTGGTAGTGGTTTGACCATTTTCCCTTCGACTTGAGCAAGGACCCTGGCTTGAGCGTCACGCGAGAGAAGTTTTATAGAACTGGGAGATCTCATACCGCGTTTTTCCAAGCGCGCACTCGACCCATCCTAGCTCTGGACCAAACGTTATGATCGGGGTTCGCAGCTCGAGCGGTAAACGACCATCGAGACGCAAGGACTCCTTCAATGAAGCGAACAGAAACTCCTTCTCTGGAATCGATGGCGATGGAGGCCTCATAGCTTTACTTCCGCTCTCGATGTTTCGGTAGAAGGGAAAAGTCTCTGTTTGGCTATTGGCTTCACGATCAAACTTTTTCAGCGATCATCTTCTCCCTCCTCAGGTTCGATGGTTCGTCTCATCACCCACAATCTACTCGCGTGCCATGTAAAAGGATGCACCTCCAACAACTTCCCCTTGGAATTCAAAAACGTGCAGATAGAACTGCGCGAAGCCGAGTTCAACGCCGACTTTTTGAGGGGGTTCATGCCAAAAATCGAGTGGAAGGCTTTGGTCGATTCGGCACGACAGGTATGGGACGCAATATGCAGGTTGAGAAGCTAAATCACGCTCCTCATAGCTGGGCGACACCTCTTTACCGCTCGAAATGCCTGAGATGCTCGATGACGATTTCTTGAAGAGTCTTCATCACGTTTTGTTCGAGGTCTGCCGTTTCAAAAGTCATGTCGATCGATATAGTGCGTATTGATTCAATTTTTTTTGGCAAGATCCACGTAGAGGAAGGTGTGATGATCTGTCCGAACTGTAAACACGAGTATCCCATACTGAACGGTATACCAAACATGGTGAGCCACCGATGACCTCCCATGTCCGCGGCTGAGGCAAACTCTCTGCAGTTATTAGCGGAACATGAGATAGGTTAAATGAGAATAACATGATGACCGCTCAGCGAGGGCCAATGCCACGACCGTTTGTTGCTGGTGCCCTAAGCCTTACCCAAAAAAAATTTGGATCAAGTGACACCCAAATCCCAGTTCATAAGTATTCCATTGCAAACATAAGTACAAAAGTTACATTCGGTGATCGCCTCCAAGTCCGTTCATAACTAAGTAGGTATAAGAAAAATCAATGAGCTGCTATGGTTTCCTTCAGGCCCTTCAAAGAAGGCGAGAAGAAGTATTCGCCTCCCTTCGGGTTGACGAATGTAGGGAGGTTAGAAAGCAGCACCGTTGGGTCGTCGGGATCAGTACCAGTCAGCGTCCTCACTCCGCCTTGTCCAATGAGAGGATCCAATCTGTTCAGGAAATGCATTACAGACGATACAATCGAGAACGAATAAAGAGACGAACCCAGGGACCTGAGGGGTCTGAATGGGGAAGTTGGGATTGTTTGCCCAAGCTGTCCAAAGATTCACTTGTGATTTTCAAGAATACATTCCAAGTTGAACTTACATTCTTGAACGAAGGCGAAACCGTTGTTGATACTCGTTTGGTAGCAAGCAAAGATCAGCCCACGGTCTTTGAGTGTCTTGCCCTTGTCGTTCTCCTCCTTGGTCAGCTCAGGTCCAAATTGGATACCACGGCGCATAATCCTGCGGCTATCGATATTGATTCCTTTGGCGATGAGGTCGTCACGAGGATTTGTCTTGCGGACATGGGCGGCGAAGGGACAAATCTTCTGGAAAGTTCCCTCTGAAGCGAATTGGAAGTCATTGCGTCTTGAAACGGCGTCAGCAACCGGAACGGTGAATAATTCGTGAGTGAAAGTACCTTCTAACATCATTTGCCAGATCTGGATCGTCTTTGAACGGTGCCAAGTCGATAGGCGCACCTACGTGCAGGTGTCAATATCGTCCACAACATTAGGTTCAAGAGAAACCCACCGCTCTTCCATCGGCCGACGAGGCGGGCTCCCATGAGCTCGCTCGCTTCCTCCGGAGACGTTGTAATCCCAGGCGAGTCGACTGGGTTGTGCTTCAAGAAGGTGTTAAATTCAGGGACCGTCTGGAAGAGGTAGCGGAGGACAAGGAAACTGCCATCAACCACCCAAGCAGGGCGAGAACCAACAAAGGGATCGCCGTCGTGACCCAAAAGGAGGATGCCAGGTGTGACCGACTTGGGCCCAGGGGGCGGGTTTATGTCAAAGCCAGTGACGGTGGGGTTCGAGATGCCGTCCAAGAAACCGAAGCTGAAGGTGACGAGAACACGAGAACCAATTAAAATGTTGGTCCAGAAATCGGGAAAATGAAAACGTACTGCTCGTGTCCGGCTTCCTTTCCTGGACGCACATCCCCGACGAGGCTTTTGACCTCTTTGATGGATGCATTCGGGGTACCCACGCTGAAAATACCCTTGATCTGTTGCAACTTTTTGTCCACAGTTTGATGACTGTCGCCAGAAATGAGGATGACGCCGTGAAGGTCTTGCAAGAAGGCTGGGTCCCAGTTCGGGGTGAACTTAGCTCCCGTGCCGGTGCCGGGGTCCCCCAGCGCCGCGGAATCTTTTTTCTGTCCATCCGAGAAATGAGTTTCATTCTTGGTGAGGTTTGAATCGTCGACGCCCAGCTATTTGTAAGTTGTTACTCGTGGGCTTGTGCTGGAGAGGTATAGGTCTTACCTGTTTGAAGCCGAGGTGGGAGAATGCGATGTTGACACCGACCAGAGTAATTAGCGTCCCATCGCCACCCTTCTTGTGATCCTCAATGGCCTTGCGATCCTTGAGAACGCCGGCTACGGTCTTGATCAACGGAATAAATTGGACGAGTTGACTGCGGAAGAGTTTGACGTTGGTGATTTGGAACAAGAAGTAGGTCTGGGTCTTCTTGGGAAGGCCGCTCCTATCGAAATTTTGAATACCATACGACACGAAAAGCGGTGATGTCAGGCATACAGGATGTCACCTTGGATGTTGTTGAGATCCAACGGAGAGGTGAGGGGAAGTGGTTGTTGAGCCGTCGTCATTGTCAGAATCTACAAGAAAAGGGGGCTTCAGAGTTCGTTTCAAGGTGATCTAGGAAGAGGACGAACCAGGAGAGATGGGTGCAGGTGGTGGATTTCGAGTGGCTTTTATAGGATTATAAAGGCATGATTTCCCCAAGGATGACTCGCCCAGAATGGAGGCGCGGGGCCGACCTAATCGCCCGTTCGAAACGCATTCGACGGGATTGGCGTACGGACATAATCGCCGCCCGAGGTATGCGGGTATGATTACGATCACTTGCGGGCCAAGTACCTATACATAGATCCCGGATCAGATGGATGATGGTCTGATGAGTGCACGAAACAGTGGGAAATGTATTGCGCATCTCTCAATAGAAAGTCTCGCGACTTGCATTGAAGGCCTTGTTTGGGTGGAGTTAGGTCACGGCCAAGTATCAGGGATCTCTACATCAATTTAGGACGCAAACATCATGGGCTTCGGGGGATTATCTCCTCCGATGGTGAAGGATGGTTACCTCAGTTGTGGCCGGTAGTAAGTGGTGTCCGACGACTGGTTTAGATGCCAAGAGCCACCTTTCCACGCAGATCGCAGTTGGAGAGAGCCGATCAAAGGGGGGGTGATAATGGTGACGCACCCAAGTTTGCTGTATATCAAGGTTTCCGCAGCCGCGGTTTGGAAAGGCCACATTATAAGACTTCGGTTGCGATTAGATGAAATGATTCGTTCCTAACGGGATGGAGAAACGGCGCCACAAAAGGAAGAGATATGTAGTTGGGGCTTAAAAAAGGTCGCTTCCTTGTGATTTGGCATTGTTTGCGTCAAGATGGGCGCTGGAGACGATCCAACAATTGCAATCATGATCATTCCAACAACCATCAGCACTGGTGCTGCAAAGTCAAGCCCGCTGAGAAACAAACACTCCAGCGCCCCGACTAGATCTCCAGCTCTAATTAGATTTTACTCCATTGCCAAGAGAACGGCAAGGTTTGGCTCCGATATATGGTCATCGGTCCCGGTCATCTGCTGTCGCCTCAAAACTCATAGTGTTATTTCAGGCACGGCTGTCGACGTCGTATTGTGTTCGGAACACAATAAATTTGTAACAGTGTTCCCCTTGTTTCTTGTCACATGGGTGAGGGGCGATCCGTCGCAGAGTTGATTATCGGGTACCGCCTTCGTACCGCTGCTCAAGATCAAGTGACTAAGTCCATGTACATTTGTTACATCACCGCAGACAAATACATGTAATCGCATCGTGGATTTCCCTCGAAAAGTAACGATCAAAGAGTCGCCAGAGTTTCCTTCAAGGCTTTCACGGAGGGCGAGAAGAAGTATTCGCCTCCCCTCGGGATGACGAAATCAGGGATATTGGCGAGCAACTGCGTTGGGTCGTCCGGATCGGTGCCAGTCAACTGTCTAACGCCCTGCCCAATGATCGGGTCCAGTCTGCGGAAAGAAAAAGACGAATCATCGTCCATGCTGGTTGGGAAAACATTAAATAATGAGACTGACCCGGGAACCTCGGGAGTCTGGGGCGGGAAGTTGGGGTTGTTAGCCCAGGCTATAGAAGAGGGGCTGCCATTAGGGATGTCTAGAACCACATTTGAATACAGCTTACCTTCTTGCATGAACGCGAAACCATCCGTGATGCTCGTTTGATAGCAAGCAAAGATCAGCCCACGACTCTTAGACGTCTTCCCACTCGCGATCTCCTCCTTAGTCAATTCGGGACCGAATTGTACACCGCGACGCATGATTCTGCGACCATCAATATTGAACCCTTTGGCGGTCAAATCCGCACGGGGATTGGTCTTGCGGACATGGGCAGCAAATGGGCAAATCTTCTGGAAAGTCCCCTCTGCTGAGAACTGGAAGTTGTTGTTCCTTCGAAACAGATGTCAATATAACGTATTCGCAAAAATTTGATTGGAGAAAGTACCTGCGGGGATCCGCTCCGAGCTTTGGATCGTCTTTGAAAGGTGCCAAATCAACCGGCGCACCTGTATCAGTCCGTCAAAAGGGCACGTATACATATGATGAGTTGGTGAGAAAATCCACCACTCTTCCATCGGCCGACAAGTCGGGCTCCTAAGAGCTCGCTTCCTTGCTCTTTCGTGAGCCCAGGTGCGTCAACTGGGTTTTTCTTCAAGAACGTATTGAATTCAGGAACTTTCTGGAAGAGGTATCGAATGACGAGGAAGCTGCCATCTACGACCCAAGGAGGGCGAGTGTCAAGGAGCGGGTCCCCCGTGTGGCCCAATAAGATGATGCCGGGCTGGATGGGATTAGGGCCAGGTAGCGGGTTCTTGTCGAACCCAATGATGGCAGGGTTCGAGATGCCGTCAAGAAAACCGAAACTGAAGGAAGGGAGGGTTGAAACCGTCGAACGTTAGCATACGAGAACGGGGAACGTACTGTTCGTGCGCGGATTGATTGCCTGGACGCACATCGCCGACAATAGTCGTGACGTCTTTGATGGATGCTGTCGCAGACCCGATGCCAAAAATGCCTTTGATCTGGTTCAACTTTTTGTTCACCGTCGAGTGGCTGTCACCAGCAACAAAGATGACTGCATGGATGTCTTCCAAGAAGGCTGGCTCCCAATCTGGTTTGAAGGTATCTCCAGTGGTGGTACCCTTGTCCCCCAGGTTGACGGCGTCTGCTTTCTGTCCGGTCTGGAAATTCTTGTCGTTGTTGAGGTTTGAATCATCAATGTCCAACTGTTTAGGTAAATACACACGATCTTTACATCGAGTGACACGAAATTATACCTTGACAAAGCCTTTGTGAGAGAATGCGATGTTGACACCGACCAAAGTGAGTAGAGTCTCCTTGTCGTCTCGCTTGTGATCTTCGATGGCCTTGCGATCCTTGAGGGCTTGGGCTACCGTCTTCACTAAAGGAACGAAGGCCCCGAGGTGTTTGCGAAAAAGTTTGGCATCGGTGATTTGGAAGAAATAGTAGGACTCTGTCTTCTTCGGGAAGCCGCTCCTGATGAAATGATAAATCTACGAAAGAAATGTGGGGGTAGATAGAGATAACACGTGCAGGACGTCGCCTTGGATATTGTCGAGATTTAACCCTGGTACTTGGGGACGCGTTGGTTGTTGAGCCATGGCCGTGATCTAGGGGGATAATGAATTTGGATTCATTTTGATATAGCTGAGGGAGATAGTTCACCGGAGAAGGTGGTATATTGCAAAAGCTTGGGTCTTGGACCCCTTTAATACTCCACAACGAACGCCAAACACTGCCTACACGGATGCAATGAGGGCACGCTGCGTTAAAGTCTTGCTTTGCATTTCTTGGCGGCAAGAGGTAAAACTGGAGTTCACGGTCCGTAGATATTAGGAAGCCTGCGTCATGCTAGAATCACATCCTTGTGGGTCTGATACTCCTAACCTCGCGACTCCATCGATGGAACAGATTTGTCTATTAGGATGGTCATGGGACCTAAATGTACGGCATCAGGATCTTAGTATAGGAACGCTATCGCTCATTCAGCAGCAAGCTCTCGGGGAATATTATCGTCCGTGATGAACATGCGGAAGAAATGTGGCCCCAACCTGGACGTGAGGCGTATTCGACTTATTCGAGATTTGGATGTGATTAGACCAAAGGTTGACTGTGGCAGCTAAAGCGCTCTCTTCGTTCTGAATTGAGCATACCAGCTCGATTGTACCGTAGGGCCAACATTTTGCTTTGATCACCACCACAGGTGTCAGATATCAGCTTCTGGCTCAAACCCCAAGATCTGGCAACGTACCAAGCAGAGGGCTTCTTCCATGGAGAATGGAATTCTGCTCCGCAACTGATTCCTTGGCGTTAGTAATAGAAGTACCGCAGGACGGAACTTGGCCCAGAGAGACCCACCAAATCAAGACGGCATGCCGATACTTATCCCCAGTAAAGCAGATTTGTCGATTGCGGTACTGCTTAAGTCCCCGTGTGTTCTGCAACGCTCGATAGTCTTGTCACCCATAGAACGGCTGGTAACAAAGGTCAGCTTCTGACAGTGATACATCCCGGGGTTTTACCACTTACGAAGCAACTGATTATGATACATAGCTGTATTCACCTCACTTCATCCGACATCGACGATTGTCCCTCAAGGGAGGAGGACCCTCCGGGGTGGGGCCAGGGTGTGAACAGGACCAACAGGTGGCACTCCTTGACTCCATACACACTGCAGAAAGCTGTTGGCGACACACATTCCAACACTCCAAAGAGCAAAAGAAGTGTTCAGTCGGATGACAAGTCCGACGACCCCGCTTGGTTTATTGGAAGTTTGGAGTCAAGACCGAAGTCTTGGAGAACAAACACTCCGAGTCCCAGCCACCTCGACATACGTTACCTCCTGGTAAGTAGCAACGGTCCTGAACAGCCTGGATCGCCCGAACGACATCCAAAATATCCCGTAGGAGACCCAACAAGATTTCCGAGCTTTCCAGCGGAACCCTCCGTCTCAATATAGTTCTCCCTCTCACCAGTTCCGTTCGTCTTCCGAAGGCGGTTAAGTACCGGGTCAGCGATTCTGCAGAAAGACTTTAAAAGCTAAATTTCCGAGTCCTTGTCTCTAATCCATGTCTTCCAAAGGACTACCTGATCGTTCTATTCGCATCTGTGCCGACAGGGGAGGCACATTTTGCGATGTTCATGCGCAAGTGAAAAAGTCGTGGCTCGATGGCGCTCACCTCATTTTGGACGCCCAGTTCTTATCCAGACCCAGAAAATCCAAAGGAGAGGAAAGAGCTCATTGTCAAACTCCGTGCGATCGCGTCTTTTTCGACCTTCCATGAGCTTATAATTCCTTGTCAGTGTCTCAGGACCCAGGAAACTATCAAGACGCGCCGACGGAAGGTATTCGACGAGTCTTGGAGATCGTGACTGGCCAGACGATACCGCGTGGGTTTGTACTTGAAACGAATAAACTCGGTGGGTTCAATACTCGCAAAACCTTGAATCGTCTATTTATTAGGGTCCGACAACAGATTACATCCGACTATCCACTACTGTTGCCACAAACGCGCTCCTCGAACGCAAAGGACACAAACACGCTCTCCTTATTACACGCGGTTTCAAGGATTTACTACTAATCGGCAACCAATCCCGCCCCAAGATATTTGATCTCAACATCCGTCGACCACAACCACTATACTCTAAAGTTGTCGAAGTCGACGAACGTGTGACCCTAGTAGGATATACGTCCGACCCAAAGGCGGAAGAACATGCTGTCCAATTCGACGCGGATGGGTGCGTGGCCAGAGGTTACCGTGGCCAAGGTTGGGACGGAAAGAGTGACGGGGAGGGACCAGGGGAAGTCGTAAAAGGCCTTTCTGGCGAGGCGGTGCGGATACTAAAGCGACCTGGTGTGCTCTTTTTCCTTCTGCTCTATTCTTAATTCATCTTGGTTGATGTTTCGATCAGACACCGAAGTCCTCAAGCAAGATCTCCAGAAGTTGTACGACGAGGGGTATCGCTCTCTCGCCATCGTTCTCGTACACTCATATACATACCCGGACCACGAACGTATCCTTGGATCCATCGCGCGCTCCATCGGATTCACCCATGTTTCGCAATCCGCAGAGCTTCTCCCCATGATCAAGATGGTCCCCCGCGGGGTTTCCTCCACGGCAGACGCTTACCTCACTCCTATTTTGCGCGAATACCTCGATGGTTTCTTCAAAGGATTTGACGAGAAGTTGAAAGACGGCCACGTAAGGAGTCCCCGTGTGGAGTTTATGGGAAGCGACGGAGGGCTAGTCGATCTGAACAACTTTTCGGGGTTGAAAAGTATTCTCAGCGGCCCTGCGGGCGGTGTCGTTGGTTATGCCCTGACGAGTTGGGATGAGAAGGAAAAGCATCCCATCATTGGGTGTGTATTGTCATACCTTTGTCCTCGTCGCCGGCTGATTTCGTCTTTCCCTAGCTTGGATGTAGGGGGAACCTCAACCGATGTATCTAGATTTGATGGAAGATATGAGGTTGTTTACGAGACAACTACTGCAGGAGTCACTATACAGTCGCCTCAACTGGACATCAATACTGTAGCAGCAGGAGGTGGATCCTGCTTAACTTTCCGCAACGGTCTTTTCCTCGCCGGTCCGGAGAGCGCTGGAGCGGAGCCTGGACCAGCTTGTTATAGGTAATTTTAGCAGTGCCAAGATTTAGGCCGATATCCTAACGTTTTTCCTTTCCACTCAGAAAAGGAGGCCCGTTAGCTGTTACGGATGCGAATCTCCTCCTTGGTCGCCTCATCCCAGACTTTTTCCCAAAGATATTTGGCAAATCCGAAAGAGAGCCCCTGGACGCCGAGGCTTCCAAATTTAGTTTCGAAAAGTTAGCAAAGCAGATCAACGAGAGCCACGAGCTAGAGAAAGATCTTGAACTTGATGAAATCGTTTATGGGTACCGTGTTTGTTCGCTTTTCGCGGACTTCTACATCTGAACTGTCATTGAAGGTTCATCAAAGTCGCAAATGAAACGATGTGCCGGCCGATACGGGCGTTGACTGAAGCTCGTGGATACGCCACTTCCAAGCACATGTAAGCTTTGCTTCCACAGACAGCCGGCATCATTCATAGGGTTGTTATGTAGCTTGGCATCCTTCGGCGGTGCTGGTGGACAGCACGCCTGTGAAATCGCCAAGCTTCTTGGGATCAAGACCATCCTCATTCATCGCTATAGTTCCGTCTTATCTGCATATGGATTAGCGCTCGCTGACAGGTAACCTTACCCCTCAACCCCTGTCTCCAGGAATGATGACATCCATTCTGACGTGTCCCCAGAGCATTCGAAATTCAGGAACCTTGTTCGACCTTCTACACCCCACAGAACCTGGGATCGCTTGTTGCCCGTCTGGACAACCTGACGGCGGGCGTGAAGTCTGAGCTGAAGAAGCAGGGATTTGAGGAGAAGCGCATTCATGTGGAGCGTATGCTCAATATGCGGTTTGAGGGCACGGATACGGCACTGATGGTCTTGCCGAAAGCGAACGATGGTGATGGGAAGGAAGACTTTGAAGCGGCGTTCAAGAGGGCGTACAAGTCTGAGTTTGGGTTCTTGCTTGAGGCGAAGAGTGTCGTCGTGGATGATATCAAGGTCCGTCGCTTTCGTGCACCCGAGTGTAGAAGATGCTGATATCCAGCACTTTGAAGGTTCGCGGAATTGGGAAGACGTTCGACTCGTTGGGCGAGTCGGTATACTCTGAAGTCGCCAGATTGACCTTGCGCCAGGTCGATATGCGGACGGAGGCTGACGCGAGACACAGCGTCTACTTTGACCGCGTCGGGCGAGTGGATGACACACCGGTGTTCTTGATGGATAAGCTGGCGATTGGTGATGTACTGGAAGGCCCTGCGATGATCATTGATGACACGCAAACGATTGTGCTTGTACCTGGAGCTCGGGCGGTGTTGACAAGCCGACATCTGTACATTACTCTGGAGTGAGTGATTCTGTACTTTCATATTGTTGGACATGTTGTAGGATCGTTGAAAATTGGTCTTGATGTCCTGGCATTGTTTCGATTGCAAGCTGAGCAACGGGTGACGCTACTCTGCAAACCGACCAACCCAAGACCCACTGGAATTCGATTCTTAGATGCCTGTCATTGTTGGAATATGCGTGTCGCCAATGAATTGCCACCTGAGGCTCAAACCCATTGCCGCCATCTAACACCGCTACTAGGCCATCGCCCCCTTATTTCTTGCCATGTCTACCATCTCCGATCGTGAGTACTATCCTAAGTAGAAGAGTGCAGCCCCTGTCTCAGTCTAGAACAACGCTAAAAAGCCACCATCATCTTAGACATACCCTCCTCCTGACACAAGATATGCAGCAACAAAACCCCGTTCGCTTTACCGATCCTGGTAAGAGGAGGTCAATCCTCACCCATGCCAACGACACCAACCCTTTCCTACCTCTGATCCACAACACCCGCCAACAACTTCTTGACCACCAAGCCTATCAAGAACCGTTCCTCAAATGTCTCCTCTCCCTCTACCGTGCAGGTTCAAGTACCCACCGACGGGAACGGCGCAAAATCCGACCAACCGACCCCACCGATGCCGACATCCATACCTTCATCCTGTCTCACTGGCCCGAAGTCCAACTGAGAGAGCGACGCGATTTCATACCGTGGTTCGAGCAAGACGTAAAGAGAGTCCGCCCGCTCGACAGCACTATCCATGTGAATCGGGCCCTGGCAACTCAATTAATGAAGAGGGTGAATCATCATGGCATTCCGCATCCTTCACTTTGATTGACATATAGCCCTTCCCGTTAGGCCGAGCAGCCAGTAACTGACGGAATCACCCTTGAAGAATTGAAGGTCGCTTTCAAATCGATCCTGCTCTACGAAGTTGGCCGCCTCATGATTTCCTGGTGGTTCAACCACGAGTCCGGAAATGAAGACCCACCAGAAGAGAAACCATCACCTAAGAAGCGAAAGAGGGAGCCTCAGGCTCATCCCGCATCTACTATCGAAACCAGACTCGGAACAAAGCGCAGACTTTCCGGAGTAAAACAAGAGGTTGCATTGCGTCCGATTGCCATCCGACCCCTGGACCAAATAAGCAGTGTGGATCACTCGTATTGGTGGTACGCCGGAAAGGGTGGTCAGGGAATTCAAACTTGCTTTTTTGGCGGTGTTGTTGAGTTCTGGAGGAACTATGAAAGGGAACTTCATTGGTATCCATACTGGCATATGGAGGGCATCGAAGCTATCGGAATCAAATATCCGCGCGGCCGTGGTATACTCGGGATTTATCTTATCCTTTGTGGAGTTTCATCACTTCCTCATGTCAAGTTCCAGATGCGAAAGTTGCTACAGAAATCCTCGAGGAATTCGATGTCGAAGTCGTGAACAAGACCTTACCCCTCTTTAATCCGACCACCCTTCCCAGTCCATCCGAGTCATTCTTACAAGATGCGGCTCTACAGTACGATGCGGTTTATTCTGGCGTGACTCTTAATGGGAAGAACTTCTGCGGGGCGCCATTCATCCACCGACCCCATCGTGAATATGACTTACGCAGGATGCCTTGCAAGCTTCAAGTGGAAGATCTCAACAGAGATCCGTGGTTAAATGATCTAATTTGAGCCAAGGTGAGGTGTCGTGTATGCATCACTCTATTATACAGATACATTGTTTTTGGTCTTGGCAACTAGCCGAAAACTCTTGCTTTTTGGACAATTATCGATTATGTATAAAAACCTACGAGGTCCGATTGCGATGCACGAACTATCGGAACTGCCCATGTACATTACGCACTGGGTATGAGAAGAACAATTGAAACATGGAACATGAAACGGACGCTGCTATGAGACGAGAAAAAAGAAAACTAACGGAGTACTGTATCAGACTAGCAAGGAGAAGTCACAACAAGACTGGAAGCGCAACATAGCACGTAAGGTTGATCTCCAAATCTCTAGCTGGAGGCGAGGCGACCTGGAGGGTGTGTGGGCGACTCTCCGGGATCGTGGACGTTATTGAACTTGCTTGAACCGAGGGCAAGCCATGGATACCAAGTCCAACCACTGCACCCCTCTTGCCCTTTTGGCCAAGATGATTGACGGGAGGAATAGAAATGATGGGGCCTTGTCTACGGCGAAATCGGAGGGTGTTCCAAGGGACGAGAGGGAGAGTTTGCCGTAAGGTGAATCGTGTTGTGCATTGACCCACCAAGACTCGGGCGAGATTAGGTCCTGGTTCATGGTTACTTCTGTGTTCAAATCATCGGGTCCTGCACATACCGACGATTCTCCATCCACCTCTTGTTGAGAGCCCCACGCCGTGGAACTTGGCTGTGCTCCCGATCTTCCCGACGGGTTGACTTGTCCCTCCGAAGAATTTCTTCTCGATGAACTCGCCAGCCCCCCCATTGCGCCTAAACCGAAACTCCCCCACGGGCGGCGTGTTTATTTGCGAATCAGTCCACCACTTCAGCATCGCGTGCCCTAGCTCGTGCATAAGCATTGCTAGAAAGAAGAAGTCGACCTCGGAGTCGTGATTAACACCCCCCCCCATCCCTGTTTAGAAAAGGAGTTCATGAAGTCAGCCGCGTAGTATGGTGCTATAAACCTGGTACTTGCCCTCTTCGTCAAAGACACCATGCGATTTACGACCGTATAGTGAATCCCAATGTCGCTGCCGCCCAGAGTGACAGGCGTCTGACCCCATATTTTTTCATCATTCATTCGGAGGTTCTTGAAACGGACCACAGGCCAATGATTTTGTAGATAGTCCAGTACGTCGGCGTGTGTAGGTCTTCGAGGTTTCAATTGCTTCATCTTCGTTTTGGTGCCTGGATCGCCGAACTTGTAGGGGGATGCCAGAACATCGATATACGGCCTTCGCCATGACGGCGCCGCGAGGAGTTTGGACCGAAGGCCCTCCATAAGAGTGACGACATGGCGGTAGGTGACGTTGTTCGTGACATCCACGCCCTTCATATCCAAGAAAGTCAGGTTGTTGAGGGCGGCTGCCATGGTTGGCAAGAAGAAGAGGATGCGACACGGAGCCAACGATCAGGCCATATTCGAATCGTCCCAGGTAAAGGAGAAACTGATTATATCATTCGATCGAATCCCAAGACTGTCGACGACTTGAATACTCTGAAGTAGCCAACTTGCAGTAACCTAGTGCCAGGTCGATGTGCAGAACACAGTCGATGCGAGACATAGGGTTTACTTTGATCACTTCAGGCCAACACACCAGTGCTTCTGATGAATCTGAGCAATTTCGGCAGTTCATTTGGTGGAACGTTGGGGAAGAGCAAGAGGCCAGCCCCAGATTATCCTTCGTTCGTTAACTATCTTGAAATCTGATGAAATTCGGCTCAATAAGCTGGTGGTTGGTGATGTGAGGGAAGGGCCTACGATGATTATCGATGATATACGGACGATCATTGTGCTTGGGAACTCGGACGGTGTTGACTAACCAACATTGAGTGAGTGGCTGTGCATGTTCGTTGATGCATAATAGGATAGGATCATTGAAAATTGGCGTGTTCTTTCGTGGATCAGAGTGGGGAAGGTTTGGGGTCGCTGGTAAGGGTAAGGGTTGACCTCCTCCTACCGGGATCGGTGAAGCGAACGGGGTCTGGTGCTGCATCTTGTCAACGAACTGGATCGTCAGAGGGGCGGTAATCACGACTCACAAAAGGATCGGGATTGACGGTTACGCTAAGCAGGTTGTTTGAAATTTGGAGTCAAGAGAACAAGGGCGTCGAAGGCTTGGACTAGGGAAATTTTGGGTGGCAGCCAATATAGCGGTGCAACTTCGTAGAAATCCTTCTGTTCCCCCATCCCCCAGTTCCACCCCACTCGAGCTATTCGCGTCCTATCTCAAACAACTACTCACCCTCTCTCCATCGCCTATTATCACTCTCATCATGCACATTGTTGCATCTACCTCCTCCGCCACCGCCGTCTTGTGGCTCTGCCCAGACAATAACCTGCCCCATATCCGACGACGCCACGAATACCGTTCAAAGCCGTAGGTTTTCCAGCGAACGAGGATATCTTTCGGTATATTTGAGTCCATCTGCAACACACGCAGATAAATATAACCAATAAAACTTATGACGGGAGACTTACTCTTAACCATGCTATCACACGTTCCACATCTTGCTGACAAGCCTTATCGAGGGTAAAATCGCGAAGTCGACATACCAAGTTCTTGTCGCCTGGTACACACTTGGGCGGGATCCTGCTCCGGTTAGGCAACACAAGTTTGCGGCATTCCTCGCGAACCAGTATATCTCCTCTGGATCCGGAGGGGCTTCTAGAAAAAGCAGCCAGAAGTTTACGATACGAGCGTAGCACTTGGCCCGCTTGTGAGACAGAACTCCACAGCGTCCGGGGTGATCCAAAAATTCCCAGTACAAACTCCTCAATTCGGCAAATTGCTCAAGCAAGGTGACGACCTTCGGCAGCACCTCGTTGTGGGTGTAAGAATCATCCAGTGAGCAAGCCGGAGTATGGCCAGTGCAATAGAGCCCAAAGATGATGGCAGTTCCTTCGCAATGATCAAGGCTGAAATAATTGCGGTAGGATGTGAGGATATTTGACATTGACAGGCGAGATCCATGAGTTTGGAGACCCGCTTGATGAACTTGGCTGGGGGATGGCGATGTCTACGTTCCTCTTCCTCACGAAAATCAATAACAATTACGGTGGCAATATGAGGCAAGTTACACTCAAATATTTCTTGAAATCGCCAAGCATTGAAATTAACTAGTATTGATCTTGGACGGACCATTTGCTGGACGCCAGAATACATGACTCCCAGGCACGAGAACTCTCGTCGAGGTATTCAATAAGGGCTTTCGCGCACAGCGGGTTGGTTTCTGAGACAAGCCAGTAGAAGTGATGAATTATCAGGCCCACTCTCGCGGCACTGGAGAGTGTGTTTGAAGTAACGGTGGGTCGTATTTGAGTGATGATGGCTTACCCGATGGAGGATTTCCGCTCGTCATAATCTCGCACGGCGGACCGCCTCGGACAATGTCTGCGTTGATATTCTCTTGATTGATATAGTATCTTCCTGCCCAGCTCTTGTCAAAAAGAAATTGAGGAAAGGAGACATGGAATGGCTTGACCACTCGGAAGTGATTGGTATAGATTTCGATATCTAGGACAGAGTGCAAGCCACGGAAAATATGCTCGAGTTGTGCAGGATGTAAACACAGGATGGATTGTAGAGCTCCCACCCATCCCAGTCGTTAAAAAAAACCCCGAATGCGAACCGGGGCCAGGAGGCCTCCCAGTACGCGCAAAAGGAGGGCGGTATCGGGATAGATTGACAGGATTTGCATGTATAGCTTGTCAAGCTCTGCGAATGCTGACGAGCCAGGCTTCGATACTCCGAGTATTTCTCGCAGCCGATCGATGCATGAGGAATATTCTTCGTCAATACACTTCAGTACTGTAGAAGCATAGATGAAGTAACCACCAGATCGATTTGCAAGTAGCTGGACATCCTCGTCAGAAGACCAGGTTTGGGAACATGCTTCATGATGGCAGCATGCCTTTCCGAGTTGTGGAGTGTGTTGAATCCGGTCCTAAGGAATAGACGAACATCCTCTCGTGCTTGGTGGTCTCCGTAGATCGATATTCTTGTGGTGGTGCTCATTACGACAGTGTGGAAAAAGTGACATATTTGGGGCTCAGGTCGACTGAAAACGAGAAAACGGAGGGGGAGAGCATAAGATTCACAAGCTCGAGGATATGTAGCAGAAGCTTAGACTGATCCCCATCGCATTCATCCAGACCGTCGACAATCACGAGAAAAGGTTTGGAGCTGAGGAGAATAAAAGCGGTAGAATAAGCAGTTGTTTCAACTGGGCTGAATGTTGTTGTGGAGGGTTTGCAGATCATCCTCGACGGCTTTACAAATGCCTCGCCTCATTTGCGGTATGGAGTGAGCAATTTGGAGAGCAATCGTCGTAAAGAATCGCCGAGCATGGCTGCGTGATGGAGCTGAGCGAGAGAAGAAGAAACCGGCAGCCAACTGCCCTCGTGCTGAGCACGTTTCCTACACCGTCTGCGTTATTGCAGATTTTCCAGCACCGGCAGGGCCATGAAGCCAACAGACCTTGGTCTGGTCTAGACCAATCCAGTGTTCAACCCCGTTATAGAGTTCCTTCCGTGTTCCAATTAGGCACTTGGGAGGTGGGAACCGATCGGCAGAATCGAAAGCTGCGTCGGGTGAGGATGCACGAAACAGTTCTAGGAGTCCTACAGGGGATGGTCGGTTAGTGTACGAGTTGGGGTCCTACGCCGACTGACCTGCCTCCGATTGTTGTATTGATATGGCCTGGCTGTTGTAGTGGAAGTCGCCCTGGGCACAGTAAATATGCCCTGGACGTGGACATTTGACGATGGGCCGGGATGCACCATGACTGCACGTCGGATAGAGCGTCGGTCATAGCTGATTATCATCAAAGTTCCGCACCACCATACAGTAGATGACGGCACGCACCTCCACCGAACAACTTGAGTCTTCATTCACTTCGCCAATGTTCCCGTCAACAGTTTGAAGTATATCCAGGTGGTTTCTTGTTCTTCACGATGTTTGAAGAACGAGGGTGTCGTATTCAATGCGTCTCCATCTTCCGTCCCCATGAAGGTCTTCGTGGACTTCGTCAGAGGAGATCAATCGTGCATCTCAGGACTATGTTCAGGGTAATTGGGGCTTTGACTTGACTTCGAATGGTCCCCTGGATTTTTTTGTGTTTTATGTAAGCTTCAGATTTGTTCATCACAAACGCCGTGGACTGGTTTTCTGACACGTCTTTACGATCACCACCAAGCCTATCAAGAAGCGTTCTTCAGATGTCCCCTCTCCCTCTACCGCGCGGGTTCAACCACCCACCGACGACGCTGACATTCATACCTTCATCTTGTCTCACTGGCCCGAAGTCCAACAAAGAGAGCGACGCGATTTTATGTCGAATTTCGAGTCTGTAGTGGAGCAAGTTCGACCGCTCGACAACGCGATCTATATGAATCCGGCGCTGGCAACTAACGAAGAGGGTGAATCATCATGGCATTCTGCATCGTTCACCTTGATTAACACAGAGCCCTTCCCGTTAGCCATTTACTCCCGGTTCGAAGAATTGAAAGTTATTTTCATATTCATCCTGCTCTACGAAGTTGGATGTCTCATTCTTTCCTGGTGGCACCCATCAGTACGGAAACGAAGCTCTATCAGACGAGAAACCTCCACCTAAGAAGCAAAAGGGGGAGCCCCTTCCCCCATCTACCATCGAAACCAGCTCAGAACAATGCGCAGGTTTTCCAGGGTAAAAAAAGAGGTCCCATTGCGGCGCCAGATTGCCTTCCGACTCCTGGACCAAATGAGTAATTTGGGTCACTCATATTGGTGGTACATCGGAAAGGGTGGTCAAGGAATTCAAACTTGTTTTTTCGTTGGTGCTGTCGAGTTCTGGAGGAGAGAGGGATTATCTATCCTGGTTGGAAGGCATCGAAGGTATTGGAATCCGAAATCCGCGCGGCCGTGGTATACTCGGTATTCATCATATCCCTCGCGGAGTTTCCTTCCTTATGTCAAGGTTCTAACGGGGAGGGACCAGGGGAAGTCCTGAAAGGCTTTTCTGGCGAGGCAGTGCATTTATTAAAGCGAGCTGATGTGCTCTTTGTCCTTCTGCTCCCTTCTCAATTCATCTTGGTTGATGTTTTTGATCAGACACCGAAGTCCTCAAGCAAGATCCCCAGAAGCTGTACGACGAGGGGTATCGCTCTCTCGCTATCGTTCTCTTCCATTCATATACATACCCGGACCACGGACGTATCGTTGGCTCCATCGCGCGCTCCATCGGCTTCACCCATGTTTCGCAATCCGCAGAGCTTCTCCCCATGATCAAGATGGTCCCCGCGGGGTGTCCTCCACAGCAGATACTTACTTCGCTCCTATTTTGCGCGAATACCTCGATGGGTTCTTCAAAGGATTTGACGAGAAGTTGAAAGATGGCCACGTGTGGAGTTCATTGGGAAGCGATGGAGGGCTAGTCGATCTGAACAAATTTCGGGATTGCAAAGTATTCTCACCGGCCCTGCGGGCGGTGTCGTTGGTTACGCCCTGACGAGTTGGCATGAGAAGGAAAAGCATCCTATCATCGGGTGTGTGTTGCCTATACTTTTGTCGTTGTCGCCGGCTGATCTCACTCTGGGTCTAGCTTGGATGTCGGGGGAACCTCAACCGATGTATCTAGATTTGATGGAAGATACGAGGTTGTTTACGAGACCAGTCACTATACTGTCGCCTCAACTGGATATCAATGCTGAAGAAGCAGGAGGTGGATCCTGCTTGACTTTCCGCAACGGCCTTTTCCTCGCTGGTCCTGAGAGCGCTGGAGCCCGGCTTGTTGTGGGTAATTTTAGCATTGTCGAAGATTTTAGCCCGATATCCTGACGTCTCTCTTTTACACTCAGAAAGGGAGGCCCGTTGGCTGTTACGTATGCGAATCCCCTCCTTGGTATGCTCTGAAGTCGCCAAATTGACCCTGGTGGTTACCTTAACCGCGCCGGGCGAGTGGCAGACACGCCGGCGGCGTGGATGGATAAGCTGGCGATTGGTGATGTACTGGTGATGACTATCGATGACACGCAAACTGTATCTGGAGCTTGGGTGGTGTTCTATACTTTCGTTGTTGGACGTGTTGTAGGATCGTTGAAAATGGGTCTTCATGTCATGGCATTGTTTTAATCGCAAGCTGGGCAACGGGCGATGACTTTGCGTGCTACTACTCCCCCACCTGGGAAACCCGCAAGTCGACCAACCCAATTCGCTACATGCAAGACCTACACCGTTAGAATATGCAATGAATTGCTACAAATCCACTGCCGCCTACATCTAACACTGCTACGAGGCCATCGCCCGTTATTCATGTCGGCCATCTCCGATCGTGAGCTGTCCTCCTAAGTACGACCCCCGTAATATATACTTTTTTATCCCTTGTTGCTTGTCATTTTCATCCGTGATAACAGCCAGGTTTCCGTTTCTTTTAGCCAAGTTATGCTACAGCCCAATTCACCCGATAACCGGCGTGTTCTCAACAAGTGAATTTTATACACGGAACGAGGATAATATACACGAGAATCCACTAGGTGTATACATAAAAAGACTCCATGAAGCTGTTGTGCCAAGTGATAAAGGATAACCCGAGTTTGTATTGCAGAATAGAGGCGAATGTCGCTACTCCAGAGTCCATATCAAAATCATCGTCGCCGCGGTTGTCTGGGCCTACTTGTGAGCATGGTGATTCTCGAGTTGGTCGTCGGTGTCCGGCTCGTCGCGCTTGCATTTTGCGACTTCGCGTCGTGGCCTCGCGATAGGATGTATGGGTATTTTCCCTTTGTTTGCGTGTGTCCGGGTCTCTAGAACACAGACAGAGTTTGCATATTCCGGTGAGAATATGCGCGACAAACCTTTGTTGGATTTCAATTCTTGCAGTTCCGACAAGAGTTCCACATTTAGCTCTGGAGAGATCGTGAGGTTCCCCATGCTCGTATCACTGTTAGGATATGGCTCAAGTTAACGGCGGGGACGGCGTTGCTATTCACAAGTCGGCGCGTTGGCGATCCAACATCTTCACGTTGGGCGTTTTGGGTGCTCCTGGGCTGACTGCCATTTACCGTTTGGGTTGGGAACATCTGTGGACAATTGGATGGAGTAGTTGGCTGGCTCACGGTTGATGGTTATACATACATCGTGTTCGTCTGAGGGTCCACCTCTTGTGGAATTCGTTGCTTATCAGCCTCGCCACGGGTGATTTCTTCGTAGAGTTGACGGCCCTTCGTGTAGGTTGTTTCATTTCAGGTTGCTCACGAGGTGGTGTCGACAGTGGACTTGATGGGGTTGATGCATGATGTGGCAGTGTTGTAGTAGATTGGCACGTTCGGGGTGTCGAGCGTGGTGCAGTGGAAGTCTTCTTGGATTTCTGAGTCATCGGTGCTTGGAAGTGGTGCTAGGCGGGTGGGGTGTCACAGGTGGTTGGTAGAAGAGAGGCGAGATGTGGACAACACGATCGGGCACCAATCCACAGTCATGTGATCCAGCGATGCCTTCCACTTCATTCTGACATTCACGCTGTTGCACACACTGTGGAGCAAGGCAAAGAAATCGGTGCCGTCACACCACCACCACGACACCCACCATGTCACCCTGTGTACCCCCCTGCTGTCAACGCTCACGGATGACAATGCTGCCTCAGCGCTACCACATGCTACATCCGCCCCCTCCCCTCTCCGCCCAGGAGCACCAGACATACGCACGGGACACCCCCTCTTCACTCCTTCACCCACTGCCAATACCCACCTGTCGCCAAACGGCACGGGACGCAAAGGCAGCGGCTGGCTGCTGGAGTGGAAAAGGGTGTGTAGGGTGCGACGGGAGCCTCGCCCGGTGGGTATCGGCACCCTCAACACCCCTCGCCATATCGGCGGGTTTCTGTACCCGTCGATGAGGGTACGGCTTTCTCGGATGTGGGGGTAAGGGATTTCAGTTCTTTCTAAGGAATGGTTGATCTCACTCGCCGCACCGTAGATTACCCTCCCCGTGACAGCATAGGTTGAGGGGATTTAAATTATATTTTAATGGTTTGTCGGATTTCCGTGAATTGAATGAATGTCCAACTAGTTACCGCACCCGTTTAAAGGGTGAGAAAGCCTGTCTCAAAAACATGTTCCGGTGATTGGACGATATGTCCCGTTCAACGGGTCATAGGTTCATTTGGGTTGATTTAACCCGTTCACTGAAAACCTAGGCTGAAACCCGAAGAACGGTGGGAGCTAACTAATTTACATGTCAGCTTAGATAAATTAACCCGTTCTTGGGTGCATAGTGCTTGGATTCTCCTGACACACGAGATGCAGCAACAAAACCCAATTCGCTTCACCGATCCCCTCACCCTTGCCGACGACACTTGTCTCCCCTAGACAGACTATATTTAATCGTCTATTGATGGGAGGGTTACGATCATATACGACGACACCAACCCTTTCATACCTCTGATCCACAACACCCGGGAACAACTTCTCAACCACCAAGCCTATCGAGAATCGTTTCTCAAATGTCTCCTCTCCCTCTACCGCGCAGGCTCAAGCACCCATCGACGGGAACGGCGCAAAATTCGACCAACCGACCCCACCGACGGCGACATCCATACCTTCATCTTGTCTTACTGGCCCGAAGTCCAACTGAGGGAACGACGCGATTTTATGCCGTATTCCGAGTTTGACGTAGAGAGCGAGAGCGTCCGCCCGCTCGACAGCGCTATCCATGTGAATCGGGCCTGGCAACTCAATTAATGAAGAGGGTGAATCATCATGGCATTCCGCATCCTTCACTTTGATTGACACATAGCCCTTCCCGTTAGGCCAAGCGGCCAGTAACTGTCGGGATCACCCTCGAAGAATTGAAGGTCGCTTCAAATCGATCCTGCTCTACGAAGTTGGCCGCCTCATGATTTCCTGGTGGTTCAACCACGAGTCCAGAAATGAAGACCCACCAAAAGAGAAACCATCACCTAAGAAGCGAAAGAGGGAGCCTCAGGCTCATCCCGCATCTACTATCGAAACCAGACTCGGAACAAAGCGCAGACTTTCCGGAGTAAAAAAAGAGGTTGCATTGCGCCCGATTGCCATCCGACCCCTGGACCAAATAAGCAGTGTGGATCACTCATACTGGTGGTGCACCGGAAAGGGTGGTCAAGGAATTCAAACTGGTTTTTTTGGTGGTGTTGTTGAGTTTTAGAGGAACTATGAAAGGGAACGTTTTGGTGTCCATACTGGCATATGGAGGGCATCGAAGCTATCGGAATCAAATATCCGCGCGGCCGTGGTATACTCGGTATTTATCTTATCCTTTGTGGAGTTTCATCACTTCCTCATGTCAAAGTTCCAGATGCGAAAGCTGCTGCAGAAATCCTTGAGGAATTCGATGTCGAAGTCGTGAACAAGACCTTACTCCTCTTTAATCTGACCACCCTTCCCAGTCCATCCGAGTCATTTTTACAAGATGCGGCTCTACAGTACGATGCGGTTTATTCTGGCGGGACCCTTAATGGGAGGGGCTTCTGCGGGGGGCCATTCATCCACCGACCCGATCGTATATATGTCCTACGCAGGATGCCTTGCCAGCTTCCAGTGGAGGATCTCAACAGAGATCCGCGGTTAGATTTTTAAGTTGAACCAAGAAAAAGTGAGGTGTCGTGATGCCTCATTCTATCATACATACATCTACATTGTTTTTGGTATGAAGGGACTGGCAACAGCGGACCTTTGGCGAAGAACTATTTTTTTCGTAAAGCTTTGGACGATGATCGAACATCTATTAAAACTTGTACTTACAGACAAAGTCTGATACGTACGAACGGCCTATCTATAGGTATAAGCATAATTAGAACAACCGAAATCTGGATGCCGCTACGAAATGAGAAGAAGAAAAAACTAACGGAGCACTGCATCGAGACAAAGAAAACGAAGGAACGATATCAGGCGAGGCGGTTTGGAGGGGGCGTGGGCGACTCGCCGGGATCATGGACGCCTGTCGTGCTATCGGGGAACAACCACCGTACTCCTCTTACTCTTTTGGCCATGATGATTGGCTGGAGGGATACGGATGACGGTGCCACAAAGAAAAGATCAACCTCGGAGTCGCGAGCGACGCACCCCATCCCTGTTCAGGAAAGGAATTCATGAAGTCAGCCGCGTAGTATGGTGCTATCAACCTGGTACTTGCCCTCCTCGTTGGCGATGCGATGTAACTTGGCCAGCGCAAGCCAGGCTCGAATCCAGAGCTCACAGCTTTGGGTCAGAAGCCAACTCGCGAGACCTCGGTTTAGTTCGAGATAGAGTAAATCTTCCCGACCACTTCAGCAGGACGAATTGCCTCTCGCAGCGGACTATCACGCTGCCAGTGACAAATATCGAATTTGTCATTAGATAAAGGAGGGGTTACAAACAGGATTGTCCAAAAAGCTTTTGGTAACATTAAAGAGTGAGTGATGGTAAGACTGTAGCTGCGAAGCCAACAATGGACGGGCGTAAGTCAGGGTCGCGCGTCCATCCGAGCTGGATGGCTTGCCACACCGGGAGGTTGATGGACGGGGGGTGGGGGATTAGGGCTGTGCACCGTACCGTCGACGGTATACGGCCATATGGTCACAGCGCCTATACGGGTGATGGGACACCCGTAACCGTACCATACGATTGATCTTCTGAGGTTGTGACGGGACGGTACGGGGTATTTGTACGGCCGTTACCCGTATAAAGACGGAACAGGTCATTTTTTATACACGAAATCAATTATATTACTCTCTTTGTGAACGCCG
>Ga0307516_10001123_pt1 | contig 37314 bp, 43 predicted proteins | sample 19_EM_MG_FD_203310 | JGI IMG/M metagenome (GOLD analysis project Ga0307516, IMG submission 203310) | Populus trichocarpa ectomycorrhiza microbial communities from riparian zone in the Pacific Northwest, United States - 19_EM | ecosystem: Host-associated > Plants > Roots > Unclassified | place... | reverse complement strand
CGACGAGGATTTAATGGGATTGATTTTTCTTTTGTTTTTGACTTGGTGGTTTTCTGTTTTAGCACGGAGCGCGAGAAGAGGGGGTGTGTTGGAATTGCTTCTCGCCGCTCTCCGCTCCGGCGTGGCACGCCGGTGGAAGCGTCACCAGAGCAACGGCTTCGACGGGATCCTGGTAACGGCGGCTTGGCATTTTCGCATAGCAGTGTCTTCAGCATTTCTTCTTCTTTTCTTCTATATACTTCTTGATAGTACAGAAATAGAAGATCATCACACGTCAACGATACAATCATCTCGTCATACCTCTTTCTCTCTCTCTTTCTCTCTGCTCGTGTGAAGACTCTCAGCGCAACGGAAATCGGGCAAACTTTTCATATCTGGTCACCCCATTCTCCAGTCATGACCTCTCGGTGAACATAGTTAGTTCCGGTCACATCTGCTCTGACTCCACCCTTACCTCAGCCTCCTCCTCTTGCTGTAGCTCCGCATCGAGGGTTTCCAGCTCCTCAGGCAGGACTGTACTCTTCGTCTGTTCCCTATGTGTCAGGGTAATCATGAGCTGCCATCTGATCGCCATTCTTGCAATGATGATTTCTTGTATCTAGTCTTCCCATGGCAGGTTGAGCAGTCGCAGCCTTAACCACTGTTGCCTATTCTTGAGCTGTGCTGTTGTGGCTCGAGCCCTGACTCCATTGAGAGAGCCCCCAGATTTGTCGTCCGAAAGCAGGCTGTCATCACCCGTACCTCCTAATTGACCTGCAATTGCAGCTCATCCACCTGGCCCATAGTTCCGTGGACATGGTCACCGATCTGCCACAGCTTAGCACTGAACATTGCGACAAACTGGACGCATGCAGTCATCACTTTTCTGCAGTTCGCAGGTGACAGCCCCATCTGCCCAGTGAGACAGTGGAGCTGAGCCATAGCCTTGTGCCTCTCCTTCAGCCAGGTAGCATAGTGGTCTCTAAGTGTGAGTATCTAATCGAGCTATACTCCGAGCCACATTGTAGCAGTGATGTTCAACAGGACATTGCTAGTGCCAACTGCCACCGTCACCATGGGTGCCTTCTTCTTCATTCCTCCTCCTTCTGGAAGAAGGCTGTCTCAGTCTTGCTGTGGTCAAAAGCCACCCCATTGCCAGCTGCCCACTTGATTGAGACAGCTGCTACCACCGTAATCCTGGCTGCCACTTCCCTGTCATCTGCTCCCTCAGCCCACCAGCTGATGTCATTTATGAAGGACAGGCCTCTAATGCAAAGGACAGCAGCTTCCGCCTGCACTTGACAGTGGTGAGGATTTGCAAATACATTCGAGGAGCTGGAAGGATGGCTCTTAGAGTTGGCAGTACAGCTGGCAAATGAAATGCAGCCTGGTCATTTCAAAAGAGACTCCCGATACCAGCAATTCAGAAGCACAATCCAGTGGCAAAGGATGAACAGAGGTTCATGGACACAGATCAATGACGTGTATAGCTGGGAGAGTATTCCAGGTTCAACTCAGTCAATAGCTGGATAGGCTACGCATGAGACCGGTGGGAGCTCTTGACAGCTGTCAGGATTTGCAAATACACTTGAGGAGCTGGAAAGACGACTTTCAGAGTTGGCAGCACAGCTGGCAAATACAATACAGCCTGGTCATTTCAAGAGAGACTCACAATACTGGCAATCCCAAAGGCACGATCCAGTGGTGAAGGATAAACAGAGGTCTGCAGACACAGATCAGCAACATACATCGCCGGGAAACTATCTGAGGTTCAATTCAGTCAACAGCTGGATAGTCTACGATTGAGATTTGAAGCAGTGGTGAAAGTACTTAACAGTGGGGAGGATTTGCATAGGTGTTCGATGAGCTGAAAGGATGACTGTTGAAGTAGCCAGCACAGCTGGCATTTCAACAGAGACTTCCGATACCGGCAATCTGAAACGTACAATCTAGTGTCGAAGCATGAATCAAGGTTTGTGGACTTGGATCGACAGTGTATGTCGTCAGGAGAGTATCCGAGATTCAACTCAGTCAACAGCTAGATATTCTATGTAAGAGACTGGTGGGAGTACTTGACAGCAGTGAGGATTTGTGAATACGTTCAAGGAGCTGGCAGAACGACTCTCACAGCTGGCAGTACAGCTGGCCAATGCAACACAGTCTGGTCGTTTCAACAGAAACTTCCAATAACAGCAATACCAAAGGCGCAATCTAGTGGTGAAGAATGAAGAGAGGTTTGCAGACATGTATCAGCAATGTACATTGCTGGGAAAGTATCCGAAATTCAATTTATTCAATAGCTGGATTGTCTACGAGTGAGATTGGGAGCAGTGGTAGGAGTGCTTGACAGTGGGGAGGATTTGCAAAAGCATTCAATGAGCTGGAAGGACGACTGTTGGAGTAGGTAGCACAGCTGGCATTTCAATAGAAATTGCCAATACTAGCAATACCGAAGGTGCGATCCAGTCACGAAGGATAAAAAAAGTTCATGGAGAAGGATCAGCAACATACGTCATCAGGAGAGTAACCAAAGTTCAGCTGCTGGATAGTCTATGCGTGAGACTGGTGGGAGTACTTGCCAGTGGGGAGGATTTGCAAAGGTATTCAATGAGCTGGGAGAATGACTCTTGGAGTTGGCAGTACAGCTGGCAAATGCAATGCAGCCTGATTATTTCAAGAGAGACTCCCAATACTGGCAATCGTGAAGGTGTGATCTGGTGGCGAAGGATGAATGGAGGTTAGTGGACACAGATCAGCAACGTGCATCGCTAGGAGCGTAACTACGGTTCAACAGCTAGATAGTCTATGCATGAGACCAGTGGGAGCACTTGCCAGCAGGGAAGATTTGCAAAGGTGTTCGACGAGCTGGGAGGACAATTTTGGAGTTGGCAGCACAGCTGGCAAAGGCAACACAGCCTGATCATTTCAACAGAGTCTCCTGACAGCGGTAATCCCGAAGGTGTGATCTAGCGACGAAGCATAAACAGAGGTTCACAGACTTGGATCAATCACATATGTCACCAGGAGCTCATTCTAGGAACACCTCAGTCAATGGGCACATAATCTATGTGGGAGTATTGAAGTCACAAGTCTGTGTGCATGGTTGCTGTGAGCATTTGCAAAAGCATTTACAAAAGTATTTGAAGTGCTGAAAGGGCACTGAGCAAAGGAGGTGATGAACTGACTAGTATAGGAGTAATCTAATTATTGAATTATTTTTTTTATATCTTTGAACGTGCACTGCTGTGAATAAATATATACGAAAAGGCACGCCAGTAAACTGGTATTCCCAAGTACCCTTCATTTTACAGGATTTAAAAGCACAACCGTGATAGACAAGCAAATAACAGGAGAAAAAATGTATCAAACACCGTGAATTTGTGAATGTACGCATCCGGAAAACAAACCATTGGATTGTGACAATTGGTTTAGGTGCATACGTCCGTACTACCCATTCATGAGAGTTCAGACACCAACTGTACCAGTTGCTGATACTTAGAAAACCTTACATGAGTATAGCCTGTCTTACTGGAGCTTGGGAAGCTTACCAGAGCTAGGAAAGCTACTGGAGTATCGGACGCTAGCAGGGGTTACCAATGTACTCACTTAAATTTTCACTTTTTTCCTGATGAGTGTGCTGTCAGGAAACTACTTGCAACAAATGGTTTGTGACACTGGGACGTCCGGTCAAGATCGGAGTGATGGTAATATCGAACTAGTCAGGTTTCTCGATAGTCACGAAGGAGATGGGACGCATGCAGTCTTCGCCAGCATTCAATTATTATACAAGAATAACTTCCACGATGACCCTCCTTCTAAGTTCGCCACCGTTAGGGGATTCACAGCGAATAATCTAAGGGGTTCAATTCGATATCTGCGGCACCCACTGGCTACGGCTTGAGCGCCGGAGCCCACGCGGCTCCGCGGCAACGGCTTGCTCAATCGATCACTCCTGTATCGCTTCGGCGGATGGTTCGGATTGAGACGGGCCCAGCATATTGCACGACGGCTCACTCATGGTGCTTTGGCCGATTGTTCGGATTGAGACGGGCCTGGCATCTTACCCGACAGCTCGCTCGAAGGCTGGCTCGTGCCACTTTGGTAGATCATTCGGATTGAGACAAGCCTGGCATCTTGCCCAACGGCTCACTCGTGTATCGCTTCGGTGGATGGTTCGAGGCGGGCCCGACATCTTGCCCGTCGGCTCACTTGTGTCACTTCGGCGGTGGGTTCGATGTGGGCCCGGCGGCTTGCCCGACAGCTCATTCGTGTATCACTTCGGCGGATGGTCTACCACTCGCGCGACAACTGCCTCACGGGTAAGATATGGTAAGGAATACACTCACACACCAGACCCTCCTGGGTGCGGGCCGGAGCCTGAAGCTACTTGTCCTGGTCGGTCTAATGATAGGATTCCACCCAATGGTGTCACAGACCGCACCATTCCCTCAGCTTATAGCTGGGTTCAAGTCACGACCCCACGTCAGCCCTCGGCTACAGCCTTGGGGATTATACCCTCAACGGGGGTCCTATCCGTGCTGACTGACATATTGCCCATCAGACCCCTTCCTATCTCCCATCTAGACTCTTGAGCCCCTTACGTATCCTTCTGACTCCTTTCCGATCAACTGTCTTCCCGCTTGCAGCACTCAGGCGTATCTGCGCTTCGGTGGATCGTTTGGTTCGGTGGTTCGAGATGGATAGCTTGACAGATTGCTTGAGAGATTTCCCGACGGAATGCTCGACGGAATGCTCGATGGATTGCTCGACAACTGCCTCACAGGTAAGATATGGTAAGGAATACGCTCACACACCAGACCCTTCTGGGTGCAGGCCGGGGCCCTAAGCTACTCATCCTGGTCGGTCTAATGATAGGATTCCGCCCAATGGTGTCATGGACCAAACCATTACCTCAGCTTATAGCCGGATTCAAGTCACGACCCCACGTCAGCCCTTGGCTATGGTCTCGGGGATTATACCCTCAATGGGGTTCCTATCCATGCCGACTGACGTGTTGCCTATCACACCCCTTCCTATCTCCCGCCTAGACTCTCGAGCTCCTCACGTATCCTTCCGTCTCCTTCTCCGATCAGCTGTTGTCCCACTTGCCACTTACGCATATCGTCGACTCACGCGCGGCTGCTGGAGGCTTGTGAGTATTGCTGCGGCGATTCGTTTAACAGATCATTTGCGGTTCCATGGCAACCACTTGCTCGACGGATCGTTTGTGGTTCTGTGGCGACGACTGGCTCAACAGATTGTTTGCGGTTCCGTGGTGACGACTTGCTCGACAGATCACTCGACTGATCACTCCGGGGAATAGTCATTCACCCGATGTCTGGGTGATTCCGATGATCGTTTCGATGATGATTCTGATGATCGTTTTTGATGATTCTGTTGATTCTCTCAATCAAGAGCAGTTGGCCACCACTCGTCAGCGGGTCATCATATAAGTATCCGGCTCGGCAAAGTCATATGCTGCTGGGAAATTACCCCACACCGCAACGTGAAAACTCTTTGCCTTGGCACTAGACTTCATCAGCATATCACAGATAGTCTCTCGATTTGGATTAGAAAGTAGTACTTCCACGTATCCTCCTGAGAGTGGCAGGAGCAGGTCCTCTGTTCTCTCGTCGTGATTGGGTGATGCGATATGGGTTGTGTGCGGGATTGATTACACTACTCGACCTGAGCTGGAGCAACGAACCCTCAACCGTACCAGCTATCCTTTCTTTGGCTGCGACGGCGTCAAGGCATAGCTCCGCCCCATATCTTCCCCAATAGACTCTCGAACTTTTTCTGTGGTGCGGTTCTGTAGCGGCGCTTGCACTTTCCCAATCACGAGACGGTACTTGGTCTGTGGGCTACCCAGTGCGATAGTATTGGCTTGAAGTCAAGCCTCCACTTCAGTATTCGGCTCGACTCATTGTCCCTCACCTTGGTGCAGAGTATGCCCTGCATCATAACCATTGTAAGCCTCTCAGATAAGTGGGGATACGCTCACACTTCTGTGCGCTGGCAAAGCGCTAAGTTCATCTCCATAATTGGGTGTCAATGACAAGGATGTGAGTGGTAGCATCATCCCTCATATCTTCTGACACAGGGTGCAGCGGTATTGCCTTGGGCCTCCAGGCCGTCTGCGACGATACAGTGATTCCCAACTTGTGGTGTTGTTCAGCTGGGCTGTGCCTCTGGAAACAACTCTGCTCCTATTCTGCGACCACCTAGACTCGCAACTGCTTGCGTTCCCATTTTCCTTCTGATTGCTTGTCTGTCCTATGATGACCACCAAGGTTGTCTTTCTCTGCGGCAGCACTTGGGCTTTCCTGGTCTGTGTAAAAGTTTGCCCGATCACCGTTCCTTTGAGAGTCTTCACAAGAAGGGAGGGAGAGAGAAAAGACAGAGAGAAGGCGAGATGATTTGATCGTTGAAGTTTGATGGAATGGCTCAGATAGGTGTGTTCAGTCTTTTTCTATGCTATAGGGAAGTATATCAAAAATCTAGAAGGAAGAACACGAAAGACGCTGCTATGGAAGAATGCCAAGCTGTCGTTACCAGGATCCCCTTGCCATTGCGGTTGCTATGGCATTACTGCCACCACTGTTGCTGTGGTGTCACTTCCATCAGCGCGCCACGCCGGAGTGGCGAGAAGCAATTCCAACACACCCCCTCTTCTCGTGCTCCATACATAGAAATCCACCAAATCAAGAACAATCCCAAATCAAAAAACACTCCCATTAAATCCTTGTCGACCTCATTAAAATCTCTGCAGTGAAAACCTCGTGGGAAAAACACTTGCTAGTAGGAAAATGAGTGCTGACTCACGCTTGCCGACAGGATGCAAGAACATGCTCAACAAAGAAACCTTCTTTCCTCTTCCAATTCCTTATCACCCGCACCCCCTTCTCTTTGCCAAAGAACCGCACCCCCTTTTTGAGATCGGCGTCATTCATTGTATTCAGGTTCTCCGTCGTCAGGGCCGAATAGAGTGAGACTGGTGAGTTGCAATAGTCGTTTGTGTTGGGGAACCATGAGAGGTTTCGTCGGCAGATCGGCAGGATTAGACTCTGAAGTAACGTATTGGAACTTAACTGCGCCTTTCATCTATTCGTCGTGAACATGATGATATTTTACCTCAATGTGTTTTGACTTTTGCCGTACGACTCCCGAGATAATCAGTTTGATGGTGCCTTGGTTGTCGCATCCGATCGGTACCGGTCCATCAACAATCTTTACTACCATTCCTCCTGTAGCCTCTTTCATCATGCGCTTGAGCCAGAGACTTTCCTGGGTGGCATGAGAACAGACAATATATTCGGCCTCGAGCGTTGAGAGTGCTACGACGCTCTGAGACTTGGCTTGCCAATGAATCAAGCCAGATATGACAAGCTCGTTGTTGACATTGACGTTCCTGAGTCCGAATATGCATCCGCCGATGGATTTCCGAGTTGTGAGATTTCCTGCCCAGTCGAAATCGGTGTATCCGACAATGGTGGTAGGATTCGGTAGCCGTCAGTAATGAATTCTAAATCCAGCAGTAGTCTTCAGGTATCGGAGTACTCTCTTTGCCGCCGTTGTGTGCATTTCGAGAGGTTGGATATTGTACCGGCTCAGGGCGGTGACACTGAAGGTGATATCTGGTCTACTTCCGAGTGCCGCATACATGAGTGATCCAACCATTGAGAGATATTCTTTGCGGTTTGCCGGTTTGTCCTCACAGTGGGTGTTAGCCAGATCTGTCTGAGGATCAAGTGGAGACTTAGCCGGTTTTGCATCCATCAGTCCGAATCGTCGTATAATTGTGTTGATGTAGCCTCGTTGACAGATACTGAATCCTCCATCTTTGGTCCTCTCGATCTTGATTCCTAGGAACTGCTTTGCCGCACCCAAGTCGCACATCTTGTACTTGTTTTGCAGCAGCTGCTTGATCCGATGTCCCCATCCTTCTGCATGGTTATACGTAATGAGCAGATCATCCACGTATAGTACTAGAAGGACTCCTTGTTGAAGGTACAAATTCAGATCTTCCGCTGATTGTCGAAATCCTATGGATTGCAAGTATCCATCGATATCCTTATACCAGAGTCTGGGCGCCTGTTTAAGTCCGTAGAGTGCTTTTCGGAGGATTAAAATGCTTCCGCTCGATGCGCTTTCGTTTGACGCGAGCCAGTCAATTCCAAGTAGCATTTCCATGTAGATGTTGTCTCGGTCAATCCTTGGATTTAGGAAAGCCGTCACCACGTCCATATGATCGACGTCCCAGCCATACTGAGCTGCCAGTGCCAGTATCAATTCGAATGTTGCCATCTTGGACACTGGTGTGTAGGTTTTGTCATAGTCGATGCCTTCCTTTTGTTAGTAGCCCTTAATGACTAGTCATGCTTTGTACCGAGTGGATCCATCCGGATTAATCTTCCTCTTGTAGATCCACTTGCATCCAATAGGCTCTTCTACTGTCCTGTCAGTCATTGGTGTATGGATGGTAGTACCTTTTTCCAAGATATTGAATGTGTGATTCTCCACCAATGCCTGCCATTCCTGGCGCATGGCTTCCTTCCATTGTCTTGCTTGCGGACTTCGTAATGCAGCTTTGTAGGTGAGCGGTTCGCTCTCGTTTTCGCACTCAATAGTCGGTTCCATCTCAGCTTCGTCTTCTGAAGCTTCGGCAATCCCAAGCAGCAGAAAGGCGGACGCAAGGTGTTCCGAAGACGTCAAATCACCCCCTTCTTCGTGAGCCTTGCTCATAATTTCTTTGTTGGTTTCAAGATGTACCTTGCTATGTGTCCGTGCAGAGACATATTCATTCTTATCTGCCATCTCAATCAGTCTTGGTCTCAATCATATGGAATCCACGTCACAAGTTCTCCCAGCATTCGCTGAATTCAGTAGGTAATGCCCAGCAGCTCATTGAGCATATTTGCTGAATTCAGCATACAAGTCACCAGTTACCACTTTCACAAGATATTCTCGACTTCTTCTGCCCAGCATTCGCTGAATTCAGCAGGCATCTGCTCAGCGTTTCGCTGAATTCAGCAGGTATCTGCCCAGCATGTTCGCTGAATTCAGCACACTGCCCAGCATTCGCTGAATTCAACAGTCTTCTGCCCAGCATTCACTGTATTCAGCAGGTATCTGCCCAGCATATCCGCTGAATTCAGCACACTGCCCAGCATTCGCTGAATTCAGCAGTCATCTACCCAGCATTCACTGATTTCGGCAGGTATATATCGCCCAGCCACTCATAGAGCAATTTCACTGCATGACGAAAGAAAACGGATATTTGTTACTTACTGTTATTCTCTCGACTGCCATGTGTGTCATCCATTTCATGGATCTTGTCCTGCACCCCGTCGGTCTGCGCTTCTTCGGTGGTGTCTGGAAACTCAATGGCTTCCGTCTGCTCTTCTGTGTGTGCATTTTCTTCTTTGTCAAACACTACACTTGAGCATTCCACTGCTCGCCCAGACTCTCCCGATTTGAAGTCCCAAATTCTCCAGATTTTCGTGGTGTTATGAACATATCCCAGCATCATACACATGCTGGAGCGGTTTCCAAATTTCTTCTCCATTCGCTGAACTGGCAGAATATGTTTGTATGCTCGACATGCGAATCGTCTTAAATGTCCAATTTTCGGAATAGTGCCGTGCAGCACTTCATATGGTGACCGGTTGTCCATCAGACTCGATGTGGGTGGCCTTCGATGCAGGTAGCATGCTGTCCTGATGGCTTCCGGCCAAAATATTATTGGCACATTTGCATCCAACATCATACTTCGTGCCTTCCCATTCAGTGTCCGGATCATCCGCTCGGCCGTTCCATTCTTGTGTTGAGTGTATGGGGGGGAGGGTTCAAAGGTAATTACTTTTTCTCTCAGTAAACCTAGGAATATCAAGTTGTTGTATTCTCCGGATCCATTGTCGCTACGGAAACGTTTGATGTGGAATCCCAGTGTTTCCACCCAGGCTTGATAGTGTTGAAACTTGGCCGATATTTCTTCCGCGGTTTTTGTGATCAGAAAGTACACCTCAGTGTATCTCATACAGTTATCAATATAGATGATGTAATATTGGGCGCCTCCAATACTGTGCTTCATAGGTCTACAGAGATCTGAGTGCACGAGCGCAAATGGTGTTGAGGACCGGGGTACTTTGGTACGTATGACCTGTTGTTGTTGCTTTGCGTGAACAAATGTCGAACACAGAATTGGTGTTTCCCAGTGAGGCTTGCCTGGCTTGTCGACAGGATTCATAACCTGTTCGTCCATCGGTTCCGTGACTGGCTCGATGTCCGGATTCATGACCGGTTCGACGTCCGGATCCATCATCGACTTGACGTCTATAGGATCTGTCACCGGCTCGACGTCTATATTCGTAATGCGCTCTCCTGAGGATTCCAGTAGTCGTCTCAAGTCCTGATGGTTAAGGTGTACGAGGTGCCGATGCTACATGTTGACCGTATGTGAATGTGGAGCTGTTCGCAGCATCCTGATTTCGGAAATATGTGCCGTTCCATCTGTTGATAGCATCTATAGACTGTCTTCAAGGTTGGCACTGAGAACCTTTTGTCCTTTTGTGTCGGCAATCGAGCATATCTCTGATCGAAATGTTGTTGTGTATCCGTGTGAGTCAAGTTGTCCTACTGATAGGAGAGATATTCGGAATTCCGGTACGAAGAACGCCTCTATATCCACTCTTCCCAGACATACAATTCCTTTCTTCTTCGCTTGTACTTGATGGTCATCTCCCAACTTGATGACCATATTCGTTTCCTTAACTGAGTTCTTCTGGAAATCTCGAAGATTGTTGCTGTAATTGTGAGATGCTCCGGAATCAATTACCCAGGTCCTTGTTGTTATTGCCGATCGATATGACACCACCATTACCTCCGAGCTGAGGGAGGTAGACCCCGCAAGTCATTGCTGATTACCGGAGGTGTTGTGCGAACGTCCATTTGCGTCGTCTCCGTCACGTCCATTTCCGTCACGTCTGATTCCATCGCGTCCGTCACGTCCAGTTCCATCACGTCCGTCGCATCTGTTCTGTCCATTTCCTCCATGTCCGTTCTGATCATGTCCGATTCCTCGGCTATTCTGTAGAGCCTGTCCCTTTCTTCTGGCCGGGCAGTCATTCTTCATATGACCTTCTTTTCTGTAATAGTAGCAGTCATTCTGGTCTCGAGCTCATTTGTTGTTCTTCTTACTCCAGCAATTGGAGGTAGTGTGAGTGCCGGTTTTGCACCAATCACACCACCCCCTCTGAGAATGCTCATTTCCCTGGTATCGTCCCTGGTAGCCACCTCGTCCTCCTCTTCCTCCTTGTTGTGTGTAGAGAGCATCTGAAACGGCATCAGGTTTTGTTGTCATAGATCGATTTGTTTCGCATTTGTTCAGTGCATAAATGACTTCTTGAACAGTGACTCTCGCACGGGATTGAAGAATTTGAATCGTGACTGCATAGGCGGGAGGAAGAGTTGTATAGATGTGATTCTTGAGGACCATATCGAAGACCGCTTCTTCGGAGCCAGCGAGCTCAGAGGTGATATCAAGCAATTCGGCGAAGTAGGCATTGAGCAGCTGTCCAGGAGTGGGACGGAGAGTGCTGAACTTCCGGAAGAGCGACATTCGTCCGACCGACAAATTGGCAGTATTTGTGCGGGCTCCAATTCTTTCCACATCTGGACGGGATCCTCCATTCACTTGATGTATACTTTGACAGCATTGGTACAGGATCCGTAGATGATGGCCACCGCCTGCAATTTCCGTTGCTTGTAGTCCTTATATGCCTTCCGTGCCAGAACTAGGGGTCTGGTAAAGTCGTTGGGTCTTCCCAGATCTTCCGGTTCTTCTTCTCTCTCCATCAAGATGTCCCACGCCATGATTCCTTGTAGGACCTTCATGCAATCTTCTTTCCAGACTGCGTAGTTGGTACGATCGAGTAGGCGGACGTTGCCCAGAGGGTGTTTGAATGTTTCGTCACTCATGATGAAGACTGTTGTTGATGCTCGTCGAGAAGGTATGTAGCGATGCGTGAGGGAGGAAATTCTTGTCGATCGTCAGATATTTTCTGTCGCTGAGATGGTTATCCCTCAATTTTGAGGAGAACGCTTCCAAGTGAGACGTAGTGAAAAAAGGGCCTCAGAATCGCCGGCCCCCGCGTTTACCACTGGCTCCTGAGGAGCTATTTATCGCATGAGAGTTTGACGGCGGTGAGGTTTTGATCGTTTGTAGAGCGGTTATAGCTCCGGGCTCATAACCTGTAAAAGTTTGCCCGATCACCGTTCCTTTGAGAGTCTTCACTAGAAGGGAGGAAGCGAGAAAAGACAGAGATAAGGCAAGATGATTTGATCATTGAAGTTTGATGGAATGGCTCAGATAGGTGCGTTCAGTTTTTTTCTATGCTATATGGAAGTATATCAAAAATCTAGAAGGAAGAACATGAAAGATGCTGCTATGGAAGAATGCCAAGCCGTCATTACCAGGATCCCCTTGCCATTGCGGTTGCTATGGCATTACTGCCACCGCTGTTGCTGTGGTGTCGCTTCCGTCGGTACGCCACGCCGGAGCGGCAAGAAGCAATTCCAACAGTCTGCATCAGTACTTGGCCTGGGGTGCTCCGGTGCTGCAGAGTCAGTCGACCTGAGCCGAGCCCCGACAGTGTCGGTTGCCCCGTCTCGGTGTGCCGTCCTAAGACTGTGTGACAAGTTTCTGATTCCTTCCAGCCTGGTGCGTATCTGAATTCCGACCCTGTAGTATATAGGGTGTAACATGGTTTTTCCAACTGCAACAGCCACTCGACACCACAGCCTACTGGAAGCAAGCTCCAAAGATCAGATCCAGAGTCAAATCCGACAAATGGTACAGTAAAGGCTCTTGACTCAGATGACCTTACATTTACCGACTCCCTACTCAACAAATTCTCCTCCACCCCGACTACCAAGCACTTGTTAGCAGCCACCTATATGTTACAATATCTGCAACACATGGCCAACCTCACTATCCAGTACAATATATCAGCCTCCTAAGCCACTATACCTATCAGCTACACTGACTCAGACTTCGCTGGACATCCCGATGACCAAAAATCAACATCTAGCTATATATTCATGCTTGTCGGAGGCTCTATTACCTGGCATGTTTGTAAGCAGCCACTTGTCGCTTTCTTAATGGTGGAAGCTGAATATATAGGTGCTTCTGATGCCGTAAAAGAAGCCATCTAGGTCCGCTCCTTATACACTCGCATATTATATGGCAAGATTCTGTACAAGCATGCCAAGCAATGCTCCCACTGCTTATGCTCAGACAACGACTCTAAGGTAGTACCAGGCCCCAGCAAATCTTTGTCGATAACCAAGGTGCAATCCAACTTGCAAAGAATCCAAGGTTCCATCAGTGCACCAAGTACATCAGTGTCCATGTCCACTTTGTCCATGATGTCTGTAAATGGAACACCATCAAAACCACTTACCTTCTGACATCTGACATGCTCGCCGACGTCATGATAAAGAACCTCCCTCAAGACACTCCCTGAAAGCACGCTCACAGGCTTGGGCTTATAAGCCAGGACTCCAGGGAAGTGGTTGATAGACCATACGTTAAGCGGTTGAAATTATTTTTCCCTTTTTTCTTTCCCTCTCATCTTTCTGCTCTCTCTTTGGAGGATGCACTCTTTCTCCTATATCTGTGGTTTCTCCCTCGAAGGGTTTTGTACATGGTTACGAGTTTTAACGAGGCATCCGAGGATTCTGTTTCTCTCATTCTCTCCTGTGTTCCTTTTCATCTTCCGTACAAGGGGAAGTGTCAGAATAAGGTGGCGTCCGGAGATGAGGAGGCGTCCGAACATGAGAGACCAGAGGTGGCATCCAGTGATAAGGAGGTGTCTGGAGATGAGGAGGCATCCAGAGATAAGGAGGTATCCAGAGATAAGGAGGCATCCAGACATGACTGATTCCGCAAGCACTGGCTCGGGGGGGCAGTCTTCCATCCTTTGTCCTGACGGCCTTCCTGTATATAGAGAGATCTTGTGCCCGCATAATACTGTAATACAATCTTCACATTTATCGATCCATATATTCCAACAGTGAACCAGTTGGGTCGTGCGCGAACTGTCGCACTCGGTATCAGCCACTGCGCTAGGTATCGGTGGTGTGGTGTTCAGCCAGGTAGGATCTTGTTGAGCCAGGGTGACAATCTTGATGAAAGGGTTGGTGAATTGCGTTTCCTGTAGGGCCACAGTCAGGTGCTGTATTCACGGACAGTCTGGGAGAATAGTCATCAGTGGTTGTACCCACTTGGCGCAGGAGTCTCTGCATCTACGTTATTCACCTACATCCACAGGCATCTCGTCGGTGGATCACTGAGCCTCATCGCAGGCCACGCTGTGGGTAGATGGGATCCCACATCTACATGCTCACACTTGTGGAGAGCAGTGACACGTATCACTGCGAGGTCCTCAGCTCCAATGGAAGACTGCAGGTCATCTGGATGGTGAGCACCACCCTTGGAAATCTTGTCCAATACCGTCCCTGCTGCATCGCTCAGACTGGGCAGCTTGTGAACATTTGGCCCAGAGTTCGCAGTAGCTGTGAGCGTTGCGGTGTAGGTTGCTGGTGTTGGACACGGACGCCCGTGCTATCAACGAGATGTCCTCGTCACCCGCATCGCACCCTACTTCTGGTTTGTGTGCAGGCTGCGATGTCAGTCATCACCGCTTCCTGCAGAGGACCTCACTGTAGAGTTCCCACACTGGTAGCCCGATTAGGAAACGGACTGTATATAATCTCGCCATGATCTGATAGGTCGCACGCGAGTAATGAATAACGTTAGCCAGAAAGACGCAAGATATCACGTAGAAGTGTGATGCCATTTGACTGTGCAAAATTTATTACCCCTCATGCCAAATCCACCGCTATAACATCACAACGAAAGCAAGAGAAAGAGAGAAAGATAGAGAAAGATAGAGAAAGAGAGACAGATCAATAGAGAAATAGACAGAGAAATAAATAGAGAAAAAATAGAGAGAAATAGTACTACTTGTGGCTAATATACACATCCGGTTGCAAGTCCACCAGATATCTACTTCTCCCCTTTTCTATTACGCAAACTCATTCCTAAGGGTCTGTCTGGAAGCCTTCGGTTTGGTGCTTGAGGGGTATTGAGAACTGGTTCTGGCCTGGGCCATATGGGGGCGGGGATGGGCTTGGACTTGTGTGCAGGCTTGGAGTCAGGGGCAGGCTTGGCCTTGATTGTAGGTGTGGGCATTTTTCCATGTACCCAGGGCACAGGGATGCCCCCAGGCACCCAGGGGGGAGGTACAGTGGCCATAGGCATGGGTGTGAGCATACCAGTAGCAGAACCACCAGTGACCTTGGTTCTCAGTATGTCAAAGGGGTTACTGTTCAATGAGTCTGAATCACAGTCTGATTCAGACACTTCAGATGTATTGGCAGAGGAGATGTCTGACTGATGGGGATTGATGAGACGGGCTCGAGGGAGAGAATGGGGTAGGCCATGTCATCGCACCTGTATCTGTTTAGACGTTGCAGGTACTGAGGAAAGAGGTGTTGCAGCAGTACGTGGTACCACACTGGTGGGGTCGGTGATGATGTAGGTATTTATGGGAGGAGGAAGCTCAAAATGCAACATTTTGCTGGCCTTCCGCTTAACAACACTGGCCACCAGTGCGCCGAGCTCTGCAGAGGGTGCTAGTTGGGTTTTACGTCACTGTCGAGGCCTAGATGCCACTGCTTTTCTCACCTTTGCTGCAGCTACATCGTCCAACTTCCTTCTAGCCTCCAGACCTTCGGCTGCAGTTAAGACTCTTGCTCTGCTTAACACTCACTGGTCCTTCGTCACAGCCTTTGCAACTTTCATCTTAGCCTGGAGCCGTTGCATGTCCACCTCCACAGTTTCGGTCTTCATCATGTTGTAGTTGGCGATGTGTGAGTATTTGATAATAAGATCACACGCCTCCCCCTCAGTAGCAGTCTTAAGGTACACAAGAGTGGTGTTTGTCTGCTGGTGTAGTTAACACTTTGTATAAGGTGTTCGGTCAAGTGGCCTGCTGTTGGGTATCGACTATGGTTGGTCATTGACCTGTTGTGTTGTGGTGGTGTTAAGTGCAGCGCGCAGGTTCAGTAGGACAATACCGGCCTTCTGGAAGGGACTCTCGATGTTGGCTTTCGTATATACTCGTTTCCGTGCCTTTTTGTAAGGCGGGAGAAATTGTAAATGACTGATGCCGACACCCATCGCCAGAAAGTAGTCTTCAACCACCCTGCTGTATGCTCTTTGCAAAGGTGCGAAAAGACCAACGTCCAGCAGTTGAAGAAGGTGTGTAGAGTATGTAGGGAGGCAAAAGAGGATAATATCATGATTCACACAGAACTGGCAGAACTTTACATTGACGTAGGAGACATGTCCATTGAGTATTAGAAGTCGTTTCTCGTCTGGTTGTATAAACTGCCTGCTCTTTGGCTCATAGATCTCAGTCAGCCAATAATAGCTGAGCTCATCGTCTGTCCACCCTTTTGGGTATTTGGCAAAGTAAACTTCATCCTTTGAATCTTTGGGGGTTACGTTGCCAAAAGATCCATAGGTGTGCACCTTGCCCTTGGTGATAAGGAAGGTAGGGTAGTTATAACCGTGTGCAGTGACAGCTTCGCCAAGGGTTATCATCTCGCGCTCACCATGTTGCTTGACGAAGGGGTTTTTCTGGCTGCACTGTGTGAGTACCTTTGTTTTAGAGAAGATACCGAGCATAATTCCCTTCTTGTTGACATTGGTAATGGCTTTAGGCCAGATTCCCTCCTGTTTGATAATCTTGCCTAGCTTGCGAAAATGGTCCATGATAATCTTGAAGTCGTTTGCATAAACCCGCTGACAATCCATATGAACAGCTAGCTTCGAGGCCAAATCCGTGTGACGATTAAGAAATTGGATGATCCAGTTCTTCCCAATCTGATCCCATACTACATTGCGACGTCCTTCGGCTTCATACCTAGCTCGTAGCAGCTCCCACTCCTTAACTGCAACCACCTCGATTATCTCCCACACTCTATCCAAACGAGCAGGAAAGCCATGATCGCTAAGTTTCAGGATCCACTTGACAACAGCTCTTTCTGCTGCTGGTGAGAGCACCTGATCTCCCTGGTGAGCTTTCTGCCAATTTTGACATCCTTTCATGCGGTGGCAGAGAGTTGATTTGGGAAGCTCGAATACGACTGCAGCTTCTACGATCGACGTAAAAGTACTGTTCTTAAGGGTCTGAATTGCTTTGTGAAAGGCCTCCTCGCGCTCGGTAGCAGCAGTGGCGTCGCGGTTTTTGAGTTTGCCTATGGTTTGATGTGTAATGGATGAATACTTACTTGCAAGACGGGGAGGTGGGGTTGGTAAGTGGGGGTTTGTGAGGTTTACCCGGCATCTCGCTTCTACCTGATATCTCGCTTCTACCTGGCTAACATTAAACCAAAAAAAAAAAAAAAAAACTGGCATCCAGATCACTAGGGAGGTTCTGTAGATTCCGTGCACAAGAACAAGAACTATGCAGGGGTTACGAAATAGGTTAGCTTGTGAACGAAAAATGGGAGGTTCTGTAGATTTCGTGCACAACTTCGGCGACACTACCCTGTACTGCAGCGTCAAATTTTTCGCGTCAAATTTTTCTCACCAAAGTTTCCTGTCAGCTATCCACCTTCACAGTCACCCAAGTCTTGTCCATTTCGATCGGTTATCTTATTCGCCTTGGGGTCTCAAACTCTTTCAATCTGCGGTCTTCGATTTTTTATCTGTTTTGTGGTCGCGAAAATCGATTCGGTTTTTGTGTTAATGCACAATGAACTCACTTCCTTCAATCGACTCCCTTCTGAGGCAGTACGCGCCTTCCGGTCCTTCCTCCACCCCACCCTCCTATCAAGTCTCCGGACAGGATAGATACAGCAGCCCACCCTAGCCTACCATACCGAGTGAATCTCCTACACATCCACCCCAAGGAGTTGTCCACCGAGTGGATGACCGAGCGGATGACTGAGAAATATCTGCAACCCCTCAGAGAAAACCACGTATATCGATGAAGGATGAAGATACCAAGGCGCTGCTGGTTAAGTTGTGTATGAACAATTTCGACGATTACCAGCAGACAAAGAAGCAGAATGTCTTTATGGATCAGATGCAGATGATGTTCAAGGAGCAGACTGGTCTTGAAGTTTCTGTCAAAGGATACATGTACCGCTAGTAGAGGTGATAGAAGATAAAAAGATGGATCGGCTGGAGGAGATCTTGGTACGTGTTTCAGGGGTGCAGAGTGTACCCCAGGTACTACCGGTGGACACTTCCTTGGTCAATAGGGTGGATGCCATTGAGAAGAACATTGCGAGTATGAAAGGAACTCTTGAGCAACATGTCAGTCTGTTGGAACGCAACCGTTCATAATTTGTATTTATTCTATATGTATACCTCTCCTCTCAGTCTACTCTACTCAGTCCAACTCCAACTCTTCTATTTCTGACCCGTAGAAATCATCTCTCTCAACTCCAAAATACTCCCAGATAGTGGGTGGCAGACACTCAAAGTACGCTGCAGTCTCTGAGCCATGGTAGCAGGTATGTACATTTGAAAGAAGAATTGCAGTAAATACGAGCGACCCAACTGGTGAAAGCCCAAGCTTGAGCTTTTTGTGGAAGTCAATGAAGGCAAACGTATTGACAACCTTTCCAAACCCCTACTCCACAACGATGCACTGCTTTGCCATATTTGCATTGAAGACTTCCTGGTCTTCTTGCAATGGTGCAGCAGCACGATTTCCACCCATCCCCCAAGCACGATAGGAGCTCATAACCCCCTCACTCATACCATAACCAGCATGCCCGTATACCCACAGCTGCTGTCCATTCTCATCCTTCGCATATTCCTTCAGCTTGTCCTGCAATCCCGAATCCTTATAGATTTCCCAATCACTTGCTCTGCCTTCATATGGACCCTTCACATGTACCAGCAATCCATCAGGGGTCACAATGCTCTGAAAAACCATTGTATGTGCATGTTTATATCCAGACCATAGAAGACTTTGGTCAAAAGTTTCAGGCTGCGGACGGCAGATCTTCCAATGGGTACCATCAATAAAACCCCATATGACCCCCGACGGTTCCCCATTCGCATGAACATAGTCGCAATATCTCTGCAATTGTTGTTGTGTAAGGAAGATGCTATCCCACTCGAGTTTCTTGTGGAAATTCTGATCGAGATGTACACAAACATCATTAAAGACAGTACTAATCCATCTGAGGTCACGATTGAAGCGGTCGACTACATCTTTCAAGCGTAGGGGCAAGGAAAGACGGTATAAAATGAGGGCGAGTGCATCGTAGGCAGTGTAGCAAATGCCGTACTGAAACTTTGAAGGGATTCGTAGAATAAATGCCATCTCTTTGACTTGCGATTTTGTGAAGCGGAGGAATTCAAGGCACCAGGTATCATCATGCTAGTTGATAGTCCACTTGTTGGTTGGATCATAGGCAATTCGGCGTTTTTTAGTATGGTTTTTGACAACCCGTGTAGGGCCAGCGAGAACGGTTGCAATGCAATGTATACGGAGTTGGCGGTGAAATAAAAGTAGTGGTATAGGAGTATCAACAGCTAGGAAAATAGCGGTAATGACCGCTGGTGTGAGTTTCAATGGCATTATACTGAGGATGATAAGTTGAAGAAGCAGAATGAAATTCTTGTGAAAAGTTGATAAGTACATTGTAGCAGGAACTGCTTCCGATTATCCGACTTGTTGGCCAATCAGCTTCTTTGTTTACATTCTACTGTGCACGCTAATTTACGAACTCCAGTAGTTCACGGCGTTGACCAGGGCCCTGGTCTGCACAAAAATTAGCGTGCAAACTTTTCTATGCTTTCCTTTAGACGGAAGGTCATGCGTCTGTTGCTGTGGTGATAGTTCTTGTGCGTGTGCACGGAGGCCAACAGAACCTCCCTACTAAGTGTGATCAGACCAGGGTTTTTGCTTCCCTGCGCAAGCCCCTGTCTACCAGCGTCGCTGTAGATATTATGTAAGGCAGTCATGGCTATAAGTAGAAACGCAAACGTCCAATAATGTGCACCAACGTGGCTGATCGTCCGTGACGATTTACCCTGCAAACAAGCCCCGCAAGCCGGAGGAGAATAACCCCCGCACCCCGGAACCCATGGTCTCTTCTCCCATCCTATCTACTGCTTACCTTTCGCTAGCAATCCGACTCCTTTTCCTCAACATACGCATCTCAACATGAGTTCTTGGAATTCGCTGCTGGGTGGGGAGCTGGGACCTGTGGGCGATCTGCCGGATGCATTTGGGAACCAGGCGGTGAGCAGGGTGGCGGGCGATCTACAGAATGCATCCAGGAATCTGGCTGGTAGCGGTCAGCAAGTTGGAAGCGGTCAGCAAGTTGGAAGCGCAAGTGTCACGGTGAGAATTACCTACTACAGATTGTCATCAAGGCCTTGCTGTAACTGGCATCGATCTCGCAGTCGCCACTACTACCGCCGGATAACTCGAACGCCTGTTCAACTGCTCGACAGATAGTCTACGATCAAGCCACCAGCTGTGGCAACACGAGCAACAGCCACAACGTGAACCACATCGTAAATTACTACGCTATGACCGAAGATCCCTTGACAGAGTTTGGTATGCTAAAGATGCCCTGATGCCGCTTTTTTTTTTAACTAACTTGCACCGTTCCGCAAAGCCGAAGCGAATTCTGCCGATGGCACCGCATTCAAATCGCAACACGAATCTAGTTGCTTGCCACGAGGGCAAGGACGGGGACGAGGGCAAGGACGAGGGCAAGGACGGGGACGAGGGCAAGGACGAGGGCAAGGACGGGGACGAGGGCAAGGACGAGGGCAATGACGGGGACGAGGGCAAGGACGAGGGCAAGGACGGGGACGAGGGCAAGGACGAGGACAATGACGGGGACGAGGGCAAGGACGAGGGCAAGGACGAGTGCGAGGGCATCGGCGAGGACACGGACGGGGACGGGCAGCCGTCGGACAGACGAATGCCAGACGGGACAGGGGACGACCGAATACCGGCGGGACCGAGCGCCGAATGAGAGGAAATGGAGGAACTGGAGGAACACGAGGACGAGGGCGAGGACAGAGGACAGAGGACAGAACGGGGACGGCCGAGAGGAAGGAGGACAGGCGACCACTCAACGAGCGATCGCCGTGAACGGAAGGGGCGGAGATGTGGAAGACTTGATTCGTAGGAGACAAGATATACAAGAGATGTACAAGCGGTACAAGATACAAGAGGTTGGATAGGCCAGAAAGAAGAGCGGACAACACGCAGAAGAAAGCCCTCCTTATATACATGCGTACTCCCACTCATACTCATACCCATGTAACTCACATCCGTCATACTTCCGCGCAACTCACGTCGCACTCCCGCACTATCCACCCGTCAGACTTCTCTCATGCAACGGCACACCAGAACCTTGACGTCTAGGCCTGCGCCATGAGCGTACGTAACCTTGTCGAGCTAGCACCGAACAGGTCGTCGAGGCCTGCGCCGTGACAACGGGCTGCTGGTGTGGGGGAAGAACGGGGACAATTTCGGCCCTCTTCAGTATCATCAGCAGACTGCAGAACAAACAGCCCGGAAAGAAAACGTACCTCGACAGGCTGCTGGTGTGGGGGGATATAGGGGACAATTTCGACCCTCTTCACTATTGTCAGCAGACTGCAAAACCAACAACTCGAAAACTAAACGTACCTTGACGAGCCCCTGTTGTTGTGGAGGGCTGTGCTGGCAAGCCGGGCCCTGACCTGATCGCTAAAGCGTTCGAGGAACCCCTTAGTGGTAAGGTAATCGAAGATTTCCGTAGTATCGAAAGATGGCAGACTCTCAAGGAAGAGGTGGGGTTGGAAGAATGAAAGGGAATACTCTGGTGGTTGATCTTTTACACGGCTAAAATGTACTAATCCGCTTTCGGACTACCAGCGAATCAAGGTTATGAACAGCTCCTCAAAACCAAAACAAGGAATCCCATTGATCCTCAAATCCAAATCAAGGCATACCCCAATCGTCCAAACTAAATCGAGGAAAGAATTGATCCTTAACGCGAATGAAGGTTTGATCGATGTTGAAAGAATATCGATTCGGTGGTGAAGATCAATTTCAGTGTAAAGAGAACAAGTGTTAAGAACAGAAAGAGAAGTACAAGCAGAGCAGCAGATATCCCACTCTTACGCTTCCCCACTCTTGCGTAATTGTGTCCCCAACAAAACTGTAAGGCACAAGTACCAAATCTAAAGACCGTCTCGGCACCTCAACACAGAATGCCACACGAAGCATTTCCAACACACCCCTCTTCTAGTGCTCGCATCCACAGGCATCTCGTCGGGGGAGCGCCGAGCCTCGCCGCAGGCCACGCTGTGGGTAGACGGGAGCCCGCATCGACGCCCTCACACTCGCGAAGAGCCGCGATATGTATCCCGCAATCATATTCACGAAATTCTGTGTTTTTTATTCAATCTTTTGCTTCTCTCGGCTCTGACGAATGACCGCCGGCCGTCCAGATGGCGAGTGCCGCCCTTGGCAATCCTGTCCGATGCCGTCCCCGCTGCGTCGCTCAGACTTCGGCAGCTCGTGAGCGGTGAGATTTGGCCTAGGGTTCGCAGTGGCGCCGGATCCGCTGTGTCGGTTCCCTGCCGTCGCAGATTATTTTTTGTTTGTTCAGACTCGCATACCGCCTATCTAGCCTACGGCGGGGTGTCTTTTGCCTGCTCTCCGCGCGGTGGCGGCACGCTGCACGCTCCCCGTCGCCCTCCGCCCAAGCCTGTCCCAAGAAGATGTGATGCGCACCGGGGAAATCACAAAGGGAAAGAAGCCGAGCGGGCGTGGCAGACAAGAAAAGGGAGCAAAGGAACGCGCAGCCTAGTCCTCGTCTGCGGATGCCATGAAAGAGGGCGTAGCCAGGAACAATGGCGCTCCACCCCGGCGGCCAATTCCCCCGCGGCACCCAGCTCCTCCGCCTCCGCCTCCCTCTCCGCCTCCCGCTCCCGGCGCTCCCGGAGCTCCCATTCCGACGCCTCGCTCTCTGCGCCTTCCTCAGCCGGCACTAGCATTCCCACATCTGCAGCAGAGAGGAAGTCCAATACCGCCTGGATGCACCTCCCATCGGCCAGGAGGCCCTGGATCCTCCACCGGGGCCGTCGCGGAGGAGTTGCTGGCGCTGGACAAGGACATCTGCGCTGTCAACGAGACGTCCTCGTCGCCCGCGTCGCCCCCATCTTCCGGCTCGTGGCAGGCCGCGATGTCAGTCATCACCGCTTCCTGCAGAGGGCCCCACTGCGAGTTCCCACACTGGCGACGGAAGTGCCAAAGGAAAGACAAAGGAAAGCGGCCCGCCCCACATCCATGATGGAGAGGAAGACTAGAGCCGCCCAGCTGCCCCTTGTATCGAAGAGGAGGATCTGTTCCTGTTCCAAGAAGTTGTTCCTCAACACTTGACCGGAGCCTCGCGAGTGAGGAGTAGTGATTGCCACTAATGAAGCGTTCCGATTGGCTAGAGGAACGCTGCACAGGCAGTCACTGTATATCACTCATGAGTTACACACGCACCAGCGTGAGGACTCAGGGCAGGAGGAGGCGGGCGAGGAGCAGCGGGGCGCCTTTCGTTCGTTCCCTTCCTCTTTCCTTTGTGCCGGCATAGGCCAGGGTGGGGCAGGGGAGTACGTCAGTTTTGGACGGAATTCTCGTCACGATCGAATTAGGCCGTTTTAGATTGATGGAAAGAGGAAAGGACGCTGTGGATTCAAGACCCCGATTCCCATAGAAGGGACCCTACGGTGGATAAAGCAAAAGTGTTGAGCTTTCCCGGAGTCATACACACTCAAGCACACGATAGGGCGATTGCAGCCCACGTCAAGCAATGGGTTGACCGGACCAGGAAAAATTAACTCTTACCAAAGCATCCAAGGAATGGGATACCGACGCTAAAAAGTTGCTCTTCGCTAAGACTACCGAGTCGATTGGGGAGGCAATGACCATGCACCGCCTTAGGGATGCTTACCGGAGGTGCCAATACCACTGTAGGAGATGTTTGTGCCACTTCATCATAGATACAAGTAGGCATGGCACTTCGATTCAAAGGGACCCACATACACGTTTCCAGCATCCATAACCCCCTTCCCTACATCTTGCCATCGCTATATTATTCTACTCATTACCATCTTCCTCATCGCCACCACACTCGCCAGCATCCTCCTCATTGTCATGGTACTCAGCGTCGCGTTGTACTCATCGTCATCGTCCTCCTCTTCACACTCTTTCTGACACTCGGAGAGCGGTGGTAACCGGGTCAAGAACAGTATATACAGGTGGTGGACGCGACGGTGGGTGCAGCGGTGGATGAGATGATGCTATGGCTGTGTCGTTGGCCTCCGCGTTGCGTACGCTGGATCGCTGCGTCGATGGCGCTCTCGTCGCGTATGGTGAATCCAGGTCGATGGGCTTCTCGTCGTGTACGGTGGGTTCCTATGGCGATAGACTCTCGCTGGATGCTTTCAACGGGCCCGACGACGGGTGCTCTCGCAAGGTGATCTCGCGGAATGTTATCGACGAGCGCGGCGATGGATGCTTTCGGTGGACGTGGCGATGGCTCCAGCGGCGGATGCCACGGTGGTATGACTACGTCGGTGACGTACTCGTCGGTAACGCGGAATCGCTGTGTCCATCCCTGGTCGCGCGGTCGCCTTCTTGCTCGTCGTGACCGGTGGATCGCTATGGCGATGGCCCCCTTGTCGCATCCGGTGGGTCGCTATGTGGGTGGTGCCCGCGTCGCGTGTCGATGGCTTCTCGTCGCGTATGAATGTACCAGAGAGTGCATGTCCAGGCTCATAGGAGGAAACGTATGATGAGAGGCTATCCACATGTATCCCGCCTGTTTAGCGTCAGGGTAAAACAACGTGCGTAGCAGCGAGAAACACACCACGCCCCAGTTGCGGACATACGCACGTCCCTACCATGATCCTGCTGTTCGCTGCGGGGTTCGATTAACGAGGGGCACTGTTGCAGTGTTGGTGACGGTGATGGCAAGAGAGGGTGTCTGGGTGGATTGACAGCGAGTGGGTGATGTCAGAAAACCGAGCTGATGAAATTGCCGAATCACCCTGAGCTTGGCGCCAAGAAAAAGCGGGGGTACGCGAAGATGCGGAGCGCAACATGGAAGATTGCTTGGACATGAATTTACGCAGATGTGGCGTCGCCGAGCCCCCGCACCGGCTTATGGCCGACTCACTCGCCCGTCCCCGCCATTCCTACCACCTTCGCCCGCCGCCAACCACCGGGAGCATTGCTGTACATCGAGACACCCCTTGTGGTTCCATGTGATTCGGACGGTTAAGTTAGGTGACATCATACTTAGACGTGCTCCCTCCATTACAACTATCAGCTGACTCATCGCCGCCTCAGTCACGGGCGAGCCCACCTTGGAGTAGTTATTGTTGAGACCGCGACTGCCGTCCATCTTGCGAGCACAGGTGCCTGATGCCCGCCAACATCAGGAGAAAGCTTTTTGCCATTGGCTCCATCCCTCCTTGCTGGCTAAAACTACTCCCCCACATTCGATTTACCTCTGCGCTTGAGGAACGCGCGGCGATAAAATACGTATTACCCGCGCCACAAACCGGGGCCTCCATACCACCAAACTACGCCTGCAGCGTCCACTCTCTTCCGCCTGCTCCGTCTCCCCGCACGCAGTGGTCACTGCCGGCTCTGAGCCGCAAGTACATCTAGGCCCACGAGCACCAGTTCAAGAACTGCTCATAGTGGACGATTCAACAGTGCGGACGCGCGTTCGAGCTGAGATTGGTCGAGGAAAGGATCAGTGCAAGATCCGGGACCTGCTCGCCGATGTCTGCTGCAGCGAAACCACTCTGCAGTTCCTGTCGGCTGCTGATGTGGAGAGACCCGTTCCAGGTGCCCGACAGGGAAGATGCCCTCAGTTTTTTTTTTGGTTTATTCATTACTCGCGTGCGACCTATCTAGATCATGGCGAGGATATGTAGTCCGTTTCCTATCCGCTGTCCGCGCAGTGGCGGCTCGTTGCAAGCACCCCTTTTGCCCTCCGCCCAGGCCCGTCCCGAGTTCGTGGTGCGCACCAAGGAAAATACAAAAGAAAAGGGCAAAGGAGAAGAGCGAGCGAGTAGGACAAAGGGGAGGACGAAGGAAAGAACACCGCCTACACCGTTCCTACGGACGCCATGAAGTCGGGTGTGGGCAGGAACAACGGCGGTTCCCACCCGGCTCCTCGGCCCCCGCTCCCGCACCTCCAGCTCCGACACCGCGCTCACAGCGTCGTCCTCTGCCTCAGCCGGCGCCCGCCTTCCCACATCCGTAGAGGAGAGAAAGTCCAGTACAGTCCGGCTGCACCTCCCATCAGCCAGGAGGTCCCGAACCTTCCACCGGTCCTTCCACCTCCCCGTCTCCTTCTTCACCTCCGCCCACAGGATTTTCTGCTGCGGCTTCCACTCGGGGCACTCCTTGAAGAGGTGGTCCCGGGTCTGCGTTCGGTACCGGCACCACCAGCATTGCGGGCTGGGCCGTCTCTTCGTCCAGTTGAGGTACTGGCCGGTCAGGCCGTGCCCCGTCTTCAGCTGGTAGAACCGAGCTGCGAGCCTCTTGGTGCTGTTGGCCACCGCGCCATCGGGCTTTTGGCTCTCAGGCATCCTGTAGTTCTTCTTGGAGGTCCGGCCCCCAGCCCACTGGCGTGCTTCCGCTCACTTCTTCTCTGAAATCTCCCGCTTGAGGTTGGCGAGAGATCGGGGGATGGGTCTGTGGTTGCCTGCCTGCTCTGCTGCCGCCTTGGCCCACTCATCCGCTTTTTCGTTACCGGCGACTCCCTTGTGCGCTGGGCACCATCGGATTTCGATGACGATACCCGGCCTGGCCGTGCGCAGCGTGGCGATGTGCTTCCGCGCCTAGAGGGCATACTGTTGCCCGGGGCCGGGTTCGTCCGATGCCATCCGTCTGATGGCTGCCTGCGCGTTAGTGAAGATTGTGACCCGTTCCGGGGTCGTGTTTCTTCTCGATGCCTCCTCCAGTGCGTGGGCGAGGGCAGCACACTCAGCGTCGTAGGCTTCCTGGTTGCTGCCCATGTGGCCTTTGACACCCGCCCAGATTAGGCCCCTGTTCCATACCACCGCGTATCCGGTCGCCCCATTGTCCAGCCGTGACCCATCCGTGAACATGGTCAGCCCGGGCCGGCCCCTCTGCCTCTGCCTTCGCCTCGGCCTCCTCCTCTTGCAGTAGCTCTGCGTCGAGGGTTTCCGGCTCTTCGAGCAGCACTGTGCCTTCTGTCTGTCCGCCGTATGCGAGGGCGTTTGTAAGCCGACGAAGATGCCCTCAGTGAAGCAGCGGAGGGGTAGCAGGAATTGGGAGGTGGGAGCGGAGGTGGAGGAGCGCGTGCAGCTCCTCCCTACGCCTTCCTCCCTGCTCTCGGCCTGGGAGGAGTGAGGATTGGGGGCGGCGGTTTCCTTTCCACCTTTCCGTTGTACATGGTGCGCCTTCAAATTCGAGGGACAGGCCTTTGCGGAGGGCGTGGAGAATCGCAGTGGGCTGATCGAGGCCGGGGCTGGATGCTGGATGGGAAACGGGGCGTGTTATCGTCATAGTCTACAGGCGGCAGGCGGTCAGTGAAGAAATACAAAAGCAGGCAGTGGCGTGGCAATCGACTGGTGGGTACCGCAGCGGATCGGGGCTGGCAGTAAACCACACCGTGTGAGCTGGTTCCACGCTGTCGCAGTTGCCAGACAGTCGCGCCGAGCTCGACATGGTTTCTGCATGGAGCAGCGACGGACGTGCGAGTGGATTGACGTCAAATTCCAGGCCGGTGGCGAGAATCGTTCCGATTGGTGGGCTGGCTGAGGATCACGTGGGATCACCGCCCGTAACTCGATATTCTTTCGCGGGTGGTGATGGCAGGGGCCGAAGACCAGGCTGAGGCGCTCAGAGGGGGCGAAGTACTTGGGACTCTGGGTTGGAAAACATCACAAGATTCGGCGTATTCGTGACAACGTCGACGGCTGAGAAGGATAGTTTCACCTTGCTCGCCAGTAGATTGGCTGTGCGCAAAGAGCAGCAACGGTAAGAAACGGAACAGCAGAAACAAGCACCAAGCAGCCACAGCACATACACGACTCTACAACAAAAACAAAACGAATCGGGCTACGGAAACTGCCATCTCGTCGGCGGGCATCTCCCCTACTGGCTAGTCATCCACTGGAAGATGCCTACAACGCAGGTGTTAATGGGCTCAGGTATCTGCTCCTCGACTGCTCCTTCTTGGCGGAGCCACTCTTGTATCCAGCGTCCCGCCTCGTGCATTTCCTCCTTGCCGTTCACCCTATTGGCACAAATCCACTTCAACGCCTGCACCACCCGACTGCCCACGAAACGGATGAATTCGGAGGCGCTGTTCATCCGCCACTGCGGAGGAATGGCGTCGTGCACTGCTGCCGTGGAGGAAGCCCATTGTAAAACGTCCACAATGTCGCTTGGATACCGCAAAAACGTGGCGATGTATTCGGCGCTCTCCTGGTGTACGCGTTGAGCGAAGATTGCGCGGAATGCCTCGGGAACGACATCCAGAAGGGGGACATGGGGGATATCCAGGACGACAGAACACAGCGACCGACAACCACTCTGAATTGCATACTCTCGTACCGTGGTCGCCCTCCCTGGGTACAAGGGGTTGTTTGTCTCACGAATGAGCGGGATGAAGGCTTTGCAATCGAGGCCCGTTTCGTCCACGAGCCACTTCAGTAGGAATGCCACAGCCGGACTGTTGAGATCGTTGTGGTTTAGCAGGTATTGTTGTGCCGTGAAACCAGAACCAGGAAGGGGTCGATGATTGAAGCGGCAGCCGTGGATTTTGAGGGTAACCAAGGGGTTATCTGTAAACTCCCAGTATCCCTTCCCTAACGGAGGAACCTCAGAGAGAAATTCCTTGACGGTCGCGTCCTTCACAGCTTGAGGGGCCCGTTGCAATGCGGTCTTGAAATTGATCCAATCCCCTTCAAATAGTTTGCGGGTGTTGAATTTCTTCACGAGGTGTGGGAAAATAATCGATTTACCGCTTGGCTCGGAATCCAGGATAGTGTTGAAGATGGCAGGTCGGAGGTGGAATGGAATGTAGATTCGGAGATCACTGTGCGCTCCACACCCACCGGGGATAGAGACGAGCGCCTTAACCATCGCCACCCCTGGATTTTCTGTTTGCAAAGCCCGGAACAAGGGTGACGGGTCCCGGTACCGTATGTCGTCTGGGAGTAGTGCAGTCACCGCCTTGATTAACTTTAGCGCCTCTCTTATTCGCAGTCCACTTCCTGGGTGACGAAGATAATACACCGCGCAATGCAGCAGACTAGTGAAACCGTTGGAGCGGAAAATCCTGAGCAGCCTTTCAGGACTGTTCTTTTGAAACCAAGCTACCAGGACAGCAAACGTTTCGTGTTGTCCATAGATCGCTGCCCATTCTAGTGGTCCGTGAATCTCCAGTTTCTCCGCCGACTCGCTGTTGCTCCTGTAGAAGGGGCAGGGTCCATCGGTTTCGTCCAATTCATGGGGTTCGGACCATTTATAAGTATTTGTGCTTTGTTGACTGAATCCAAAGTTTGGTGAGCAGGTCCAGGCATCCGGCCCGCCCAGCTTATCGAGCAGCGTTTGAAGCGCAGCAACATCTCCTGAGGAAATACATTAGTTATATATTCCTTGAAGACCGAACAAGTAGAATTCATTTGCGTCTTGCACTTGGCGAACCTCCCAAAACCCAGGGTGAAGCCGCACCGCATCGCCGCGGAGTAATTTCCGCAGGGATTAACGGCAAAGAAGCATTGGAAGGTACAAGACTGGCATGGATTGACGGGATGCGAACACTCACCAACTGCCGCTGCCATATTGATTGGATTCGAGAAGATCTCCGGCGACACGTGCGGAAACGGCCGCGCGAGTTCCAGCGTTGTGAGATGTTCGCCAAACAGCCCAACCAACCACCTAGGGTTGGTATCCGCATATCGGACTGCCACAGAGCGCTCATCCGGCACACAGAGCGGCCAGCATGCATCATCATTCAGGTTCGTCAACTCTGCCTTCGGACAGACATCCGCTAACAAGTTGAGCGCGTGGAGGGGGTACTCGGGAAGTGCGAGCGTCCGCATGAGCATCTTCCCACACTTGCCTAGCTTGCCAGCTTTCCCGACGTAGACGGCGAGGGTCCTCCCAGATGGGGACATGCGTTGGATTGCCGGACAGGACAGCATCAATATCATCGCATGTATGGACTTGCCAGAGAGGTACTGGGCGATGACAAGGTGGATCTCCGGAGGAAGGCGCAGGATGCCGCTGGAGAGGACCGCGTGTTGGGAGTCGAGGCCGCCTATGTCGGAGTAACTTGTGCGGCTAGCGGCGGTGGGGGGATCAGCGAAGTCTGAGAGCCGAAGTGCATCGGTGGAGGGAAATGATCTCCTGATGGCAGGAGAGTGATGCCCGGAAGACACCATGATACTTGACGGATGACGAAGTCAGTTGACATCCTCAGGCTCATTGAGGGGGCAAAAGTTGCAGAACACGTACGGATCCCGTGTGTAGGCACGTATGCGAAGACCCGTGTGTAGCTGAAGAGTTGGTTGGTTCAGGGACCGTTTGTTCTAGACGGCAATGGGGGCGAAGCGGTGGTTGGCGTCTCCGTGTCAATTCGTTCGGTGGTGTAGCAGGCGCGGGAAAGCAGATAAGGGGAAGTTCATTGGCGATCAAGAAGCTCCAACTAACTCCTTATATAGGCGGTTATGCCAAGCCAGGTCGATCCTTCGCACGTGCCACTCACGTGCTCCGCCACCATAATACCTACTTTGATAAGTGCACAGATCTTAGCCATACATATGCACCACTGATTCCCGTCCATTTATCCGGCCCGAACCCGATCAGTCTTCAGGCGGCTCGCTGTGGCTCCCCTACCCTCCGCTATTGATACCGCCTCCCAATGCTGCACCCTCGTCCGTGCCGTATTTCGACGCGATCCTCGTGTCTCTTGAATTCGCACCTTTGCTCGGAGTTCTTCGGTTTCTTTCCTCCTTCCGCTTCTCATTCGGTATCGAATCACGAACGGCTGTTTGATGTACGCAGAATTGAGGCCCCCACTGAATGCAATCAAGCCCCGTTCGTCGTTCGAACCCGAGTTGCTAACTCGGCTTGCTTTCAACAGACTCTCCTTCACCACTGGTCGACATACACAGCGAGTTCCTTCAGGCGGAAAGTGGGGTTTAGCGGCAATGCGTGTCCTGGCCGCGGCAGGGTTCGTCCGCGCCTCGTACCTCCTCCGCTTCTGTCCCCGCCCCCGCTGCAGAGACAACGCAGCCCGGCCAGCGCCCGCAGCGGCAAGTGTCCTAAGGTCCTGCTCTCCCTGCTCCCGCCGCAACGCCACGCGACCCGTTCCGCCGCGCGCATTCGTGAGCGCAGCGAAGTCGCGACATCTGCTTCCGAGGTTCCAACCGTCGTTCCCGCCAAGGAAGTTCCCTCCCAGTCTGCTGGCCGGGGGCGAGAATGGCGAACGCAGCAGCGTCGACAGACCCAACTTCCAATTGCGAACCGAAGCGGATCAAGGGAGAGTCCGCTGGTGCACTGTTGGCCGCTGCTGAGTCAGCAAGCATTGTCGTTGCCGCCACTCCCTCCGAATCCGGTGGTGCACCCCTGCCAGAGACAAAGAGCCGCAGTAGCGAAGGCCACCAACAGCCCAAGGCCGGTTGGCTCTGCGACGCCCGCCGCCCCTGCCATGGACGCTGCTCCCGACGTTGCTGCGTCCTCTCCGCCACCTCCGTCCAGGGCTGTCAATCATCCGTCTGGACGAAGTCTAACAGGGGCCTACATGTCCCGTTCCGGGCGGGGTTTTTACAAGATTAATCCGCGTGGTCCAGAGAGTGAAAGCCCAGATACCATAGGTGCCTATTGGTAGCTGATGACATCAGCGTGCTCCGCTGGTCCATAGTTGTCATGGCGGACATCAATTGGAACCGGGAATGAGGTGTCAGAAGGTAGGCAAGGGATAACTAATCAGAATGGAAGTTTTCGGGGCTTGGGCATTCCCACACTGTTTTCCCCTCGTTTGTTCGTAGGCTCCGTTCTTGCGGAGGATTCCTTTATATAGGGCTCACCCACCACGCTTAGCCACCTTGCTGTTACCTCTTGCCTGACCTCGCGATCGTTGACTTTGACCGAACCTCCCTGCCTTGTCAGTGGGATAGGTTAGATGTAGTGGCGGCGGCGGCACGGCGTGAGGGAACTGCCGCTGACGGCACGGCGCGGAGGAAGTCATTGCGACAGCGTGGCGCAACACCGGAGGGAGTCTTACATCGTCTTTCTCCTTTGCACTGCTATGTCATTCTCTCTCAGACAGGTATATACTGTGTATATGTAGCATTCTCTCCGTACGGAGAAGGAACACGGACTTCGACTTCAAGCAATTGCAAGCTCCATCTCTCTCGTTTCAAATCCCCGCATCGGATCTTCTAGTTTCCAAACGACCCCACTTCCGCAGTTTGCCCAGGTCAGATTTTTGTTCAACTCGCACGCAGGCAGCCTATCTAGACTATGGCGGTGTACATTTTGTCCGTTTTTGCGGTCTGCTGTCCGCGCGATGGCGGCACATCGCAAGTTCCCCTGTGATGTAAGGCGCGCACCAAGGAAATTGCAACGTAGCTTGCCCCCTACTCCTGCGCTTCTACGGACGCCATGAAATTTGGCGTGGGTACGAACAGTGGTAACTCCCCCCCTGGGCACCCAACTCCTCCGCCTCCGCCCTGCGCTCCTCCTCCCCCTCCCGCAGCTCCGCTTCCGACACCTCGCTCACCGTGTCTTCCTCAGCCGACACTCGCCTTCCCACATCTGTGGCGGCGAGGAAGCCCAGCACCGCCTGGGTACACCGCCCATCGGCCAGGAGACCCCGGATCTTCCACTGGCTGTTCCACCACAGCGAACACGGTCTTTCAAGGCGCACACGTAACCGCTAGCACTCGCCTTTCTGCACCCAAAGGTGGAGTGTCTGGCACGGTGCCCGTCGGCACTAGTATCCTCTTTGTCGTTTTAGCCGATCCGGACCGGAGTCGGCTGTAGAATTGCCGCTCGGCTTGGAATGGGCTCTAGGTAGTTGATCGAGTCGCATGTTGCCGACGCCCGGCCCAGAGTGGAGCACTGAACCGATGACCTTACAAAATCTCCCCCAAATCTTCCCCTCCGAGTCTGCCGCTCATAGGAAATATCTACCTCCATGACCGCGACAGGATGTGGCCAACCATTGCCCGCGCTACCCTTGCTGGACTCCACCGAAAACTAGCATCGATAGTCTACCAAGAAAAAGTGACAGGGTGCTCTGGTCGTTGCCCTTTCCCGGAATGCTTCATCGCTGTGCTGGCGGCAATAGTAGGTTATCCTCGTCTCAAGGGTCGGAAAGTAAAATGCGGAGAATCTCAAACTTAGAAAATCCAACCGGAAGATCCAAATCACGAGAACCCGCTAGTTAGCCGTAGAGATTGTGGGTGTGAGGAGATGGGGAGGCGGAGCGGAACTCGCTGCCGGATGCCCGAGGCTTGTGGCTTCAAGAAAAAGGCACCGTTCAGCGAAGAGGCGACGCGGAGCATGGACGGACCGTGGGAGAGAGAGAAAAAGATGAAGAAGTTCTGATGATGTCTGACTAAGAGCGAGAGAAGAAGAAGTCGCCGCCGGCCGCAAACCTCACCCTTGACGGATACCGAGGTGCTAAGGCGCCGAGCCATCGGGTCTTGACGCCCTCACCAAACCACGCCGAAGCACGGGCGTCAAGTCACCGTGCCTCGGCGTCATCCCCTTACACTCGGAGTACAAATGCGAAACCCCCGACAGAACGCCGTCCAGCGCGGGCGACGTCCGAACAGCAAAGACACATATTATGAGAACCCCGAACCGTCAAGGTCTAGATTACGAGAAACCCCAAACCGTAAAGACACAAACTATGGGAAACTGCAAAGCACAAACGCAAAAACCCCCCAACCAGCACACGCCGCCTCCGAACCGTATGGACCCAATGGCGTGAAACCCCCGGAGTAGAAAGTACAAAACCCTGGACCTCAGATAGACAGTATGAAAACTCTCGAAATAGAAAACGCAAAACTCCGACTAGTACACGCCACCTCAGAGCCGTACGATCCAAGTCATGAGAAGCCCCGACGCTTGTCGCGTGCGGCTTCGGAGAAATCGTGCTGGCTGGCTTGGAGCGCGGGCACAGTCCTGTGCACGCATGATCAGACCTGTTGAAACAGGGACGGAGGAGCTCGTTGGTGGAACAAACCTTCTTGTGTAGCATCTAGTACGCCTTCTGGCAGTCGTGAGAGTAGTAGCTGGTCGACTTGCACTTAGTACACAGCTTGCGGTCGCCGGCTTCCTCGGCTCCTGTCTTCTTGCAAAGAGCGCACGCGTCCGGCAGTCTTCTGGATGGTCAGTAAAAGAGACCCACTGCTGTGGCAGCGGTAGGCAACGAGGGCACGAGTCCGGTCTTGCCTTGCTGGTGGGGGGTTCGCGATCAGAGTATCCGTCGCTTGTGTATGTGGTGGTTGTCGAGGGGTCGGTGAGACGAGTGGGGTAGCGGGTGGGCAAAGAGTAGGTGACATCATACCGTATCGGCTGACTCATCGCCGCCTTAGCTACGGGCGAGTCTCAGTCCGTAGAGTCCGCTCGCCTGTCGTAGTTATTGCTGACCCCGTGGCCGCCGGCTATCTTACATACCAGCACAGGTGCGCGACGCCCGCCAGATCAGGATAATACGTTCGATTTGCCTCTGTGCTGCAGCAAAGCGTGGCGATACAGTAAATACCACCGGCAGTCACCACTCGCACACCGAACCGCCGCCTCCATGCGAACAACCTACACCTGCAGCGTCCACCCTTTTCCACCACTCCACCTCCCCGCACCCGGCGGCCATCACCGGTTCCGAGCCAGGAAGCATTTGGGGCGGCTAGGAAAGCGTCCGGCTGGGATTCCGCAGTAAACCGCACAGCAATGCACTCGTTTCCCCGTCCCGCACCTGAGCTGGCAACTGCGTGGACGAGAAATCACCGCAGCGTCAAATTCCCTTGGTGCAAGTACAAGATCTAGACGTACCGAGCACCTGTTGAACAACTGCTGACAGTGGAAGAGCCAACAGAGAGTACTGTGGACGCGCGTTCGAGCTCAGACTGGTCGAGGAAAGGATCGGTGCAAGGTCCAGGACATGTTCGCCGATCGCTGCTGCAGCGAAACCACTCTGCGGTTTCGCCACGGCCTGACAACGCCGAAGTTCCATCTCTCCCTCCTGGATAGGTCCGCGCGCTGGGGCCGTACGACCGAACACCATCAGCCGCGCGGCCCGCGCCAAGGGAGGCCCATCCGGCTTCCAACTGCTGATGATCGTGCCTCATCTGGCTGACCGGATTTCCGACGGCGAAGTGCTGGTGCTGTACTGGTAGGGTGCGACCAGGTGCCGCGGCGCTCCAGCGACGGCTACGAGGCGAGACGCCGGCCCCGGAGGCGTGGGATGGGCTGCTCATATTCGAGGAGCAGGTGCTGGCCGCCTTTGGTGGTAGTCAGGTGTCGGAGTGGAAGCGAGTGGGAGGGGCAGCGGATATAAACCGATCGACAGAAACACTGTCGGACCCGCCGCCTCTCCGAAAGGAGAGAATCTCGAACCGCCGCGGCCGGGCGCGAGGGAACAGCCACAACGCGATACCAAACCAATTCCACCCCTGGTACAACAGAAAGTGCAGTACTCCCCACTCAAACGCACCGAACGGGGCAAATACATCAACCGAAGTGCCGCGCTGGCACTGGCGGGATGGAACGCGAGCTGCTGCTGCAGGTGGCGGTGATTGCGGGCGTCGTCTCCCACAACGGTGGGTGAAGAACTTTTCACCCAACGCGGGGGCAAACCAGAATTCCATTCGGCGTATGTACCTCCCGCTGCCTGCTGGGCACTGAGGGGGGGCTCCGCAGTCGCTGTCGCCACGGGCAGTTGCGCCGAGCCGGACACGGTTGCTGCACAGAGCGGCACCGGGATTGACGTCAGGTGCCAAACTGGCGACGAGAATCGTTCCGATTGGTGGGCTGGCTGCGGATCACGTGGGATCACCGTCCAGAACTCGATATTCCGTTTCGTGGGTGGTGATGGCGGGGGCGAAGCCAAAGCTGAGGCGATCAAAAGGTTCCCCGAAACGAAGCACTGTCGAACCCGAGGGCATATTGCCGTTCGCCAAATCTTCGCGGATGAGCGCTGCTCGGAAGCCGTTGTGTCTTGAGGGCGACGGGCGGCGGAAGTATGGTGCTGCCGAAGGCGGGGCCTAGGAACGAGTTGGCTAGTTCGAATTCACTGCATCCCCCCACCATCTGGACGTCACAGCCAGCAACTATTCTTGGTTGCTTGAGCCAAAAGATGCCCAGCCAAACGGTCCTGGAGCCTACAACTCGCCGCGGTTGCGAATCGGCTGCAGAAGCGGCGATACAACGACCTCGGTATCGGAGCAGTTGCTCCCCTGGCCTAGGTAATCACCGGCGTGGCTTAGGCCCCCTTTCCGGCACCACGGAGCCATCGTTGCTAAAGAAGGTGACTATCGGGAATGCCGGCATTGCAATTTAGTGCATCTGTACGCTGAGTCATCTGATTGCTGATCAGCAGCTGCCCTACCGGCCGGACCGCGTTGCATGGTTTAGCGGCTGCTCTGGGGAAGCCCTCCTCTATAGGCGATACCGCCGCCGACACTTCTTGCCGCTGGGCCGACCAAACTATGATTTTCCGATTGTTTCTCAATATATATTTTATAATAGGCTAAGAAATCTTTTTTATTTAAGTTTATTTGAAAAAAGCTGGCCGTGTTGCAACATCCGAGTTTCCGTATTCGGGAGTTGCTGTTTGTCACATGGTCGAGCGTCATTGACACGGTGTTTCATCTGGTGTGTGAAGAATAGCGTTTACCTGGGATACAGCCCAAAAGTTCGCCCGGCGCCCAGACAGCCCCAGGGTGCGCTCCCTGGGATCACCGGCCCCGGCGAGGATTGATGTTTTCCTGATGCACTCGTACAGACGTGCAAAACAGTGAGTGCACTGAGCGCGGTACGGTTTTATTATGGCTTTACTGTATTTGTAACCGGCGAACGACTGATGTGTCTTCTGCTCTAGTTTGGACCGTGGGTCCCTGGGCTGGAAAACATGACAAGATTCGGCGTATTTGCGACAGAAGAGCATGCAAAGAGCTTTCAATGAGCTCACAAAGAGCAGCAACGGTAAGCAACGGTCGAACCCCTC
>Ga0307516_10001122_pt1 | contig 37338 bp, 37 predicted proteins | sample 19_EM_MG_FD_203310 | JGI IMG/M metagenome (GOLD analysis project Ga0307516, IMG submission 203310) | Populus trichocarpa ectomycorrhiza microbial communities from riparian zone in the Pacific Northwest, United States - 19_EM | ecosystem: Host-associated > Plants > Roots > Unclassified | place... | reverse complement strand
TGGGATGACACCGATCCGTTTTCTCGCCACCGACGGCTTTGAATTGGCTGGTACCTTGTATGGCAACGTCGAGACTGCACGCGCGGCAGTGCTGATCGCGCCGGCGATGGGAGTGCCTCAAAGCTACTACGCCGACTTCGCGCGCTGGCTGGCTGGCCTCGGTCACCTCGTGCTGAGTTTCGACTACCGCGGCATGGCTGCATCGCGACCGGCCGAGCATGCTCGCTCGCTGCGTGGCTTCGAAGCCGACATCCACACCTGGGCCGAGAAGGACGCGGCTGGTGCACTGGCCTGGTTGCGTGCGCAGTTGCCGGCCGAGCGGCCACTGCACTGGATCGGCCACAGCCTGGGCGGTCAGATCTTCGGGCTGGTGCCCAACCGCGAGCTGGTCCAACGTGCCGTCACCGTGGCTTCAGGCAGCGGTTACTGGCGCGAAAACGCGCCCAAGCTCAGGCGCATGGTCTGGTGGATGTGGTACGTGCTGGTGCCGCTCACCCTGCCGCTGGCGGGCTACTTCCCAGGGCGCCGACTGAAGAAGGTGGGCGATCTGCCGCGCGGCGTGATGTCGCAATGGCGGCGTTGGTGCTTGTCGCCGCAATACATGATGGGCGAGGGTGGCTCGGCGCTGAAACAACGCTACGCAGAATTGCGCACGCCGATGCTGGCGCTGAGCTTCACCGACGACGAGTTCATGTCGCAGCGGAACATCGAGTCGCTGCACGCCTTCTACGCCAACGCGCCGAAATCGATGAAGCGCGTCGCCCCGACCGATGTGGGCATGGCTCGCCTAGGCCATTTCGGATTTTTCCGCCCTCAGTGCGAACCCAGGCTGTGGATAGAAATTGATCGTTGGTTGAGGCCTACCCCCCTTACCTAAGGGGGGTGTGGCCTTTGACCGACGCGTGCGGTCTTCCTAGCATCAGAACTCTGGCCTCAAGGCATCGCCCACCCGGTGCTGCTTGTCGAGGCCGGTTCGTTCGGCGCCAAGCGATTCGCCAGCGCCGGCTCTAGTGTTCTTCAGGAGACTGCAAATGCAATCACGTCCCTCGACCCTGTGGCTCGCCATCGCCCTCATGATGGGTGCCGGTGCCACCGCGCAAGCCGCCGCAACGCGCGACCAGGCCTCTTCGGCCTCGGAAGCGGCTCAAGGCGTGCAAATGGTTCCCACGGGCAAAGGCTATGGTGTTCCCGCCAAGGCCGATCAGTTCGTACCCCAGGTTGAATCCAACCTCGCCAACGGCATCGACTACCACGGTGGCCCGGTGATGAAGGCCAAGGGTGGCCAGAACATTTACATCCTCTGGTACGGTAACTGGGCCACGCAAAGCCCGACCGGCAAGGCGATCGTGAATGACATGATCAAGAACATCACCGGCACGCCGTACTACAACATCAACACGACGTACTACCAGAAGAACGACACGTCGCTGAACGTCAAGAACAAGGTCAACCTGAAGACCCAGATCGACGACGTCAACAAGTCGCTCGGCTCGTCGCTGTCGGACGCCCAGATCAAGCAGCTGGTCCAAGACGCGATCACCGCCGGCAAGTTCACGGCCGACAAGAACGGCATCTACCTGGTGTTGACGACCAAGGACGTCACCGCGTCTTCGGGCTTCTGCACCCAGTACTGCGGCTGGCACACCCATGCTTCGATGTCGGGCGTGGACATCAAGTACTCGTTCGTTGGTGATGCTGCCCGTTGCATCGGCTCCTGCGCCGCGCAATCGGCCAGCAGCCCGAACGACAACCCGGGTGTCGACGGCATGGCCAGCGTGATCATGCACGAGATCGAAGAAGCCGCCACCGACCCGGATCTGAACGCCTGGTGGCAGACCTCGACCGGCATGGAAAACGCCGACAAGTGCGCCTGGACCTTCGGTACCCAGCAGACCGCTCCGAACGGCTCGAAGTACAACGTGCAGTGGGGCCCCCGCAAGTTCCTGATCCAGCAAAACTGGGTCAATGCTAACGGTGGCAAGTGCGCGCTGGCTTATCCCTGAAGATGAGGTTTGACCGCCTGGTGCTGGCAGCCGCCGGTGCTTTGCTGTTGAGCTCGGCGGCCGTCATGGCTGCCGAGCCGGCCGGCGACCAGCCGCCGCCGCGTCAGCGGGTCGTGACGATGACCCGCTTCGTGAAGATCTTCAACGATCACGAGTACGACCTGATCGACGCGGTGCGCGCAGGCGACAAGGGCAACCTTGATCGCCTGCTGTCGGCCGAGTTCGAGCAGCGCAACGCCGCCGCCCCGGCGGCACCCGTACCGCGCGACGACTGGTTGCAGGCCAACGAACTGAAGGCACCGGGCCAGGCCCTGGTGACCGAGCTTGCCGTACACGAACGGGGCGAACTGGCAATTGCCAGCTTCAGGCTCAAGCTGAAGGACAGCGACCTGTTCATCGTCGACGTGTGGCGCCGCAAGGGCGCTGACGCCTTCGAATTGGTGACGCGCTATGCCAGCCCCATCGCGGGCTCGGGCACCGGCGCTGCTGCGCCGAAGCCGGCGCCGAACCCGGCGCCGAACACCAAGCGTTGAGCTGCCTCGGGGTTCACCCGAGCGGGCTTTGGAGAGCACTCTCCAGGCCTCCATCCCCTGGGCCGCAGGTGGCGCTGTCAGAATCGACAGCATCCCCGCGGCCTTCTTCATGGCCGCCTTCCAAGGAGACGCTCCATGTCGATCAAGACGGCCACGCTGAACGGCGTGGCGACGATAGAAATCGCCCGCCCCGAGAAGAAGAATGCGCTGACGCAGGCGATGTACCAGGCGATGGCCGACGCGATCAATGCCGCGCAGGAAGACGGTTCGGTGCGCGCACTGCTGATCACCGGCCAGCCCGGCATCTTCACCTCGGGCAACGACATCGAAGACTTCATGCAGCGCCCGCCGCAAAGCATCGACTCGCCGGTCTTCCGCTTCATGCAGGCACTGGTCGCCAGCGACAAGCCGGTCGTCGCCGCCGTCACCGGCGCGGCGATCGGTATCGGCACCACGCTGCTGCTGCATTGCGACTTCGTCTATGTCAGCGACGAGTCGCGCCTGGCGATGCCTTTCGTGAGCCTGGGCCTGGTGCCCGAATTCGCGTCCAGCGTGTTGGTGCCCGGGTTGATGGGCCAACGCCGTGCGGCCGAAAAGCTGCTGCTGGGTGACCCTTTCACCGGCGAGCAGGCGGTCGAATGCGGTCTCGCGAATGCGGTGCTGCCGGCGACCGAAGTCGTCGCCCATGCGCGCCGCGTGGCCGAGCGCTTCAATGCGCTGCCGCCCAGCGCGGTGCGCGACAGCAAGCGCCTGATGCGCGGTCCGCACCGCGAGCAGGTGCTGGCGACGATCGCGGCCGAAGCCGAGCTGTTCGGCCAGCGCCTGCGCAGCCCTGAGGCGATGGAAGCCTTCCAGGCCTTCTTCCAGAAACGCCAGCCGGACTTTTCCAAGTTCGAGTGATGGCTCACCCGGTGCCGGAGTACCGGCCCCACCCTCCGGGACGGTGCGCAGCCGCCTTGGGGTGGCCCGGCGCCGACCGCGCGGTCTGCTGATGAGCCTGCCCGCCAAGGTGGCATTGGCGCCACTGCTCATCTGGCAGGGGCGGCAGGTGAGGCGAAGCGCGCTGCGCTTGCCCGAGGCACACGGCCCACGCGAAGGCGTAGCGGGCCACGGCACCGGCGAGCCTTGCCTGCGCCTGCTGGTGGTCGGTGATTCGTCGGCCGCCGGCGTCGGTGTGGCCCACCAACATCAGGCCCTGGCCGAGCCGCTGGCACGCGCGTTGGCCAAGCGCCTGGATGGTCCGGTGGCATGGCAGCTGATCGCAACCACCGGGCACCGTGCCGCCGACGCGGTGGCCGCGTTGCGAGACGCATCAGCCTTGGCCCCGGCCGACGTCATGCTGGCGGTGCTCGGTGTCAACGACGCCGTCGCGATGTCGCCCGCCGACCCATGGCTTGCGGCGCTTGACGCGCTGCATGTCTGCGCGTCGGAACGGGCCGGCGTGCGCCTGAGCTGGCATACCGCCTTGCCACCGATGGGCCGCTTTCTGCTGCTGCCGCAGCCCTTGCGCTGGGTGATGGGTATCGAGGCGCAGCGGCTGGACTACGCCTTGGGCCGTCACCTGCAAGGCCGCATGGATCGTCGATTGGCAACCCTGCCGCCCACACCCGCCGGCACCTTGCCGACTGGCTGGGTCGCCGAAGACGGCTTCCACCCCGGCCCGCAAGGCTACCGCCGCTGGGCGGAAGCCTTGGCCGAGCAGATCGCCGCCGACCCAGCGTTGCCGCTGCGCTAGAGCGTCCTAGTCTTTCGGGATCTTGCGCGGCTGGCCCTGCATGTCGATCGCGACATAGGTCAGCTTGGCTTCGGTCACCTTGACCACGTAGAGGTCTTGCGGGTTGCGCTCGGCATAGACCTCGACGTTCACCGTGACCGAGGTGGTGCCCACACGTGTGACCGTGGCGTAAAAACTCAGCAGGTCGCCCACCGACACCGGCTGCTTGAAGACGAACTCGTTGACCGCGACTGTCGCGACGCGGCCCTTGGTGATGCGCATCGGCAGCACGGCGCCCGCCAGGTCGACCTGGGCCATGATCCAGCCGCCGAAAATGTCGCCGTTGCCATTGGCATCGGCCGGCATCGGCATCACCCGCAGGACGAGCGTTTTGTTGTCGGGCAAGCGCTGAACCAGCGGCTCGGGCACACTGGGCTTGGCCGCTGCGTCAGCGGCAGCGTTGGGATCGCTGTGGGTCATGGTGTCCCGTCCTCTCACTTCATCTTGTTGTACGAGCCGATTCTTTCACGATGCGTCGTCAATCACTGGCAGCCCATATTCCCCCTGCGGCCGCCTCGTCTGCCCAGCCACTTCACTCCGATGGCGCGACGCTGAAGCGCCTGCTGCCCTACATCTGGCGATACCGCTGGCGCGTCGGCGCGGCGCTGTTGTTCCTGGTCGCGGCCAAGGTGGCCAACCTGGGCGTGCCGCTGCTGCTCAAGACGTTGGTCGACAGCCTCAACCTGCCGGCCGGTGATGCGCGCGGCCTGCTGGTCGTGCCGGCAGGCTTGCTGCTGGCCTATGCCGCGCTGCGGTTGTCGACCAGCATCTTCACCGAGTTGCGGGAGCTGGTGTTCGCCAAGGCCACGCACGGCGCGTCGCGCCAGATCGCGTTGGAGACCTTCCGCCACCTGCATGCGCTGAGTCTTCGCTTTCACCTCGAGCGCCAGACCGGCGGCATGACGCGTGACATCGAGCGTGGCACGCGGGCGCTGCAGTCGCTGGTCTCGTATTCGCTGTACACCATCCTGCCGACCCTCGTCGAGCTGGTGCTGGCGCTGGCGCTGCTGGGCACCAAGTTCGACCTCGGCTATGTGTGGATCACGCTGACCGCGCTGGCGGCCTATGTGACCTTCACCATCACCGTGACCGAATGGCGCACGCAGTTCCGCCACAAGATGAACGAGCTCGATTCGCGCGCCCACACCCGTGCGATCGACTCGTTGCTGAACTACGAGACGGTCAAGTACTTCAACAACGAGGCTTTCGAGGCGCAGCGTTACGACACGGGGCTGGACGCCTACCGCCGCGCGCAGATCAGGTCGCAGACCTCGCTGTCGCTGCTGAACACCGGCCAGCAATTGATCATCGCCGGCTCGTTGCTGGCGATGTTGTGGCGCGCCACCAGCGGTGTCGTCAGCGGTCAGCTGTCGCTCGGCGACCTGGTGCTGATTAACGCCCTGTTGATCCAGCTCTACATCCCGATGAATTTTCTCGGTGTGCTGTACCGCGAGGTCAAGCAAAGCCTGACCGACCTGGACAAGATGTTCACGCTGCTGGAGCGTGAACGCGAGGTGGCCGACAAGCCCGGCGCGCCGGAGCTGCAAGTACGCGGCGCCACGCTGCGTTTCGAAAACGTCGGCTTTGCCTACGACCCGGCGCGGCCGATCCTGCAGTCACTGAGCTTCGAGGTGCCGGCCGGCAAGACGGTGGCCGTGGTCGGCGCGAGCGGCGCCGGCAAGAGCACGCTGGCCCGGTTGATCTACCGCTTCTACGATGTGCAGGCCGGCCGCATCACGATCGATGGGCAGGACATCGCCGAGGTCACCCAAGACAGCCTGCGCCGCGCCATCGGCATCGTGCCGCAGGACACGGTGCTGTTCAACGACACCATCGAATACAACATCGCCTACGGCCGTGCCGGTGCCTCGCGGGCCGAGGTCGAGGCGGCAGCCAAGGCGGCGCACATCCACGAGTTCATCGTCAACCAGCCGCTGGGCTATGACACCGTGGTCGGCGAGCGCGGGCTGAAGCTGTCGGGTGGCGAGAAGCAGCGGGTGGCGATCGCCCGCACGCTGCTGAAAGACCCGCCGGTCATGATCTTCGACGAAGCCACCTCGGCGCTCGACTCGGCCAACGAGCGCGCGATCCAGGCCGAGCTGAAGAGCGTGTCACGAGGCAAGACGACGCTGGTGATCGCGCACCGCTTGTCCACCGTGGTCGATGCGCACGAGATTCTGGTGATGGAAGCGGGCCGCATCATCGAGCGCGGGTCTCACGCGGTGTTGCTGAGCCAGGGCGGGCGCTATGCTCGCATGTGGCAGTTGCAGCACACCACACAAGACAAGAGGGAGACGAGCGAGGATGGACACCAAGTGGCTTGAGGACTTCATCAGCCTGGCCGAGACCCGCAGCTTCTCGCGTTCGGCGACCTTGCGCCATGTCACCCAGCCGGCGTTCTCGCGCCGCATCCAGGCGCTCGAGGCCTGGGCCGGCATCGATCTGGTCGACCGCTCGTCCTACCCTACGCGCCTGACGCCCGCCGGCGAAACCTTCCATGCGCAGGCGCTGGAGATCCTCGGCAACCTGCAGGCCACGCGCAACATGATGCGCGGGCACCAGGTGGCGGGCCAGGACATGGTCGAGTTCGCCGTACCGCACACGCTGGCCTTCACCTTCTTCCCGCATTGGCTGATGGACCTGCGCAAGCGTCTGCCGACGCTGAAGAGCCGGCTGATCGCGCTGAACGTGCACGACGCGGTGATGCGCATGACCGAAGGCAGCTGCGACCTGCTGATCGCCTACCACCACCCGACGCAGCCGCTGCAGTTGCCGCCCGACCGCTACGAGATGCTGAGCCTGGGCACCGAGACACTCGCGCCCTATGCGAAGGCCGGCATCGACGGCCAGCCGCTGTGCAAGCTGCCCGGCCGGCCTGGGGCGCCGGTGCCTTTTCTCAGCTACGCCTCGGGCGCCTACATGGGGCGCCTGGTCGAGCAGATCATCAAGCACGCGCCGATGCCGCCGGTGCTGGACGCGATCTACGAAACCGACATGGCCGAAGGCCTGAAGGCGATGGCGCTTGAAGGCCACGGCCTGGCGTTCCTGCCGGCCAGTTCCGTGCGCAAGGAGCTGAAGGCCAAGCGCCTGGTGGCCGCAGGCTCGAGCGACTACGAGATGACGATGGAGGTGCGCATCTACCGCGAACGCCCTGAAGTGGCGCGCCATGCGAAGGCCGGCGCACAAGAGCTGTGGGGTTTTCTGCAGTCACGCCAGTGAACGCGCCATCGGGCCTGGGCGGTGCATGGCCCGCTGTCCGGGCCGGCATGGAACGCGAAGCGACCCTCGTTCCTTGAGCGAGCGCCGATATAGTGAAAACCCTCGATGCGTATGCAAATCCCGCATAAGCGCTCAGACAATCGGCATTGGCGACCCCTGGGGGGCGCCGTTAAAGTCCGCGCCCAATGCTGGCTGGCCAGTCGGCGCACTTCCTGCTAGCCCAATACGCGAAGTGCTACGGGCTTGCACGTAGTCCGATCTGCAGCGATTGACGTTACACCTGCACCTTGTTTCCCCCTGAAGGAGTTCGCATGAAAAAGTCCCTGTTCGTACTCGCGATCGCCGCGGCCGCTGTCGGCACTGTGCACGCCCAAGCGAACGACACCCTGGCAAAGATCAAGAGCGCGGGCAAGGTCGTCATCGGCACGCGCGACTCGTCGGCACCGCTGGCCTACACCACGGGTGACGGCAAGTACACCGGCTACCACGTCGAGATCTGCAACCGCATCGTCGATGCGGTCAAGGCCGACCTGAAGCTGCCCAACCTCGCCACCGAGTACACGCTGGTCACCTCGCAGAACCGCATCCCGCTGGTCATCAACGGCACGGTCGATCTCGAGTGCGGCTCGACCACCAACAACGCCACCCGCCAGAACCAGGTGGGCTTCGCGCCGACAACCTACGTGACCAACGTGCGCATCGCGGTCAAGGCCAGCTCGGGCATCACCTCGATTGCCCAGCTCAACGGCAAGAAGGTGGCCACGACGACCGGCACGACCTCCGTGCAACTGCTGCGCAAGCATGAGCGGGCCACGGGCGTGAACTTCGAGGAAGTGTTCGGCAAGGACCACGCCGACAGCTTCCTGCTGCTCGACACCGGTCGCGCCGACGCCTTCGTGATGGACGACAACATCCTGGCCGGCAACATCGTCAACGCCAAGAACCCGGCGGATTTCAAGATCGTCGGCGAGACGCTGTCGGAAGAGCCGATCGCGATCATGTACCGCAAGGAAGACCCCGGCTTCAAGAAGGTGGTCGACGACGCGGTGAAGGCCATGATGAAGAGCGGCGAGATCGACAAGATCTACGCCAAGTGGTTCATGGGCCCGATCCCGCCGCGCAACGTGTCGGTCAACATGCCGATGACCGCTTCGCTGAAGAACGCGATCGCCAACCCGAACGACAAGCCGGCCGAGGAATACGCCAAGAAGTAAGCCAAAGCCTCGTCATGCCCACCCGGCCGGCCCGGGTGGGCTGATTTTTTTGCGCTGGCTGGAGGGCGGAGAGCCAACATGAAATACCAATGGGACTGGCAGATATTCCTGCAGGACACGGGAGGCGGCGAAACCTACCTGCACTGGATGCTTTCGGCCTGGGGCTGGACGCTGTCGGTCGCCGGCTTGGGGTGGGTGGTCGCGCTGTTGTTCGGCGCCGTCATCGGCACCTTGCGCACCGTGCCGAACAAGGCGCTGCAATTATTTGGCAATGCCTGGGTCGAGCTGTTCCGCAACATCCCGGTGCTGGTCCAGGTCTTCATCTGGTACTACGTGATTCCGGAGATGGTGCCCGCGCTGAAGAGCGTGCCGTCGTTCCTGATGGTGGTCTGCGCCCTGGGTTTCTTCACCTCGGCGCGCGTGGCCGAGCAGGTGCGTGCCGGCATCCAGAGCCTGCCGCGCGGCCAGATGATGGCCGGCTCGGCCATGGGCCTGACGCTGCCGCAGACCTACCGCTACGTGATCCTGCCGATGGCCTTCCGCATCATCCTGCCGCCGCTGACGAGCGAGGCGATGAACATCATCAAGAACTCGTCCGTGGCCTTCGCGGTGTCGATCGCGGAGCTGATCCAGTTCGCGATGCAGGCGCAGGAAGAAACCTCGCGCGGCATCGAGATGTACCTCGGTGTCACCGTGCTGTACGTCGTCTCGGCCTTTGCGGTGAACCGGGTGATGGCCTTCATCGAGGGCCGCGTGCGCGTGCCGGGCACTGTCGGGGCGGCCAAATGAGCGCCGCTGGGTCGCTCCCGAGGCGCTCGCTCCCCCACGGGGGGACCGGCGCGCGGCGCCGTAGGGGGCAAGCATGAGCAATTTCGACTTTTCGGTCTTCAACTTCGAGCTGCTGCAAAGCTTCGTCTGGTCAGGCTTCAAGTTCAGCGTGCAGCTCACGCTGGTCGCCATGATCGGCGGGATCCTGATCGGCACGGTGCTGGCACTGATGCGGCTGTCGGGCGTCAAGCTGCTCGAGATTCCGGCGCGCATCTATGTCGACGGACTGCGCTCGATCCCGCTGGTGATGGTGATCCTCTGGGTCTACTTGCTGATCCCGCTGTTCCTCGGCCATTCCATCGGCAAGGAAGTCTCGGCCATCGTCACCTTCACGATCTTCGAGGCGGCTTACTACTCCGAGATCATGCGGGCCGGCATCCAGTCGATCTCGCGTGGCCAGGTCTACGCGGGTCAGGCCGTCGGGCTGACCTACGCGCAGAACATGCGCTACGTGATCCTGCCGCAGGCCTTCCGCAACATGCTGCCGGTACTGCTGACGCAGACCATCGTGCTGTTCCAGGACACCTCGCTGGTCTATGCGATCGGCGCCTATGACCTGCTGCACGGCTTCGAGACACTCGGCAAGAACTACGGCCGCCCGGTCGAGACCTACCTTGCCGCTGCCATCGTCTATTTCGTTGTCTGCTTCTCGCTGTCCATGACGGTCAAGCGCCTGCAGAAGAAGATCGCCATCGTCCGTTGAGGAACGCGCCATGCCTTCGATGATCGACATCAAGAACGTTTCCAAGTGGTACGGCAGCTTCCAGGTGCTGACCGACTGCACCACCAGCATCCAGAAGGGTGATGTGGTGGTGGTCTGCGGGCCCTCGGGCTCGGGCAAGTCCACGCTGGTCAAGACAGTCAATGCGCTGGAGCCCTTCCAGAAGGGCGACATCGTGGTCGACGGCGTCTCGATCGCTGACCCGAAGACCAACCTGCCCAAGCTGCGCAGCCGCGTCGGCATGGTGTTCCAGAACTTCGAGCTGTTCCCGCACCTGTCGGTGACCGAGAACCTCACGCTGGCGCAGGTCAAGGTGCTGAACCGCAACCTCGACGACGCGAAGACCCGTGGCCTGAAGATGCTCGACCGCGTGGGCCTGATGGCGCACAAGGACAAGTTCCCGGGTCAGCTGTCAGGTGGCCAGCAGCAGCGTGTCGCGATCGCCCGCGCGCTGAGCATGGACCCGATCGTGATGCTGTTCGACGAGCCGACCTCGGCGCTCGACCCCGAGATGGTCGGCGAGGTGCTGGACGTGATGGTCCAGCTGGCCCAGGAAGGCATGACGATGATGTGCGTCACGCACGAAATGGGCTTCGCGAAACGGGTCAGCCACCGAGTGATCTTCATGGACGCCGGCAAGATCATCGAGGACTGCAAGAAGGAAGAATTCTTCGGCAACCCCGACGCCCGCTCCCCGCGCGCGAAGGAATTCCTGTCAAAGATTCTTCAGCACTGAAGCGGTGACGATGGCGGCGCCCAGCACCGGTTGGCAGGAGCGCATCGCGCCGGACGAGGCCGAGCGCCACGCCGCAGCGGCCGAGGCCTTCGTCACGATGCAGCGCGCCAAGTCGGCCCGCTTTGGCGAGGGCCGGGCACTGCACCGCAAGCCGCTGCTGGCCTTGCGCGCCACGCTCACCGTGCCCGCGAGCCTTCCCGAGCCGGCGCGCCACGGTTTGTTTGCGCAAGCAGGCGAGCACGAAGTCTGGGTGCGTCTGTCCAACGGCGGGCCGGACGTGCAGAGCGACCGGCGGCCCGATGTGCGCGGCTTCTCGCTGCGGATCTGGGGCGCCAATGGTCCGGCTGCGCTGGGCGGCGAAACCGACCACCAGGATTTCGCGCTGATCAACCTGCCGGCCTTCGCCTTTGCCGACAGCGTGCCATTCGTCAGCCTGGTGCTGGCCATGGCGAAAGGGCCGGCGGCCTTGCTGCCCTGGGCCTTGCGCACTTACGGGCCGATCGGCATGTTCCCGGCGTTGAAGCGCCTGGGCAAGCTGTTCAGCCGACGCTTCACCGGTTTTGCCACCGAGGCTTTCTTCAGCGCCACACCGATCGCCTGCGGGCCTTATGCCGCACGGGTGCGCGTGCTGCCGCCGGCCGGGTTGCAGGCCGCCGCGACCAAGCCCCAGCGCTGGGGCGACGAACTGCTCGGCCGCCTGGCCCAAGGCCCGCTCGAGTACCGCCTGCAGCTGCAGTTCTTCGTCGACGAGACACGCACGCCGATCGAAGACGCGTCGGTCGATTGGCCGGAAGCGGTGGCGCCGTACGTCGATGTCGGCGTGCTGCGCCTGCTCTCGCCGAAAGGCGGCACTGCCGACGAGGCGTTCACGACGCAGGTCGAGCGCTCGGTGTTCGACCCGTGGCAAGCGCTGATGGCGCACCGCCCGCTGGGCGAGGTGATGCGCGCGCGCAAGGTCGTCTACTTCGCGAGCCAGAAAGAGCGCGGCGTCGCGTGACGCCGGCGCCGCGCGTGGTGCCGATCAGGCCTGCGCGCGTTCGCCCAGCCAGGTGGCCAGCGCCGCAGCGCCGAGCGGTCGGCTGATCAGATAACCCTGCAGTTCGTCGCAGTGCATGGCGGACAGCGCTTGGCGCTGCGCCTCGGTCTCGACACCTTCGGCGGTGACCGCCAGCTTCAGGCCATGCGCCAGTTGCACCACGGCACGGGCAATGGCATGTGCCCCGGCATCGTGGGGCAGGCTGGTGACGAAGCTGCGGTCGATCTTGATCTTGTCGACCGCCAGTTCACGCAGGTGCGCGAGTGACGATTGGCCGGTGCCGAAATCGTCGATCGCGACCCGCACGCCCAGCCGCTTGAGTTGCTTCAGCGTGGTTTTGACTGCGTCGATGTCGTCCATCAACACGCGTTCAGTCAGCTCCAGCTCCAGCCAATGGCCGGGCACGCCTTCGCTGAGCAACAGGTCGCTGATGCTGTCGGCGAAGTCGGCGGCATGGAATTCGAGGCTCGACAGGTTCACCGCCACCGGCAGCGCCGCGCCGTCCGGCCGCATGGCCTGCCAGGCCCGCGCCGAACGCAGCGCCTGGCGCATCGTCCAGCGGCCGATGCGCTGCATCAGGCGGCGCTGCTCGGCTACCGGCACGAAGTCGTCCGGGCCCAGCAGGCCTCGCTCGGGGTGGTGCCAGCGGATCAGCGCCTCCAGGCCGACGCAGATGCCGTCCGAGGCCCGCACCATCGGTTGGTACAGCAGTTCGAACTCGCCGCGCTCCAGCGCCTGGCCGAGCTGGACTTCGAGCAGCAGCGCCTCATAGGCCACGCTGGCCATCGAGCTTTCGAAGAACTGGCAATTGGCCCGGCCGCGTGACTTGGCCACGTACATCGCCGTGTCGGCATGCTTGATCAGCGTGGCGGGGTCGTCGCCATCGTCGGGGAAGAAGGCGATGCCGATCGACGGCGAGACGGAGATCGATTGACCCTCGACCTCCAGCGGCGCGGCAATGGCGCGCAGCAGCTTGTGCGCCACTTCTTCCGCGTCTTCGCGCTGCTGGGCTATCGGCAGCAGCACCATGAACTCGTCGCCGCCGAAACGCGCCACCAGGTCGCTGGCCCGCAGGCATTCGGTGATGCGCGCGGCCACCGTCTTCAGCAGCGTGTCGCCGACCAGGTGGCCGAGTGAATCGTTGACGCGCTTGAAGTGATCGAGGTCGACGAACAGCAGCGCGAGACGCCCTTCGTTGTCGCGTGCGGTGGCCATCAACTGGTCCAGCCGCTCCATGAATGCACCGCGGTTGGGCAGGCCGGTGAGCAGGTCGTGGTGGGCCAGGTGGTGGATGCGCGCCTGCGCCGCGTGGCGGTCGCGCATGTCGCGCACGACCGTCATGCGGATGCGCTCGCCGTTGCGCAGCATCGTGCGCACGATGAACTCGACCGGGACCAGGCTGCCGTCCTTGTGCACGATCTCCAGCTCGTAGGTCGTCTCCTGGCCGGCGCTCATGACAGCCAGCACGCGCGCCACATGCTCGGGCGCGATGAAGCTCAGCACGTGGCGGCCCAGGATCTCGGGCAGCGTGAAGCCGATCAGATCGAGCAGCGGCGGGTTGGCATCGGTGACCAGCCCATCCTTGTGGAAGACGATGCCCTCGGCGCTGGCCTGCATGAACTTGGCCAGCCGCTCTTCCGACTCGCGCACCGCACGCTCGGCCAACCGGTGCTTGGTGATGTCGGAGATCAGCACGAAGGACGACTGCGGACTGCCGTCCGGCCCCAGGTGCGGCAACAGGTTCACTTCGATCCAGCGCGGGCTGCCGTCCGGCGCCTTGAGCTGCCGCTCGTAAGTGACCGCTTCGCGCTTCTCCAGCACATGGTCGACGTACGGGGCGATCTCGCTCGCGGCCTTCTCGCCGATCACCTCGGCGAAGGTGCGCCCGAGGATCGTGCGTTCGTCCAGCCCGAAGGTGCGGGCGTACTGCTTGTTCGCGAACAGGCAGCGCTGCGTCACGGCGTCATAGCACGCGATCAGCGCAGGCACGTTGTCGGCCAGCAGGCGGAACTGGTCGGCGCTGAATTCGTCGGCGGGCAGGGCAGGGTCGGACATCGCGCTGTCAGGCTTTCATCACGTCCGGACGGGCGATCATAGCCCTGGGCCTGCCGGCGGGAAATGGGCGCCTGCTGACCTTCGTCACCTGCTCAGGGGGCGGTGGATCGGCGGCTGGGCAACCAGCTGGCCAGCCCGCGCCCACCGCCGCGCATCACGCCTTCATGGTTCCAGCGGAACAGCGGCGCCATCAGCGGCGCGGCCAGGCGCATCCAGGCGGTCTTCAGGTCCAGGCGCCAGGTGTAGCGAACGACCGTACCGACACCGTCCGGCCACAGCTCCCACAGACCTTCGCCTTCCAACGCCCCGCTGGAGCGGCCGCGCAGGCGCCGAGGTGCGTCGGACTCGACGCATTCCACGTCGAGCGTGAAGCCGTAGGGCAGCCGGCTGCCCCAGGTCAGGCGCCGCAGCGCACCGACGCCATCCGACTCACGGCCGCGGCGCAACAGCTCGACGCGGCGCACATAAGGCCACCACTGCGGCCAGTCGTCGACCTCGGTCAGCGCCTGCCAGACGGTCTCGGGCGGTGCGTCCAGGCGCCAATGGGTGACGCAGGCGTGGCTGCGGCCGCTGTCGGCCGTCGGGACGGCCGGCCGAACCTGGACGGTCATGGCCGCACCTTGGCGGCGGCTTCGGTGTCGAGGATGCCGAAGAAGCGGGCCAGCAGGCCGTCTTTCACCTGCCAGATGTGGACCCATGGGCTTTCGAACACGCCGCCATCGGGCAGGGCCTGGGTGCGCTCCCAGCCCAGCACGGTGACATGGTCAGAGCCGACCAGGAATTCGCGCGGCTCGAAGGCTTGGATGCCGTCGGCCTGCGCAACCGCCTGGAACCACTCGACGACCTGCGAACGGCCTTGCACGCGGCCGGTGTAGGGGGCTTTCGAATCACCGGCGAACTCCCAGCGCACGTCGAGCGTGAGCAGGTTCAGCAGCGCGGGGATGTCGCCATTGCCGAAGGCGGCGTAAGCGGACTGGACCAGGGCAAGCGGGGTGGTCATGGCGGTGTCTCCTGCAAATCGGCGGGGCCACGGTGGTGGCTCCCGTTTTCGATACGCCGGCCATGCCTTCCTGGATGCAGCGCGGTGCCTCAAGAAACGAAGGGCCGCTCCCGAGTTTCTTGATCCCCCTCGGTGGGGCCTTGCTCGGACACGCAACAGTCCAGTGGACTGTTCGTGCCTAGCAAGGGGTCGAGCCATTGGCTCGGCGCGGCCTGCAAGGCGGGCCGGGCGCAGCCCGGACCTTGGGGGCCCTGTCAAGCGACAATTCGGCCATGCCCTCTCAGCCCGACACCCTTACCCTGACCCGCCCCGACGACTGGCACCTGCATGTGCGCGATGGCGCCGCTCTGGCGGCCGTGCTGCCGCACACCGCGCGCCAGTTCGGCCGCGCGATCATCATGCCCAACCTGCGCCCGCCGATCACCAGCACCGCCCAGGCGTTGGCCTATCGCGAGCGCATCCTCGCGGCGCGGCCGGAAGCGGGGGCCCTGGGCAGCGACTTCGAGCCGCTGATGACGCTGTACCTGACCGACCTGACGCCGCCGGACGAGATACGCCGCGCCAAGGAAGCCGGCATCGTCGCGCTGAAGCTCTACCCCGCCGGCGCCACGACCAACAGCGACGCCGGCGTGACCGACATCCGCAAGACCTATGCAACGCTCGAAGCGATGCAGCGCGAGGGTGTGCTGCTGCTGGTGCACGGCGAAGTCACCGACCCGTCGGTCGACGTGTTCGACCGCGAGGCTGTCTTCATCGACCAGGTGATGCGCCCACTGCGCCAGGACTTCCCCGAGCTGAAGGTGGTGTTCGAGCACATCACGACCAAGGACGCTGCCGAGTACGTGGCCGAGGCTGGCGCGCACACCGCGGCCACCGTCACGGCGCACCACCTGCTCTACAACCGCAACGCGATCTTCCAGGGCGGCCTGCGGCCGCACTACTACTGTCTGCCGGTGTTGAAGCGCGAGGTGCACCGCCAGGCCCTGCTGGACGCGGTGGCCTCCGGCTCCGACCGCTTCTTCCTCGGCACCGATTCGGCACCGCACGCGTCGGTGATGAAAGAAGCCTCGGTCTGCGGCGCGGGCTGCTTCACCGCACCGAGCGCGCTGGAGCTGTATGCCGAAGCCTTCGATGCGATCGGCGCGCTCGACAAACTCGACGCCTTTGCCGGCCACCACGGCCCGGCCTTCTACGGCCTGCCGCGCAACACCAGCAGCGTGACCTTGAAGCGCGAGCCTTGGACGCTGCCCGAGACGCTGCCGTTCGGCGACGCGTCGATCAAGCCGCTGCGCGCCGGCGAAACGCTGGCGTGGCGCCAAGTGGCTTGAGGCGTACCGCATACACCGCAGGAACTCCATGACCACCCAGAACGCCCGCATCGCGCTGCTGATCGACGCCGACAACTCGCCCGCCGCCAAGATCGACCTGATCCTGGCCGAGCTGGCCAAGCTGGGCGAGGCGAACATCCGCCGCGCCTACGGCAACTGGAAGAAGAACGAGCTGAAGGGCTGGGAGAAGGTGCTGCACGAATGCGCCATCCGCCCGATCCAGCAGTTCGACGTCAGCAAAGGCAAGAACGCGACCGACATGCTGATCGCGATTGACGCGATGGACCTGCTCTATACCGATCGCCCCGATGCATTCGGCATCGTCTCGTCGGACGCGGACTTCACGCCGCTGGTGATGCACCTGCGCGCGAAGGGCGCCACGGTCTACGGCTTTGGCGCGAAGAAGACACCCGAGCCCTTCGTCGCCGCCTGTTCCCGTTTTCTTTATCTCGAGTCGCTGGGCGAGCCCGATGACGAGTCCGAGGTCGACGAGCCGGCCCCAGCCCCCGGTGCGCCGGCGCGCAAGCCGCGCGCTGCGCTCAAGAAACCGGTGGGCACCGAACTGCGGCGCGATGCGCGCCTGGTCAGTCTGTTGCGCCGAGCGGTCGATGGGGCGGCCGGTGACGACGGATGGTCCAACCTGAGCGCGGTGCGGGCGCAGATCGCCAACCAGGCCTCGTTCGACCCGCGCAACCATGGTTTCAAGAAGTTCAGCGACCTGATCGATGCGATCGGCCTGTTCGACAGCGAACGACGCGGCCAGAGCATTCATGTGCGCGACAAGCGCCAGGCCAAGGCGGCGCGCGGTGACTGAAACGTTTCGGCACCAAGGTGTTGCCGGCTGCGAAGCTGTGTAAAGCACGGCGTCGCGGTCGGCGGCGATGGGCTGGGGGGCGTTGTCCGGGTATCTCTCGAACATACCGGAGTCCCCATGAACAAGTACCGACGTCCCCTGCTGGTTGTGACTGCTGCCTTGGCGATCAGCACGCTGATGTCCGCCTGCGTGGTCGTGCCGGCCCGTGGCTACTACCGTTACCACCGCTATTACGGCCAGGCCACGCTGGATCAGACCGCGCCGCAGGCACCTGCCGCCACGGCCCCGAGCCAGGGATGATGAAGTCTTGACGCCGGCCTGATCGGGCCGGCGTTGCAGCGCATGGGACAATGCGTCCCGTGAAGCAGGCCAGACCGCCGCTGGTGCAATTGCCGAAAGGCAGCACTGGAGGAAGGTCCGGACTGCACAGAGCAGCGTAGCGGGTAACGCCCGTCCACCGCAAGGTGCGGATCAGAGCCACAGAGACGAGTCTTGCCGGAGCGCCTGAATAAGGGGCCTCGGCAAGGGTGAAACGCGGCAATCTCTACGCGCAGCAACACCAAATAGGCCGGCATTGAAGCGGCTCGCTGAGCCGGCGGGTAGGTGGCATCGAGCCAGGCGGGTAACCGTCAGGCCCAGAGGAATGGCGGTCACGGCTGCGGTCTCGCAAGAGACCAAGGCTGCACAGAATCCGGCCTATCGGCTTGCTTCACACATTATTCGATTCGACGCGCGGCACCGGCACCCTGTAGATGTCGCGCTCGGGCCGCGCCAGTGCGACCTGCATCGCGACGCCGGTGTACAGGCCGACCAACTGCGTCATCTCGATCAGCGTGGCCTCGTCGAAATGCATGCGCAGCTGCGCGAACAAGGCATCGTCGATGTCCAGCTGCTTCACCAACGCATCGGTCAAGGCCATCGCCGCCAGCTCATGGGCGGCCCATAGCTTGGCATCTGGTTGCGGCGAGCGCGTGTCGGCAATCTGCGCCGCACTCAAGCCCATGCGTGCCGAGATCGTGTCGACGTGCAGGTGCCATTCGTAGTCGTTGCGCGCCGCCACGCAGGTGCGCAGGATCAGCAGCTCGCGCAGCGCCGGCGGCAGCACGCGCCGGTCGAGCAGGCCGGTCGGGCCGAGCAAGCCGCTGTCGACCAAGTGCAGGAACAGGTCTTCGTTGCGCGCCACGGCGCGAAAGATCGCTGGCGGTGTCATCGCCTCGGGCAGCAGGCGGGCGAAACGCTCGCGCAAGGGCGTCGAATACGGCGCCACGACGGGATCGATGCGAGGCATGGGCAGTCCTTTGATTGAATGCTACTAAAACAGTAGCAGCGACAATGCTACATTAAACGTAGCAATTGCACTGGCCATGGCATCGAACCAGGATCTTCATAAACAGGCCATCAACGCGGCGATGGAGCTGCTGCACCGCCGCTGGATGATGCGGGTCATCTGGGAGCTGCGTGGTGGGCCGCTGACCTTCCGCGCGCTGCAGTCGGTCTGCGGCGACCTGTCCCCCACGGTGCTCAACCAGCGGCTGACCGAACTGCGTGAAGCCCGGCTGCTCGACAGCGACGAGGCCGGCTACCGGCTGACGCCGATCGGGCTCGAGCTGCTCGACGCGTTCGCGCCGCTGGCCAAATGGGCGGTGCGCTGGCAACGCAAGGCGTGATTCAACGCTTGCCCACAGGGGCGCTCACCCTGCGTGGACCCGTGCCAGCGCGGCCATTGCTCAGGCCCTACACTCGCAGGCTTCCCGATGAACCCTGAAGCCTCCAAAGTCTGGCCCGGTCCCCGCTGGCTGCTTGCCGCACTGCTTGCCTGCCTGGGCATGCTGGGGCCGTTCGCGATCGACACCTACCTGCCGGCGTTCACCGGCATCGCCACCTCGCTGGGTGCCACGCCGCTGCAGATGCAGCAGACGCTGTCGGCCTACCTGCTCGGCTTTGCGGTGATGAACCTGTTCCACGGCGCGTTGGCCGACAGCTTCGGCCGACGGCCCATCGTGTTGGTCGGCGTCGCGTTGTTCACGCTGGCCTCGGTCGGCTGCGCGCTGAGCCAGTCGATCGGCGCGCTGGTGTTCTTTCGCGCGGTGCAGGGCATGTCGGCAGGTGCGGGCATGGTGGTGTCGCGCGCCATCATCCGCGACCTGTTCCCGCCGTCCGAAGCGCAGCGCGTGATGTCGCAGGTCACGATCTATTTCGGCGTCGCGCCGGCGGTCGCGCCCATCGTCGGCGGCTTCCTGTTCGTGCACGCCGGCTGGCACACGATCTTCTGGTTCCTGGTCGGTATCGGCGCCGCGCTGTGGCTGACGATGTGGCGCATGCTGCCCGAGACGCTGCATGCCACCCAGGTGCAGGTCTTCAGCGTGCGCAACCTGCTGCGCGGCTACTGGCAGATGGTCTCCAACCCACACTTCATCGCGCTGGCCTTCGCGTCGGGCGTGCCGTTCAACGGCATGTTCCTGTACGTGCTGTCGGCGCCGGTGTTCCTGGGTGACCTGCTGGGCCTGGGGCCGACGCAGTTCTTCTGGTTCTTCATGTCGACCATCAGCGGCATCATGCTCGGTGCCTGGTGGTCGGGCCGGCTGGCCGGCAAGATCACGCCGCAGCGCCAGATCCGCCGGGGTTTTCGCATCATGGCCTTCGTGTCGGTGCTGAACGTGGCGTTGAATTTCCTGCTCCCGCCGCACCCGCTGTGGGCGATCCCGCTGATCGCGCTGTTCGCCTTCGGCTGGTCGCTGATGGTGCCGGTGGTCACGCTGATGGTGCTGGACCAGGTGCCCGACAGGCGCGGCATGGCCTCGTCGCTGCAGGCCTGCATCGGCAGCGTCGCCAACGCGCTGGTGGCCGGTGCGATCGCGCCGCTGGTGATGCACTCGGCGCCCTCGTTGGCGGTGGCTTCGCTGCTGATGATGGGCATCGGCGTGGTCGCCTGGGCCTGGGTCAAGCCGCGCCTGCAGCTGGCGCCTTAGCCGCACCCCTTCCCGCCGGCCACTCAAGAAGCGGCGACCCGGGCCGATATCCAGGCGACGCCCCGGCTGATGCCTGGGCCTGGAGCCGCCATGCCTTGGAATCTGCCGTCCCGTTCGCTGTCCTGCCCCTTTGCCGTTGCAGTGCTGTCGCTGGCCTGTGCGCTGCCTGCCATGGCCAGCGGTGGCCATGATGACGCCCGCGCGGCCAAGCCGACAGCCGCGGCCAAGGAAACGGCCCCCGCGAGCGACCCGATGGACGCACTGCGCCAGAAACTGGCCGAGCGTCTGGGCGCCCAGAAGCCCGCTGATTCACGCAACGCCGGCGTGGTGCGAGTCGACAACCGCGCCACCGCGCCGGTGCCGCCTTCCGGCCTGCCCGTGGCGGCCTATGCCTCGTCCACCGGCAACCTGACGCTGTCCAGCACCACCCGCACCAATGCGCGGCCATCAACAGCCGCCAAGCATGCAGAGCCGACGCCTGAGCAGCGGCCCGTACCGCACGGCGACCACTGGGACTACAGCGGCGAGGGCGGCCCCGAAGCCTGGGGCAAGATGAAGCCCGAATTCAGCCAATGCTCGACCGGCCAGCGCCAGAGCCCGATCGACATCCGCGGCGGCATCGCGGTGCAGCTGGAGCCGATCCAGTTCGACTACCGCACGACTGGTTTCTCGGTCATCGACAACGGCCACACGGTGCAGGTCAACCTGCCGTCCGGCAACACCATCACCGTGCTTGGCCGTCGCTTCGAGCTGCTGCAGTTCCACTTCCACCGGCCGTCCGAAGAACGCATCAACGGCAAGCAGTACGACATGGTCGCGCACCTGGTCCACAAGGACGCCGAAGGCAAGCTGGCTGTCGTGGCCGTGCTGCTCGACCGTGGCGTCGCGCAACCGCTGATCCAGGCGGTGTGGAACGCGCTGCCGCTGGAAAAGAACGAAGCCCAGGCCGCGCCGGGCACGATCGACCTGAACAAGCTGCTGCCCGAAGACCGCCGCTACTACACCTACATGGGCTCGCTCACCACGCCGCCTTGCAGCGAAGGCGTGTTGTGGATGGTGATGAAGACGCCAGTGCCGGTCTCGCCCGAGCAGATCGACATCTTTGCCCGCCTGTACCCGATGAATGCCCGCCCGGTGCAGCAGGCGGCAGGCCGCTTGATCAAAGAGTCGAACTGAGGGCCTGACGCCAGGCGGCGCCCCGCGCTGGGCCGCAGCGGGTCAGTGCTGCCCGCGGTGCTCCGCGTTGCGCTGGCAGGCCATGCACCGCATCGCCGTCGGCTGTGCCAGAAGCCGGGCCGGCGAAATCAATTCGCCGCAATCGATGCATTCGCTGTACGTCCCGGCCGCCAGGCGCTCGCGGGCGCGCTCGATCAGGCGCAACTCGGCCAGATGGCGCTGCAGTTCGGCGCTGTCCACTTCGGCCTGGGCCTCGTCGGCAGCGGCGTCTTTCTGGTCGGTCACCTCGTGCTCGGTCTCGCGCCGGGGGCGTGAGCCGGCGACCAGTTGCTCCAGCTGGCGCGCGCGTTGCGCCAACCGTTCGCGGGCGGCGTCGACGGGGTTGGTGAAGCGGGCGGACATGGTGGCGACCAAGGGGTGTGACGGCGAGCGTCCGGTCAGTGGGTCTCTCATGGCGGGCGACCTGCTTCAGTCGCCCAGCGGGGCACCGCCGGCCCAGCGCGCCGTCCACTCGTCCCAAAGCTCTTGCTGGACCGCTGCGGCAGCCTGCTGCCAAGCCGTCACGGCCTGCCACTGCGCACCTTGCGCAGCCCACCACATCTGCGACACGGCGCCGAACCAATCTGCCCGCAAGTCGGCAGGTTCGGGCATGGGCGAGGACAACGAAGCCATGGGCGTTTCTCCTAGCGGCGCAGCCAAGCTTGCATCGTCTGCCTGAAGCCGTTCGACGTCAACGCGCAGTGCAGCAATGCCGCGGCGGGTCGTGGCCGATGGCTTGCGGGCCCCGGCGCGCCGGCCGAGCCGTGCAGGCGGTCACGGCTTGCGCAGCGGCGTGACGCCCGCATGCCGGCCAGTGCCCACTTGCCAGGATCCAGCAAGCCTGGCGGGTGAGTCTGCGGGCAGGGCGTGCTCAGCGGGACGCCTCGACGCCGGAGGAGTTTTCGATTTTATTTAAAACGAAAGCAAACAAAAGCATTGTGCTTTTCGATACCTTCGCAATAGCATGGCTTCCATTCGGTAAAGGAAAGCAGCAATGGCTAGACGGCAATCTGATCTGGGTGCACTCACGGTGTTGGCCGCCGCCATCTCGCTGCTGTGGGCGCACGGTGCCCAGGCCCAGGCGCCGAGCGCCGCCAAGGAAGTGAGCGTTGCTCAGGCCGCGGCTGCGCCGGATGCGCCTTCCACGGCTGCCGACGCCACCGACCCGGCCGGCACCGACGAGCCGCAAAAGATCACCGTCACCGGCACCCGGGCCAGCCTGCTGAAGGCGCGTGAACTCAAGCGCAACTCGGCCGTGGTGCAAGACTCGATCGCCGCCGAAGACCTGGGCCGCTTCCCCGACGACAACGTGGCCGACTCCTTGTCGCACGTGACCGGCGTGACGATCTCGCGCACCCATGGCGGCGAAGGCCAGTACGTGAATGTGCGTGGCCTGGGGCCCGGCTACAGCATCGTCACGCTGAACAACCGCATCCTCGCGACCGACGGCGACGGCCGCGACTTCGCCTTCGACGTGCTGCCGTCCGAAACCATCTACGGCGCTGACGTGATGAAGTCCGCCGAGGCCTCGCAGGTCGAAGGCAGCATCGGCGGCTCGGTCAACCTGCGCTCGGCCCGCGCGCTGATGAACCCCGGCCGCCATGCGTCAGTCCGCCTCGAAGGCAACTTCAACGACCTGTCGGAAAACGGCGGCGGCAAGATCTCGGGCGTCTACAGCGACACCTTCGCCGATAACCGCGTCGGGCTGGTGCTGGGTGCTGTCTACGCCAAGCAGCGCACGCGGTCCGACTCGGTGCTGGACTTCACCTACAACCCCGACTCACCCGGCGAGTTCGATGCCAACGGCGACCACCAGATCACGCCCGACGAGCAGAACCTGCTCGGGGTGTGCTGCGTGGCCTTCGGCGCGGTCGAGCAAAAGAAGCAGCGCGCGGCCTTGTCCGCCGCGCTTGAATGGAAGCCGAGCGACAGCACCAAGCTGACGTTCGACGCGCTCGGCACCCGGCTCGACGCGCCGGCCATCGGCTACCACCAGGCCTACTACGTCGAACACGCCGAAGACCGCTGGTCCGACGTGACGATCAAGGACCACCTGGTCACCGGCATGACCATCCACGGCCTGACGCCCGAGGTGGTCACGCGCACCGAACACCGCGTGGTCGACACGACGCAGTTCGGCCTCAATGGCGAATGGAAGGCCAGTGCCGACCTGACGCTCGAAGGCGACGCCTACGTCTCGCGCTCGGTGCGCGACTCCGGCGGCAAGGACACCTGGGTCGTCGCCGGCATCCCGGGCAACCACACCGGCTACTTCAGCGCCAACCGCAACGCACTGCCCGACATCCGCGTGACGCTCGAAGACGGTCGCGACCTGGCGCAGGCCAGCCCGACGCTGGGCAACGCCGACTACGGCCTGCACTGGGCCGAGCTGGGCGGCGACGACATCCACGACACCGTCAAGGGCCTGTCGCTGGGCGGCAAGCTCGCCGTCGACTGGGGCGCTGTCGAGCGGCTGCGCTTCGGCGTCAGCGACACGCGCCGCGCCAAGTCACGCAGCACCGTCGACAACCTGGAGAACGCTTGCCAGTACTGCGGCTATCAGTACACCTTCGACCAGCTCGGTGCCGACGTGGTGCACCCGCTGACGCTGAAGAACTTCATGCGCAATGCCGGCGGCAGCTTCCCGGGTACCTTCGTGCGCTTCGACACCCAGGCCTACTTCGATTCGCTGAAGGCGCTGGACGGCGTCGAGATCCTCGATGAGAACGGGCAGGGCACCGGCACCTTCTACGACTCGAGCCTGATGGCGGCGCGCTTCAACCCGACGCGTTCGTACCGCGTCAGCGAAGACACGCAGTCGGCCTACTTCCAGGCCGATCTCGCCGGAGACGACTGGTCGGCCAACGTCGGCCTGCGCATGGTCCGCACCAAGACCACCTCGCGCACCGCCATCAACCGCATCATCGCGATCGACGACCCGACGCCGAACGACCCGACCTCCAGCCCCGACGTGACCTACAGCCCGGCCGAGCCGGTGTCGGCCACCGGCGAGTACACCAAGCTGCTGCCGTCGCTGAACTTCGCCTACCGGTTCACCCCTGCGCTGCAACTGCGTTTCGCGGCGGCCAAGGTGATGTCGCGCCCGGCGCTGGACCAGTTGGCGCCGACCGCCGAAGACCACACGCTGGACCGCACCTGGCGCATCGATGTGCGCGGCGACGCGAACCTGAAGCCTGTCGACGCGACGCAGGGCGACCTGTCGCTCGAGTGGTACTACAACCGCCGCTCGATGGTCTCGGGCGCGGTGTTCTGGAAGGACATTCGCCACTTCGTCACCTACACGATCGACAACAACGTCGACATCGGCGTGCCGGGCTACCTGTTCGACATCCAGCACCCGATCAACGGCGACAAGGCGCGCATCCTCGGCTACGAGTTCGGCCTGCAGCACCTGTTCGACAACGGCTTCGGCGTCAACCTCAAGTACACCGGCACCGACACGCGGGCCTATGTCAACGGCAAGCACGTTGGTGAGCTTGAAGGTGTGTCGCGCTCGGCGGTGTCTCTCGCCCTGCTGTACGAAGACGACAAGATCAACGCGCAGATTGCGATGGACCACAGCGGCCGATACACCGAGGCGCTGGACGCCGTGGCCGGCTACAGCCGCTACGGCCAGCCGCTGACCTGGGTCACCGGCTCCATCGCCTACAACCTGACCGACGCCATCACGCTGTTCTTCGAAGGCAAGAACCTCACCGACGCCTACTACCGCGCCAACCTCGGCCGGGCCGATGCGCTGGCAGGTTTCGAGACCTGGGGCCGCACCTACACCGCCGGCATGACGGTGAAGTTTTGAGCCGGCGACGCACGATGTTTCGACATTACGTCATCGCTGCACTGACCGCGCTGGCACTGCCGGGTTCCGCGCAGGCGGCGTTGCCCGAGCCGTCACTGCGCAACGGCCTGGCACCAACTCCCCCGATGGGCTGGAGCAGCTGGAACCAGTTCGGCGACCAGATCAACGAACAGCTGCTGGTACAGAGGATGGACGCGATGGCCGCCGACGGCTTGCGTGACGCCGGCTACGTCTACATCAACCTCGACGACGGCTGGCAGCGCCACAAGGGCACGCGCAAAGACCATCCGCTGGAGGTCGACCCGGTCAAGTTCCCGCATGGCCTGCGCTGGTTGGCCGACTACGCGCACGGCCACGGCTTCAAGCTCGGCATCTACAGCGGCCCGGGTCAGACGACCTGCGCCGGCTACACCGGCAGCGAAGGCCACGAGGCCGAGGACGCCAAGCAGTTCGCCGCCTGGGGCGTCGACCACCTGAAGTACGACAGCTGCTGCTCGCACAAGGACGCACCGAAGACGGAAGTGCAGGCGATCGTCAAGAAGATGGCCCTCGCGTTGCGAGCCAGCGGCCGCCCGATCGTCTACCACGCCTGCCACTGCGGCTGGGCCGACATCTGGCAGTGGGCGGCTGACGCCGGCGCCAACCACTGGCGCATCGGGCAGGACATCTCCGACGACTTCGACTACCCCGGCCACCGCGAGAAGTACTACTTCGACGTACTGGACATGCTGGACCGCGGCATCACCCTCGGCCAGCACGCCGGCCCTGGCCACTGGAACGACTTCGACATGCTGATCGTCGGCCTGAACGGCAAGAGCCAGGAGCTGGTCGGTGCCGGTGCGTCGAATGTCGAGTACCGCACCCACTTCAGCCTGTGGGCACTGGCCGCATCGCCATTGCTGATCGGTGCCGACGTGCGCTCGCTCGATGCCTACACGCTGGAGACCTTGTCGAACCAGGAGGTCATCGCGCTGAACCAGGACCCGCTGGGCCAGCCGGCCGAGAAGGTGCGCGACGACGGCAGCTTGCAGGTCTACGCCAAGGGCCTGGCCAACGGCAGCGTGGCCGTCGCCTTGCTGAACCGAGGCAGCGCGACCGCCGAGATGACCGTCTCGCCGGGCAAGGACCTGGGCGAGGCCTGGAAGCACTACCGCGTGCGCGACCTCTGGCGCCACGCCGAGCTGGGCGAATTCGACATCCCGTTCACGACCGAGGTCATCAGCCACGAGGCGCGTGTGCTGCTCCTCACGCCGGTGACCGGCCACCCACCGACCGACACACCGAAGTGAGTCACGCACGATGAAATCTCAACCGCACTGGCTCGGCTATGCCCTGCTGACCATGGTCACCTGGGGCGTCTGGGGCGCCTTCACCGGCGTGCCCAGCGAGCATGGCTTCCCCGACACGCTGATCTACGCCGTCTGGGCGTTGACGATGATTCCGCCGGCGATTTATGCCTTCAGGCGCGCCGGCGGCGTGCTGCAGCGCGACCCGCGCAGCCTGGCCCTCGGCCTGGCGATCGGGCTGCTCGGTGCGGGTGGGCAGATGCTGCTGTTCCGCGCCGTCAAGACCGGGCCGGCCTACCTGATCTTTCCGATCATCTCGCTGTCGCCGGCATTGACGATTGCGATGTCGTTCCTGATGCTGCGTGAGCGCACCGGGCGGTTGGGGCTGCTGGGCATTGCGCTCGCCTTGCTGAGCCTGCCACTGTTCGACTACACGCCCGGTGGGCACAGCGAGTTCGGGCCCTGGTTCGTGCTGGCGATCGGCGTGCTGGTGGCCTGGGGCGTGCAGGCCTACTTCATCAAGCTGGCCAACGCGACGATGAGCGCCGAGAGCATCTTCGTCTACATGGCGGTCTCGGCGGTGGTCTCGATCCCGGTTGCGCTGGCGATGACCGACTTCTCGCAGCCCGTCAACCTGGGCTGGAACGGGCCCTGGTTGGCTGCGGTGATCCAGGTGCTGAACTCGATCGGCGCGCTGACGCTGGTGCACGCCTTTCGCCACGGCAAGGCGATCGTCGTGTCGCCGATGGTCAACGCCGGCGCGCCCTTGCTGACCGCGGTGATCGCGATGGCGGTGGCCGGCGCGATGCCGGGGCCATTCAAGATGGCCGGCGTCGCGTTGGCCTTGCTGGCGGCTCTGCTGCTGGCGCTGCAACCCGAAGGCGCCGAGGTGAAGGCATGAAGGCGCTGCTCGATCTCGTGCGCCGGCACAAGGCCGGCCAGCCCGAGGGCATCTACGCACTCTGCTCCGCGCACCCGGTGGTGCTGCGCGCCGGTATGCAGGAGGCGGCGCAGGCCGGCGTGCCGCTGCTGGTGGAGGCCACCTCGAACCAAGTCAACCAGTTCGGCGGCTACACCGGCATGACGCCGCGCGACTTCCACGCCTTCATGATGAACCTGGCCGACGAAGCCGGCTTCCCGCGTGAACGGCTGCTGCTGGGCGGTGACCACCTTGGGCCCAACTGCTGGCAAGGTGAACCCGCCGACAGCGCGATGGCCAAGTCCGAGGCGCTGATCGAGCAGTATGTCGAAGCGGGCTTTCGCAAGATCCACCTCGATTGCTCGATGGCCTGCGCCGACGACCCGGCGGTGTTGCCTGAAGCGGTGGTGGCCAAACGTGCGGCTCGCCTGTGCGCGGTGGCCGAGAAGACCCATGCGCGCGTCGGTGGCGAAGCGCCGGTCTACGTGATCGGCACCGAGGTGCCGGTGCCGGGCGGCGCACACGAAGACCTGCAGGAGCTGGCGGTGACGGGCTCAGACGCGGCGGCGCAAACGATCGCGTCGCACCGCGAGGCGTTCGCGAAGCTCGGGCTCGAAGCGGCCTGGCCGCGCGTGATCGGCCTGGTCGTGCAGCCGGGGGTTGAGTTCGACCACCACAAGGTCATCGACTACGTGGCGCCCAAGGCCCAGGCGCTGAGTGCCTTCATAGAGCACGAGCCACACATCCTGTTCGAGGCCCATTCGACCGACTACCAGACGCCGAGTGCTCTGCACGCGCTGGTGCGTGACCATTTCGCGATCGTCAAGATCGGCCCCGGCGCGACCTTTGCGCTGCGCGAGGCGCTGTGGGCGCTGGCCGAGATCGAGCGCGAATGGCTGGGTGACGGCGACGGCTCGCACCTGAAAGACGTCGTGCTGGGCGTGATGCACGCGCGGCCGCAACACTGGCAGAAGTACTACAGCGACCCGGAGCGCGTGCGGCTCGATCTGCAGTTCAGTTTGAGCGACCGCATCCGCTACTACTGGGCCCAACCCGAGGTGCGCGAGGCCTGTGGGCGCATGCTGACCCGCCTGGGCAACGGCCCGCTGCCGTTGACCTTGCTCAGCCAATACCTGCCGCTGCAGTACGCCGCGGTGCGCGACGGCCTGCTGGCCAACTCGGTCAGCGCCCTGCTGCACGAGGGCGTGGGCCAGGTGCTGCGGCAGTACATCGCGGCCTGCGTGCCGGGTGGCGCAGTGCCGCGCACCCACCTTCAGTGAACAACAACAACCCAAGGGAGCGAGACCCGATGTCTCCATCTGACACCTTAGACGAATTCACCCCAGCGGGCGCCCGGTGGACGGTGCACGAGATCGCGCAACAGCCATCGGTGTGGGCGAGCGTACAGGCGCTGGTCGCCTCACAGACAGGCCCGCGCGACATGACGCCCGGGTTCATCGCCAGCTGCCTCGCAACGCCTAACCTGCGCATCGTGCTGACCGGTGCAGGCTCATCCGCTTTCATCGGCCAGTGCCTGGCGCCGGCGCTGATGCGCCGGACCGGCCTGCGTGTCGACGCGGTGGCGACGACCGATCTGGTCGCCGGCCCGCACCTGTACTTCCAGCGCGAGGTGCCGACGCTGCTGGTGTCGTTCGCCCGCTCGGGCAGCAGCCCCGAGAGCGCCGCGGCGTTGGAACTGGCCGACCAGTTCGTCGACGATTGCCAGCACCTGGTCTTCACCTGCAACCCCGACAGCCTGCTGCAGCGCCTGGCGGCCGAGCGCAGCAATGCGCGGACGCTGATGCTGCCGGCCGAGACGCACGACCGCGGCTTTGCGATGACCTCGTCGTTCACCTCGTTGTTGTTGGCGGCGGCGCAGGTGTTCGGCCTGTTGGCACCGGCAGATGGCCGACCACCTGCCATCTCGCAGGCTGCGTCGGCGGTGTTGTCCCAAGGTTTGAGCCTGGCTGATGAGCTCGTTGCACAACGCTTCGAGCGTGTGGTCTACCTCGGCAGCAACGAGCTGCAGGGCCTGGCGCGCGAAGCGGCGCTGAAGCTGCTGGAGCTGAGCGACGGCCGCACCGTGGCCAGCCACGATTCGCCGCTGGGTTTTCGCCATGGGCCGAAGACGATCGTCAACGACCACACGCTGGTCGTGATGTTCGTCTCCAACGACCCGTACACGCGCCAGTACGACCTGGACCTGCTGCAGGAGCTGCGACGCGACGGCCGCGCGGCGCGTGTGTTGGCCCTCAGTGCTCAACCGCTGTTGGGCGCCTGCGCCTCTGCGGCCGACGACGTGCCGCTCGAAGGCCTGGCTGACGCCGGCGACCTGGCGCTGGCCTTCCCGTGCATCGTCTTCGCGCAGCGTTTTGCGTTGCTGCAGTCGCTGCGCCTGGGCCTGTCGCCGGACAATCCCAGCGTGTCTGGCACGGTCAGCCGTGTCGTGCGCGGTGTCACGATCCATCCCTTCCCCGACACGGAGATCGATACCGATGTTCCTCGGCATTGACGGTGGCGGCACCAAGACCGCGTTCACGCTGATCGACGGCGAGGGCCAGGTGCGGGCCCGCCATGTCGACGGCAGCCTGTACCACCCCGAGGTCGGCCTGGACGGTGTGGCAGCGGTGCTGCAGCGCGGTGTGCAGGCCACGCTGCAAACGGCCGGTTGCAGCATCGATGACGTGGCCTTCAGCTTCGTCGGCATGCCTTGCCATGGTGAAGACAGCACGCTGCAGCCACAGCTTGATTCCTTGCCCGCAGCGGTACTGCCCGCCGGGCGCTACCGCTGCGGCAACGACATGGTCTGCGGTTGGGCCGGCTCGCTCGGCGCAGCCGACGGCATCAACATCGTCGCCGGCACCGGCTCGATCGCCTACGGCGAATGGCAGGGCCGCAGCGCGCGCGCCGGCGGCTGGGGCGAGCTGTTCAGCGACGAAGGCTCGGCCTACTGGATCGCGCGCGAAGGGCTGGCGTTGTTCTCGCGCATGAGCGATGGCCGGGCCGAGCCCGGGCCTTTGCTGACACTGCTGCAACGCCACTTCAAGCTGGCCGATGACCTGGATCTGTGCGGCCACCTGTACGGCCCGCAGGCCGCCGGCCGCAGCGGGCTGGCCGGCTTCGCGCCGCTGGTGGTGGCCGCGGCACAGCAGGGCGATCGGGCGGCAGGGGCGATCTTCATCGCGGCGGCAACGCAGTTGGTTGAAATCGTTGAGGCGGCCGCGCGCCGGCTTGGTGTGCCGATGGACGCACCGCTGTCGGTGTCGTACTCGGGAGGCGTGTTCCAAAGCCAGGCGTTGGTGTTGACCCCGCTGCGCACGCTGCTCACCGATCGGCTGCCGCAGGCCCGCCTGGTCCGGCCGCGCTTCTCGCCCTCGATGGGCGCGGCGCTGCAGGCGGCGCGCCTGGCCGGCCAAGCGCTGCCCCTGGCCGCACTGGCGCGGCTGGAACAGCTCGACGCGGCTTGAACCGGCATGGCGATGCAAGCCTGGATTTCCGGATGGGGCAGACGCTGCGCCGGCCTGTGGCTCGCGCTGTGCCTGGTGCCTGCGGCGGGGGCCGAGGCCGCGCGCTACACGGTGGCCGACTTCGCCCGCGTGCCGAAGATCGACACCCATGTGCACCTGCACGGCGCCTTGCCGCGCTTCATGGCGCAGGCCAAGCACGACGGCTTTCAGCTGCTGACGATCAACGTCGACTACACCGACTTTCCGCCGATAGCCCAGCAGCAACGGGACGCGGTCATGTTGGCCCGGATCTACCCGGCGCAGGTGGCCTGGGTCGCGACCTTTCCGCTTGCGGGCTTCGAATCACCCGGTTGGGCAGACGCCACGCTGCAGCGCCTGGCACAGGCGCGGGCGCTCGGTGCGCAAGGCGTGAAGGTCTGGAAGAACCTGGGCCTGGACCTGCGCGACCGTGCTGGCGCGGCGGTGCTGATCGACGATGCGCGCCTGCAGCCACTGTTCAACGCGATCGAGCGCGACGGCTGGACGCTGCTCGGCCACCAGGCCGAACCGCGCAACGCCTGGCTCGAGCCGGCGCAAATGACGACCAAGGGCGACCGCGCCTACTTCGGCGGCCACCCGCAGTACCACATGGCCCGCCACCCCGAGTGGCCGAACCACGAGGCGCAGCTGGCCGCGCGCGACCACTTCCTGCAGCAGCATCCCCGGCTGCCTTATGTCGGCATGCACCTGGCCTCGCTCGAATGGAGCGTCGAGCGCCTGGCCGACTTTCTCGACCGTTTTCCCGACGCGACGGTGGACCTGGCCGCACGCATGGGCCACCTGCAGCAGCAGGCGATCGCCCACCACGAGGCGGTGCGAACTTTCGTGCTGCGCTACCAGGACCGGCTGCTCTACGGCAGCGACCTCGCCGTCGGTGCGGGCCAGAGCGACGCCGAGTTCGCTGCCGAAGCCGAAGCCGCCTGGCGTGCCGATTGGCGCTTTCTCGTCACCAACGACCGGCTGACCAGCGCCGACCTCGACGCGCCATTCCGCGGCCTGGCCCTGCCGGCGGCGGTGGTCGACAAGCTCTACCACCACAACGCCCGGCGCGTGTTCCCCCAGGCTTGGCGCTACGATGAGGCGAAGACTGAAAGCACCCGATGACCACGAAGAATGCTTCCCGTGCCGCGGCCACGCCGGGCCGTCAACGGGCCACCGGCACCAGCCCGGGCGCTGACGCTGCCGCCGGGCCTGCCGAAGGCGATGAACAAGGGCTGTTGCTGGAAGAGCGGCGGCGCGAGATCCGCGCACTGATCGAAGAGAAGGGCCGCGTCACGACCGACCAGTTGGCAGCGCGTTTCAACACCTCGCTGGTGACGATCCGCGGCGACCTGAACGCGCTGGCCGAGACCGGCCTGATCGTGCGCACGCATGGCGGCGCGCTGGCCCACCGCGATGGTGAAGAAGTACCGATCGAGATCAAGCAGAGCCTGCGCCACGCCGAAAAGGTCAGGATCGCGACAGCCGCGGTGGCGATGATCCAGGAAGGCGACACCATCCTGCTCGACTCGGGCTCGACCACCGGCGAGATTGCCAAGCAGATCCGCACGCTGAAGCTGCATGCGATCAACGTGATCACCAATGCGTTGAACGTGGCGGTCACGCTGGCGCAGGCGCCGCATGTGCGGCTGGTGATGCTGGGTGGCGTGCTGCGGCCGAATTCGTTTTCGCTCTCCGGGCCGCAGGCGGAAGCCGCGTTGGGCGGGCTGCAGGCGGACCGCCTGTTTCTCGGCGTCGACAGCCTGGATCCGGAGATCGGGCTGATGACGCCGCATTTGCTGGAGGCGCAGTTGAATGCACAGATGATCCGCTCGGCGCGGCAGGTGGTGGCGGTGGCCGATTCGTCGAAGCTGCTGCGGCGCAGCCTGTCGGTGATCGCCAAGGTCGAGCAGATCCACACGCTGATCACCGACAACGGCGCCAGCGTCGACAGCGTGGCCGCACTGCGCGCACGCGGCGTGGAAGTGGTGCTCGTCTGAGCGGCAGGCGGCAGGCCCAAGGAGCAGGCGAAGGTGAAGGTGTTGCTCGTCGAAGACTCCCCCGGCCTGCGCGACAGCCTGGTGCGTGGCCTGTCGCGCCTGGGCCTGGTGGTCGAGCAGGCGCATGACGGGCCCAGCGGCTTGTGGGCCGCGACCGAGCTGCAGCCCGACGTGATCGCGTTGGATGTGATGCTGCCCGGCTTCGACGGGCTCGAGCTGCTGCGCCGGCTGCGTGCGCAGCAGCTGCGCACGCCGGTGCTGATGTTCAGTGCGCTGGCCGAGGTCGAAGACAAGTTGCAGGGCTTCGAGGCCGGCGCCGACGATTACCTGCCCAAGCCCTTTGACCTGCGCGAGCTGGCGGCGCGATTGCGGGCGCTTGCCGCGCGCCACGTGGCCGCCCCGGCCGCCGCATCGATCGAGGTGGGTGACCTGCGCATCGACCACGCACGCAACGAGGTGCGGCGCAAAGGCCAGGTGCTGCCGATGCGCCGGCGCGAACGCCTGCTGCTGGAGCTGCTGTCCAGCCAGCGTGGCTGCCTGGTGAAACGCACCACCATCGAGGCCAAGCTGTACGCCGATGCCACGGAACTGCAGAGCAATTCAGTCGAGGCCGCGGTGTCGCAGCTGCGGCGCTGGATCGACGAGCCTGGCCAACCTTCGCGCATCGTGACCCAGCGTGGCGAAGGCTACAAACTGGAACGGTGAGATGAGCCCCACGCGCCTGCTGCACCGATGACCATCAGCGCGCTGGAGCGCCGTTGGCGCGGCCGGATCTCGGTGCTGCTGTTCGCCCTCGCGGCGCTGGTTTTCGGCGCGGTCTACGCGATCGGCCATGCCGAGCGCGCGGCGGCCTTCGAGCGGGCGCTGGTCGACGACCTGCGCACCATCAGCAACATCACCCACGTCTATGTCGACGGCGACATCTACGTCAACATCGAGCCCGAGGCGCTGGGCATGTACCTGAAGGGCGGCGACCGGCTCTTCCAGGTCTGGGATGCGACCACCGGCGAGCTGCTCGACCATTCCGAATCGCTCGACACGATGGATGTCCAGCCGCGGCGGCCGTCTCCGGCATTGCTGCTGAACGCGGCGCCGCGGCCCGGTACCGCACAGTTGCTCGATGGGCGGCCGCTGCGCCTGCTGTCGCAACGCATCCGCGCGAACTGGGGGCTCGATCCCGAGACGCTGGAGCAGCTGGGCCAGAAGATCGAAGAGCACGAGGTCGAGGTGACTGTCGGCCGGCCCGAGAGCGAGCTCACCTCTTCGCTGCTGCCATTGGGTGGCGCCTGCCTGCTGGGCGCGCTGGCGATGCCGATCTTCGGCATCCTGGCGCTGCGCCTGGGCACGCGGCGCTTCGATGCGCTGGTGCAGCGGCTGGTGTTGCAGCGTGAGCGCGAGCGCGGTTTTCTCGCCCACGCGGCGCACGAGCTGCGCACCCCGCTGGCCGAGTTGCGCGCACTGGTCGACCTGGCCGAGCTGGAGGCGGACGCCGGCGCGCCGGTACAGCCGGTGCTGGGTGACATGCGCGCGGTGGCCGACCGGATGGGCGGGTTGTTGTCGGCGTTGTTCAGGCTGGCGCGCGTCCAACGCGGCCATGAAGAACCGGCGCAATTGCTGGACTTGGTGGCGCAGGCGCAGCTCGCCGTGCGGGCGCAGGACAGCGCAGCCCGCCAACGCGGCTTGCAGTGGGAGCTGGGCTGCCCCGAGGTGCTGCCGATGACCGCGCCGCCCACGCTGCTGCGGGCCCTGCTGGACAACCTGATCGGCAATGCGATCGCCCATGCCCGCGCGGGCAGCCGGTTGCAGCTGGCGATCGAGCCCGGCACGCCGTGGGAACTGCGCATCGCCAACGAGCGCGAACCCAGCGCGGCGTCGCCATCATCGTCCGACCATCTGGGCCAGGGTCTGCTGATCGCCCAGCTTTACGCCCAGGCGACCGGCCTGTCCCTGCACACGCATGCCGGCGGCGAGCGCTTCGAGGTGCGGTTGGCGCCCTTGCCGGTCGCCGTCGACGGGCCGCCTGAAGACACCTTGCGTTACCAGGGCACACGTTCTGCTGCGTAAACCGCGAACCGCATCAGCTTCGCATCAGCCTTGGCCGCAACCATGGGGGCAGCTTTCGAGGCTTGGAACTTCGAAGCCACGAACATCAGCCCGATTCCAGGAGACCCCATGAAGATCCGATCGTTGGTCCGTTCCGCCGCCCGCACGCGCTGGCCACTGGCCGGCCTGTGCCTCGGCACCGCTGCGCTGGCCCTGACCGCCTGTGGCGGCGGCAGCGAAGACACACAGGAAGTCACCCGCGCCGACGTACAGGCCGCACGCACCGAGCGTGGCCAGCAGATCCATCCGACCGCGACCGCGGCGGTTGCCGATCGCTCGGCCGGGGCCTCGCCGCTCGCGGCCTGGGTGCCCAAGGTGACCGACACCTGGCAATGGCAGCTGACCGGCACCATCAACACCGGCTACGACGTCAACGTCTACGACATCGACCTGTTCGAAGCGCCCGATGCGGTGATGAGCAAACTGCACGGCGAAGGCCGCTACGTGGTCTGCTACTTCTCGGCCGGCAGCGCTGAAAACTGGCGGCCCGACTACAACCAGTTCAAGCCTGCCGACCTGGGCAAGAACCTGGACGGCTGGCCGGGCGAGAAGTGGGTCGACACCCGCTCGGCCAATGTGCGCAACATCATGAAGGCGCGGCTGGACCTGGCCAAGCAGCGCGGCTGCGACGGCGTCGAGCCGGACAACGTCGAGGCCTACAACAACAACCCGGGCTTCAACGGAGAGCTGACGGCCAAGACCCAGCTCAACTACAACCGCTTCCTGGCCACCGAAGCCCACGCCCGCGGCCTGAAGATCGGGCTGAAGAACGACATCGGCCAGTTGAAGGCGCTGGAGTCCAGCTTCGACTTCGCGGTCAACGAGCAGTGCCAGCAGTACAACGAGTGCGGTGGCTACTCGGTGTTCACCAGCCACGGCAAGCCCGTCTTCACCGCCGAGTACAAGAAGATCTGGCGCGATGACGCGAACGCCCGGGCGCAGATGTGCGCCAAGGCGCGGGCGATGAACCTGCGCACGCTGGTGCTGCCGCTGGCTCTGAACGACGCGTTCCGCTACAGCTGCGACTGAGGCTGCTCAAGCCACCGGCGTGACGACCACCGAGTCGGCCGAACGGGTCGCCGGGCCATGGAACACGGCCTCGATGTTGTGGCCGTCCGGGTCGAGCACGAAGGCGGCGTAGTAGCCGGGGTGGTAGTGGCGCTCGCCCGGTGGGCCGTTGTCGCGGCCACCGGCCTCCAGCGCCGCGGTGTAGAAGCGCTTGACCTGATCGGGCCCGGTGGCCTGGAAGGCCAGGTGCACGTGTGAAACGGCACCGTCGGCGGCATCGATCCACAGCTCGTCGGCAGAGAAGTACTCGGCGCTTTCGCTGATGGCGGAGCCCTTGCCCAGTGCTTCGAGCACGGCGCGGTAGAAGCGCTTGGACGCCGCCAGGTCCTTCACGCGCAGATGGACATGATCGATCAATCGGCCGCGGTGGAATTGCATGAGAACTCCTTGGGAAGTTGAACGGTTCAGTGAGGGCAAACCGCGAACCGGGTCTTCGTCAATCACTGTCGACCCACAGACGCCTGGGGCCCGGGCCTTGCGCTGACAGGCTGTCCAGCGGGTTGCGCAACTTGCACCGGTCGATCGACAGGCAGCCACAACCGATGCAGTCGTCCAGCGTATCGCGCAGTCGTTCGAGTTGCTCGATTTGGGCGTCGAGCCGCTGCCGCCAGCGGGCCGACAGACGGGCCCAATCGCTGCGGCTCGGGGCCACCTGCTGCGTCAGGCTGGCCAGCGCGGCTTCGATGTCGGCCAGCGAAATGCCGACCCGTTGTGCGACGCGGATGAACGCCACGCGGCGCAGCACGTCGCGCGCATAGCGGCGCTGATTGCCGGCGCTGCGCTGGCTGCTGATCAGGCCCTTGGCTTCGTAGAAGTGCAGCGTCGACACCGGCACTGCGCTGCGACGGGCGACCTCGCCCACCGACAGGGTCGACGGGATGCCGGCCCGTTCCAGTGCTGTGGCCATGGGTTGTCTTTCGTTGGAGAGCGCCCGGTCGCGCGGGGCGCTACGAAAATGAGGACTTGACCTCAACTTTACTTGAGGTTTTAGAGTGCGGGTATGGCATGCGCTGCGCATGCTCAACCACCGGAGACCCGCCATGACGCTCGCCCTCGAAACACCTGTCACCCATGCCGACGACCTGAGCGCCGAGCTGGCCGCCGCGGTGTTCCGGGTCGACAAGTTCATCGTGCCCAGTGCCTCGCTACCGGCCTTCATGGCCCGGATGAAAGAGATTCAGCAGATGGTGCGCGCGTTGCCCGGCTGCCGGCGCG
>Ga0307516_10001121_pt1 | contig 37343 bp, 31 predicted proteins | sample 19_EM_MG_FD_203310 | JGI IMG/M metagenome (GOLD analysis project Ga0307516, IMG submission 203310) | Populus trichocarpa ectomycorrhiza microbial communities from riparian zone in the Pacific Northwest, United States - 19_EM | ecosystem: Host-associated > Plants > Roots > Unclassified | place... | reverse complement strand
CGGGCCGCTCCCAAGACGGCTGAGCACCCGCTCGGCGGGTGGCGCCGGTACCCCGGGGCCGGGTGCCCACAGCGTAGCCGACGCCGGGCCGCTCCCAAGGCGGCTGAGCACCCGCTCGGCGGGTGGCGCCGGTACCCCGGGGAGCGTGGCCCCCGGCCTAGGGTATGCCTTTGGCGTGGCGGTCAACCGGCATGCCCGTAGGCGGCGTTGTCGCAGTGGTACGCAGGTACTCGCGCCGCGGAGAACCTCGCTTGGAACCCCTGCTGCTTTTGCGGTAAGGTCCGGTTTTTGCAAACGACGTCACACGTCCCTCTCATTTCAATCCATTGGAGCCGCTACATGCACATCAAGTTGACAACAATCGCTGCCCTCGTTGCACTCTCTCTTGCTGGCGCTGTGTCCGCGCAGGATCTCGTGGTCAAGATCGGCCACGTCGCCCCCACCAGCGGCGGCATTGCCCATCTGGGCAAGGACAATGAAAACGGCGCCCGCATGGCCATTGACGACCTGAATGCCAAGGGCGTCACCATCGGCGGCAAGAAGGTCAAGTTCGAATTGCTCGCGGAAGACGACGCTGGCGATCCGAAGCAAGGCACCGCCGCAGCGCAAAAGCTGGTGGACTCCAAAGTCAGTGGCGTGGTCGGCCATCTGAACTCCGGCACCTCCATCCCGGCCTCCAAGATCTACAGCGACGCCGGCATTCCGCAGATTTCTCCCTCTGCCACCAATCCCAAGTTCACCCGCAACGGCTACAAGACCACCTTCCGCGTGGTGGCCGATGACGTGCACCTGGGCGGCACGCTCGGCAAGTACGCCGTGAGCACCCTCAAGGGCAAGTCGATCGCCGTCATCGATGACCGTACCGCCTATGGGCAAGGCGTGGCCGACGAATTCGAGAAGGGCGTGAAGGCCGCTGGTGGCTCGATCGTCGGGCATGAGTTCACCAAGGACAACGCCACCGACTTCAACGCCATCCTGACCACGCTCAAGGGCAAGAAGCCCGACGTGGTGTTCTACGGCGGCATGGACGCCGTCGCCGGCCCGATGCTGCGCCAGATGAAGCAACTGGGCCTGGAAGCCAAGTTCATGGGCGGCGACGGCATCTGCTCCAGCGAATTGCCGAAGCTGGCCACCGGGGGCATGGGCGATGGCCAGGTGGTCTGCGCCGAAGCCGGTGGTGTGGAAGGCGAGCAGAAGAAGGGCATGGAAGACTTCAAGGTGGCCTACAAGAAGAAGTTCAACGCTGACGTGCAAATCTACGCGCCTTACGTCTATGACGCCGTCAACGTGATGGCGGCTGCCATGGTCAAGGCCGGCTCGTCGGACCCCGCCAAGTACCTGCCGGTGCTGGCCGCTACCAGCGGCTACAAGGGCGTGACGGGCACGATTTCGTTCGACAACAAGGGCGACATCAAGAACGGCGCGCTGACCCTGTACACCTACAAAGGCGGCAACCGCGAGCAGATCGCAGTGGTTCGCTGATACGGCAAACAGGCTCCGTCGAGCCTGTCGGGAAAACGCCTGCGTCGAGCAGGCGTTTTTCCTTCCGGAATCAGTAGAATCGCGGGCTTCGCTTGAGGATGGTCTTCCTCGGCGAGCGCCGCGGTCGCGGCGGCCAGGAGTTCCTCAACACGCGAGAGCGTGTTCGGCGGGCTCCAGGCCCTGGCGACCGATGGAAGAATCCGGAGAGATGGATGAGCGGTTTAAGTCGCACGCCTGGAAAGCGTGTGTGGGTTAACAGCCCACCGCGGGTTCGAATCCCGCTCTCTCCGCCATAGGCATAGAGGCCCTCTGCAGGCCCTGCTCGTTTTCCTGCGTGGTTATTTGGGGACACTGTGGCTTCGGCCGGGCCGGGCTGTATGGCCTGGTTTGACCAATGGCCCCGAATGGCCCCTGCGCTCCCTCTCGGGCGCAGCCTTGCCGGGCGCGTTGTGCACCCCCGCACTTGAATGGCCGCCTTTGCGCACCATGTGAGGTGCATGGAAGCGACTCAACGCCCCCGCCCAGATGCTTCGGCGTCGGCAATGGATATTCCTCCGCGCACAAACTCACCCAGAAAGTGGTTTGGCGCCGCGGATTCCCCGGCGGGGCAGGCCTGCGCGCACCGCGCTGCAGGCCGGGTTTCTGCGCCAGTTTCAGGTGGTCGAGGTTTCTTCCGGGACCACGCCATTGGCCACGGTGGCAGCGCGGATGTTCTGCGCCAGCATGCCCTTGGGGCCTTGCACCACTTCAAAAACGACCTGGGCTCCTTGTTTGAGGGTACGGAAACCATCCATCTGGATCGCCGAAAAATGCGCAAACACGTCGCCACCGCCGCCCTCGGGTTCTATGAAGCCAAAGCCCTTGGCATCGTTGAACCACTTCACTTTCCCTAAAGTCATGAACATCTCCCATACACGTAAGTTATGCGGAAATTTTCACGGCGCAGTCAAGAGGGTGTCAATTCGGGTTCCTGCGGGCGATGAAAGGTGTTGTGGGAAACGTTGTTATGCCGCACTGCAACCGGAATGGTGCGTACTTTGTTCCGGTACCCCCGACCACCTGTTGGCGCGGTGCACAGGCTGGTCGACCCGTCTATAGAATGGTCCCATGCCCAAGGAGACGCCAGTTCCGCCACCCGCCCCCACCCCATCGCCGGCGCGTGCGCCCGATGACAGCAGGGCTGTGGTTGCCGAGCGGCAGCAGCAGCGGGTGGAGCCGCCGAAGGTTTACCAGGTCGTGATGTTGAACGACGATTTCACTCCGATGGAGTTCGTGGTCATGGTGTTGCAGCAGTACTTCCACCGGGATCTGGAAACAGCCACCCAGATCATGTTAAGAATTCATCACGAAGGCCGCGGTGTTTGCGGTGTATACACACGAGACGTGGCCGCAACCAAGGTAGAACTGGTTCTGGCTGCAGCGAAGCGGGCCGGACACCCGTTGAAGTGCATTATGGAGGCCGCATGATTGCGCAAGAGTTGGAAGTCAGTCTGCATATGGCGTTCGTCGAAGCGCGCCAGCAGCGCCACGAGTTCATCACCGTGGAACACCTGCTGTTGGCTTTGCTGGACAACCCGTCGGCCGCCGAGGTGCTACGCGCCTGCGCGGCGAACCTTGACGATCTGCGTAAAAGTTTGTCGCAGTTCATCAAGGAGAACACGCCCACGGTGGGCGGCACCGAAGAGGTGGACACGCAGCCCACGCTGGGATTCCAGCGTGTGATCCAGCGCGCCATCATGCACGTGCAGTCCACCGGCAACGGCAAGAAGGAGGTCACCGGCGCCAACGTGCTGGTGGCCATCTTCGGCGAGAAAGACTCGCACGCGGTGTACTACCTCCACCAGCAGGGCGTGACCCGGCTGGACGTGGTGAACTACATCGCGCACGGCATCAAGAAGTCCGAGCCGCCCGAGCCCGCGAAGTCGAACGACAACGCCGGCAGCGAAGGCGAGAAGGACGAGGGCGAAGGCAAGGGCTCGCCGCTGGACCAGTACACGCAAGACCTCAACCAGGCGGCCCGCGACGGACGCATCGATCCGCTGATCGGCCGCGAACTGGAGGTTGAGCGCGTGGTGCAGGTGCTGTGCCGCCGGCGCAAGAACAACCCGCTGCTGGTCGGCGAGGCCGGTGTGGGCAAGACCGCCATCGCCGAGGGGCTGGCCTGGCGCATCACCCAAGGCGACGTGCCCGAAATCCTCACCGGCTCGACCGTGTACGCGCTCGACATGGGCGCCCTGCTGGCCGGCACCAAGTACCGCGGCGACTTCGAGCAGCGCCTCAAGGGCGTGCTCAAGCAGCTCAAGGAGCAGAAGAACTCCATCCTCTTCATCGACGAGATCCACACCCTCATCGGTGCGGGGGCGGCGTCGGGCGGCACGCTGGATGCGAGCAACCTGCTCAAGCCGGCGCTGAGTTCCGGGCTGATCAAGTGCATCGGCGCAACCACCTTCACCGAGTACCGCGGCATCTTCGAGAAGGACGCGGCGCTGTCGCGGCGCTTCCAGAAGATCGACGTGGTGGAGCCTTCGGTCGAGCAGACCATCGAGATCCTCAAGGGGCTGAAGAGCCGCTTCGAGGAGCATCACAGCGTCAAGTACGCGCTCAATGCGCTGCAGGCGGCGGCGGAGTTGTCGGCCAAGTTCATCAATGACCGGCATCTGCCCGACAAGGCCATCGACGTCATCGACGAAGCCGGTGCTGCCCAGCGCATCCTGCCTACCAACAAGCGCAAGAAGACCATCACGCGCGCCGAGGTCGAAGAGATCGTGGCCAAGATCGCCCGCATTCCGCCGGCGAGCGTGTCCAGCGACGACCGGTCCAAGCTCAAGAGCCTGGATCGTGACCTGAAGAGCGTGGTGTTCGGCCAGGACCCGGCCATCGAGGCCTTGGCGGCCGCCATCAAGATGGCCCGCTCGGGGCTGGGCAAGCCGGACAAGCCGATCGGCTCGTTCCTGTTCAGCGGCCCCACCGGCGTGGGCAAGACCGAGGTGGCCAAGCAACTGGCCTACATCCTGGGTATCGAGCTGGTGCGCTTCGACATGTCGGAGTACATGGAGCGGCACACGGTGAGCCGCCTGATTGGCGCGCCGCCCGGTTATGTGGGGTTCGACCAAGGGGGTCTGCTCACGGAAGCCATCACGAAGAAGCCGCATTCGGTGCTGCTGCTCGATGAAATCGAGAAGGCGCACCCCGACGTCTTCAACGTGCTGCTGCAGGTGATGGACCATGGCACGCTGACCGACAACAACGGCCGCAAGTCCGACTTCCGCAACGTCATCCTGATCATGACGACCAATGCGGGCGCCGAGAACATGCAGAAGGCCACCATCGGCTTCACCAATGCCCGCGAGCACGGTGACGAGATGGCCGACATCAAGCGCATGTTCACGCCGGAGTTCCGCAACCGGCTCGACGCCACGGTGAGCTTCCGCGCGCTGAACGAGGATGTCATCATGCGCGTGGTCGACAAGTTCCTGCTGCAACTGGAGAGCCAGTTGACCGAGAAGCGGGTCGAGGTGACCTTCAGCGATGCCTTGCGCAAGCACCTCGCCAAGAAGGGGTTCGATCCGCTGATGGGTGCACGGCCGATGCAGCGGCTGATCCAGGACACCATCCGCCGCGCCCTGGCCGACGAGTTGCTGTTTGGCCGCCTGGTTGATGGCGGGCGCCTGAACGTGGACATCGACAGCCAGGAGCAGGTCCAGCTGGACATCGATCCGCGCAAGAGCGACAAACCGAAGGCGGAGTCGGCTACTGCACAGTAGGCCGCTCTTCAAGCCCACCCTCTGAAAGCCGCTCGACGCACTGTCGAGCGGCTTTTCTTCGTATGGCACGGACTGGGATGAGGGCAAAGGGCTCGCCCTGGGCCTTGCGGCCTGCCCGCTCGAAGGCGCCACGTATTGCCAGTACCCCCGCCAGTACCTTGTTGGCCGGCGCGGTTCTATGGCGGGCTGGGCGGCGTGGGTGCGGCCCTTGCGGGTTGTCCGCCCAAGCGCGGGCCTCCGCAGCGTTGACGCATCAATCCAGGATCGAACCTCGGTGGGCGCCGGGATTCCCCTGACCCCGAAGGCATCTGCCGAACGGGGCTCGGAAAAATAAAACCCCGGTCCAGCGAACTGAACCGGGGCAATTCCATCTCCTCCAGCCGACTCGTGACCGCCGGATCCGGCGGCTGACTCTCAGCGTAGAGTCAAATCAGATTCCAACTTCACCGGTCAGCGCAGCGGGGTCTGGGTGAGCTTGCACGCGGTGACGTCGGGCAGGTACTGGTTGATGAACTTGGCGGTGAGGGCCATCTTGTCGAGCACATCGCTTCTGCCTTGCGTACCCCAGGTCAGGTCAAAGGTCCGCAGCGCGTTGGGCATGCTCAGGTTGCGCACATAGGCCGACGAGGTGGTGACGTCACCGCCGCCGCACATCGCGATGTTGAGTGCCGTGATCCCGTTCTTGCTGTCCTGGATCAGGTTCTCGTAGTGGTCGAAGTTCAGGCGTTCCGGTCCGTTCACGTGGCAGCCCAGGCAGTCCGCAAAGTAGACCTTCTGGTAGAAGTCCCGGTCAGCCTGGGACTTGCCCACCCAGCTCGGCGGCAGGTAGTTGTTGTTGAACACCTTGCCCGTGCCGTACCAGCCGGTTGTCCCGGTCAATGCTTCCTTCGTTGCAATGGTGGCGCCGGCCTGGGCCACGATCTGGTTCAAGTCGAACATGGCCGTTTCCTGATCGGCCCGGGTCAGGCCCGCCTTGGACGAGAAGTTGTAGTTGGTCGGAATGAAGGGCAGCAGGTGGGTGCCGATGTCGGGCAGACCCGTACCGTCGGTCGGGAAGCGGCCGGCGTAGCGGTCACTGCCGTGGCAGATGATGCAGGTGCCGGGCACCCACTTCTCGCTGCGGCCATCCAGGTTGATGCGCGGCAGCAGTTCACCGCTGGCGCCGAAGATCAGGAAGTTCGTGAAAGGCTTGCCGCCGTTCACCCCCGGGGTGGAGGTGTGGTCCATCACCACGCAGGCCACCAGGTTCTTCTGCGCCACCATGCCGTCCACTGCCGTGTCAATGGCTGCACGCGCCAGTTCCGGGTTGTTGACGATGGCCGATTCCAAGTCACCGCCGGCACCCAGGTAGTTGCACACCGACATGGCCGCCTCGCCGGCCTTGTAGGACACACCGGTGTGATCGCGGGACAAGTTCAAGTCGACCCGGTTGATGAACTTGGCTCCGGCCACCTTCTTGCCAGCCTGCACGAATTCGCCCAGCCCGACCTTGCGCTCCCAGTCTTTGTGGGTGATGGCGCCGATCAGTTCGCCGTTCGGGCCGCAGTTCTTCACCGCACCGATGGAGCGGTAGTACATGCAGGTGCTCAAGGCGTTGTCGATGCCCTTGTAGGCCAGGAAGACCGAGGCGTCGGGGATCTGGTCCGACAGCCCGGCCGAGAACGGCGTGAGGAAGATGCCGACATTGGCGCTGCCGCCTTCGACCACAGCCGTCATGCCAGTGATGACGGGAGGCGTCGAGTCCGTGATGATCGTGCGCGGCGCGAGGGTGTTGGCTGCGATCTCCTTGACCGCGGAGTTTTCGCATTGCAGCCGGATCTTGGCGGCACCCGCGAGTTGCGGGAAGGCATAGTGGCCCTTGTCGCTCAAGCGGCGCGTGGCGAGCACTTTGCCTGCGGCGTCGACCAGGGTGGCCGTGCCGGACACCTCCTTTGCGAAGAACTCATCGACGATGCCGCAAGCCTGGGTCGTGTTGCCTGCAAGCAGCACCCGGCCGGTGATGGGCTCGGCCACGCCCAGGGGCTGGCCGAACGTGTCGTTGCGAGACTCCGGGCGCGCCACGTCAATGTCAATGCCCAGCGGCACTTCGTTCTCACCCGCATTGAGTCGCGCAGTGATGAGCTTGTTGCCGACGTCGGGCCTGTCGAAATCACCCGGCGGTGCGTGGTCGATGTTGAACGAGCCACGCAGGTCGGTCTTGCCAATCAGTACCGGTGCGGCAGGGTTGTTCTGATCCGCGGAGACTGCGTCCACTGCAAACAACTCGACGTCCGGCAGGTAGATCGCGTCACCACCCAGGAAGTCGCCGCGGGCGTTCTTGCCGCTGCTGCTGCCCTTGCCGTAGAACTCCTGGGTCCGCACATACGAGCGGAACTGGAAGCAGTTGGCGGCCGGTGCCGGCGGCGGCGCATAGTCCTGGGGTGCGAACGTGGCCTTGGGCACGCCGAATGCATCTTCGGTCGAAATGGCAATGCGGCGCTGCGTGTAGCCACCCTTGCCATTCTTTGCAAGCACATACACAAAATGCAGGCCAGGCCCTTCGGGTGCCTGCCATGTGGTGGTTGCAGCGTTGACGTCAATGACCTTGCCGTCGGTCGAGCGCCATTCGAAGCTGAGCCCGGCCAAGGTACCCTGGACGGACACGGTGAACTTCTTGCCACCCGAGAGCCGCGACACTGGTGTGTTGACCGTGGCCACGCGTGCTGGCGTGTCACATGAGACTGGGTTGACGGCCGGGCCTACCGGCGCTGCACCTGGAGCCGCTGCTTCTTCGACACCGCCGCACCCGGCAACAAGGCCGACTGCGGCGAAGAGGCAATTCAGTTTGGTTCGCATGTGTCCTCAACGAGTGGGAAAGCTGATTCTGGGGATTCTGTGGGTTGCCCTGCACGGACGGGTTCTAAGATGCAACGGTGCGTAATCCGCCAGCAGGCCGGCTTGCCTGCGCTCGCTAGTGCGGGCGCTGTCCCACGCTCAAGGGGGGCGGTTGCAAATTGCCTCGACTGATGCGCAATGCAGGGACTCTGTCGTGCACGAAACCACGTGCGGCGGGAATGTCAGGCTGCTGGCTGCCGGGCCGCCACACTCAGCGGGGAGGGTCGGCCGGCCTTGAGCGATCAGCGTGCGAGGCGGATCGGATCCTGGTGGAAGAACTCGCGCAGCAGCTCATAGACCTCGCGATGCTCACCCTGCAAGGCCGACGGGGCCACGAAGAAGGCCTCCGCGCACACTGGAAAGAACTCTTCCAGTCCATTGGCGGCATACGGGTCCAGCAGCGTGTCGCGGCCGGCCTGCAACTGTTTGCAAAACTCTGCGTGGCTGCGCGACATGACGTCGATCCAGCGCTGGCGCCGGGCTGCCGTGGCGAGGGGGGGAACGCCGTCGGCCGGTCCGTCGCGCATGTCCAGCACATGCACGAACTCGTGGATCACCACGTTGTAGCCGGTTGAGGCAGTTTCGCCGGCGGCCTGCACGTCGCTCCATGACAGCATCACCGGGCCGCCGGGCATGGCTTCCCCGGCCAGCACTTCCTCGCCCGTGTGCACGATGCCGTCGTCATCGGTCCACTCGCGCTGCGCCACCACCTCATCGGGATGAAGCACGATGCCGACGAAGCCGTCGTACCAGTCCAGGCCCAGGTGCAGGACCGGCACGCAGGCCTGCGCCGCCACCGCCAGCGCGATGCGGTCGGTGAGTTCCAGCCCGCCGGCCGTGGCGAACTCCTTGCGAGCCAGGAACAGCGTGGCCAGTTCACGCAGCTTCAGCAGGTCGGGCAGGGGACGGTACTTGAGGAACGGAAAGTCGCCCAGGGTCTCCAGCCACAAGTCATCGGGGATGGCCCGTTCGCGCAAGGCATCCCGGTCGCGCTTGCGGCGCCACCAGGTACCGATCACGGCAGCACGCCGGGTCTGTCGCCTGGGTGACGGGCCAGGCGTCGGCGTTCGAACCCTTGCGCCGTGAGGCGCAGGACCTCGGCGCGCGGCCGGTCCGGGTCTTCCAGGTCCCAGTCGCTCAGCACGTGCCGCAGATAGGCCCCAGAGGGCTCCAAAGGGCCGCTGCCGGGCTTGTGGGTGTGGCCATGCACCATCACCGGCGCCGCGGCGGCGCGCAGCCACTGCAGGGCCAGGGCGGCATCCACGTCGGCATAGTCCTCCGGCCTCGAACCCCGCTTGCGGGCTTCGCTCGCATCGCGCAGGCGGCGCACCTGCTCGCGCCGCACGGCGATGGGCTGGGCGAGAAAGCTCTCGCGCCATTGCGGTGTGCGCACCATGGCGCGGAAGCGCTGGTAGTCCACGTCGCCGAGGCACAGCGCGTCCCCATGCGTCAGCAAGGTCCGCGTGCCGAACGCTGCCAGCACGGTGGGATCGGGAAGCTCCTGCACGCCGCAGCGCTGCAGCAGGCGTGGCCCGAGCAGGAAATCGCGATTGCCGGCCATGAAGGCGCAATGCAGGCGGCGGGCCACAGCCTGCAGCAATTGTGCGCAGCGCAGTTCGAAGCCGCTGTCGGCGGCGTCGTCGCCCACCCAGACCTCGAACACGTCGCCCAGCAGCAGCACGGCCTGGGCGTCGGTGTTCAACAGGTGATGTTCGAAGGCCCGGAACGTGTCGGGCGTGTGCTCGCCCAGGTGCAGGTCGGAGATGAACTCGATGGCCTGCCACTGAGGCGCTGCCACCAGCTCGAAAAACGGCAGCGGCGCGGCACCACTGGGCGCAGGGCCGCACTCGCTCATCGATCCGGTCGCCGGTGGTGGCAGTGGGGGCGGGCGCTTATTCGACCACCACGGCCCGCGTGATCACCACGTCGGCCAGCGGCACGTCGTCATGGTGGCCCTTGGTGCCGGTGGCCATGTTGTCGATCTGGTCCACCACCTCGGAGCCGGCCACCACGCGGCCGAACACCGCATAGCCCCAGCCCTGCGGGCTTTCCGAGCGGAAGTTCAGGAAGTCGTTGTCCTTCGTGTTGATGAAGAACTGCGCCGTGGCGGAGTGGGGCGCGTTGGTGCGCGCCATGGCCAGCGTGTACTTGTTGTTCTTGAGCCCGTTGCCGGCCTCGTTGCGGATGGGTTCGCCGCAGGGCTTTTGCTTGAGGCCCGGCTCGAAGCCGCCGCCCTGGATCATGAAGTTCTTGATCACGCGGTGGAACACCGTGCCGTCGTAGTGGCCGGAACGTGCGTAGTCAATGAAGTTCTTGGCCGACAGCGGGGCTCGTTCCGAATCCAGCTCGATGCGAATCACGCCGGCGGTGGTATGCAGTTCTACTTGGGGGGTTGTCATGTCATTTCTCCACGGTGGCGGTCTTGATGACCACGGGCTCGGTCGGCACGTCTTGATGGGGGCCGCGGCTGCCGGTGGCGACGTCCTTGATCTTGTCGACCACTTCCATGCCTTTGATCACCTTGCCGAACACGGCGTACCCATTGCCGTCGCGCGCGCTGGCCTGGTCGAGGAAGGCATTGTCCTTCACGTTGATGAAGAACTGGGCGGTGGCGGAATCAGGCACCGCGGTGCGGGCCATGGCCACGGTGCCGCGCGTGTTGGACAAGCCATTGCGGCTTTCCAGGGGAATGGGCGGGCGGGTGGGCTTTTCCTTCATGTCGGGCAGCATGCCGCCGCCCTGGACCATGAAGTTCGGAATGACGCGATGGAAGATGGTGCCGTTGTAGTGCCCGGCCTTCACGTACTGCATGAAGTTCTCCACCGACTTGGGCGACTTCTTGGCGTCAAGCTCGATGATGATGTCCCCCATGCTGGTGGCCAAGCGCACTTTCTGGGCCCACGCGGGCGAGGCCAGCGATGCTGCCATCGCCAGACCCGCAGCGAACCTGATGGCCCAATGCGCATGCGCCGAACGATTCCTCGCTTGCGCCGAATGATTCATCCAATGACTCCTTCAAAAAAGATCTTCCATTCTCCACCTTCCTTGCCCCAGTACTGGCGCTTCACCGGGCCGGAACGCAAGCCGTCACGCACCTCGCCGAAAGTAACCACCAGGATCTCGCCCTGGTCGCGCCAGGACAGCACCGACACGTCCTTGAGCTGGGTGTTGCGCGCGCCGAAGCTGGAAACCTCGCGTTCAAGACCCTGCAACCACTGCACCAGGTCGGCCGTGCCGCTGGCAAAGCGGGCCGAGTAGAAGCTGGCCAGGCGCGGCAGGTCGGCGGCCGACTTGGCGCGGCGCCAGGACTCCAGCAGGTCGAGTGCGGCACGCCGCTCTTGCGCCGCGCCCGCCGGCGTGACCCATTCGAGCTTGTGGGCAATGACCACCGGGGTGCCGATGGGTTCGATCTGCCGCAGCAACTGTTCCAGGTCGTCATTGGCCAGCACGACGCAGCCGTCGGTGGCTTGCGGCGAGCGCGAGTAGTTCTCGCGCGGCACGCCATGCAGCCAGATCTTGCCGCCGGTGCGCCCCTGGCGCCGGTCGTATTCGTTGGGGTAGTTCAGGGGCAGGGCGCCCGGGCCGTAGAAGTCCTTCAGCTGCTGCTCGAACAGGCGGCTGGTGATGAAGTAGACCCCCAGTGGCGTGCGCTGGTCGCCCTCCATGCTTTTGTTGATGCCGGCACGGCCCAGCGACACGTAGTGGCTGGCCACCAGTTCCAGCCCGTTGCGGCGCTGCTCGAACAAGTACAGGCGGGCCCGCGCGGCATCCACTGCCACCGCATGGCGCGTGGCCGGCGGCAAGGTGAGGAACTGCCGGGGCAGGGCACCTGCCGGCGGCTGCTCCTGCAGCGCGAGCAGGCGCATCTGGGCCTCGCGGCGCAGGTCCTCGAGCTGCGCACGGGCCTCCGGCGTCAGGCTGACCGCGGCGGCGGCCGTGCCAAACCCGGCCAGCGGCGCGCTGCGTGCCATGAGCAGGTCGCCATACACCAGCTGCGCGAGCTGGAAGTTCGGCACGTCGCGCACCAGGGCTTGTGCCTTGATCAATGCCTCATGCGTGCGGGCGGCGCCGATGAGGCGATAGACCTCGTGCAGGCGAGCCTCGGGCGACAGCGTGCGGCGGGCATCGGCCGGGAGATTGGTGCGGATCAACTGGGCCGCGGCGGCCGGCTGGGCTGTGGCGGCGGCGGGTAGCCACGTTGCGGCGCACACAAGGCCCGGCAGCGCCAGCGCGCGGAGGAGCCGGCCGGGGCGGCGACCGGTCACGAACCGACGCTTTCCTTTTCGATCAGCCACTTGTCTCCGTTCCTGATGAGGGTCAAGGTCTTGCGGCTCGACACGCTCAGGCTGTCGGCCGCATAGGCCTGCCTGAACCTTGCCGTCGCGCGGCCGCCGTTCACCGTGACGACGAGGTCCGAGATGTTGACCTTGATGCTGCTCTTGCCGAGGATCTTGCTGCGCCGGTCTTCGCGCCACGCATCGCGGGACTGGCCGCCGGTGTAGTTGGGCGTGTAGGCGGCGAAGTAGGTGTCCAGGTCTTTCCGGCTCCAGGCTTGCGCCCAGGCCTGCACGGCTGTATTGATCTCGGCCTGGCTTGCTTCAGGCGCCGCAGGGGGTGCGGAGGGTGGGTTTGCTGCGGCCACGGCAGGCGCAGCGACACCGCTGATCGACCGGCCGGGCCGCTGCGGGGGAACTGCCGCAGCCAGGTTGGCCGATGCCACGGCGGCGGCGGCGGGTGGTGGCGCCGGTGCCGGCGCTGGCTTTGCGGCGGCCACCGCCACTGGCCGGGCCGTGGCGGTGGCCGCCGCCCGGGCCGAGGTGCCGCCGGGCGTGAACAGATCACGGATCAGCGCCAGCTTGGGCGCTACCGCCGTATTGCCCGCGTCCACCTGCAAGGCCTTGGCATAGGCCTGGCTGGCCAGCTTGGCATACACATCACCCAGGTTCTCATACGCCGTGGCATAGCTGGGGTTGGTGCGGATGGCCATTTCCAGCGCAGTCCGGGCTTTGTCGTAGTGGCCCTGGTTGGCGTACAGCACCGCGAGGTTGTTGTATGGCTCCGGCAGCTCGGGAAAGTCCTCGGTGATCTTCACGAAGACTGCCACTGCTTCATTGGCGCGATTTTGCTCGGCCAGGGCCACCCCCTTGAGGAAGCGCATCTGTGCATCCTTGGGATTGGCAACCAGGAACTGATCAGCGCGCTTGAGTGCATCGGCCGCATTGCCACTTTTCAGCAGTTGCTGCACGTCGCTCAAGTCGTCGGCGCGCACCGGCAGAGTGGGCAAACTCAGCAGCGTGGCGCAAAGGATCAAAGGGAGGAGATCAGAACGTGCCCAGGTGCGGTGAAACTGCATGGTGCGTCGATCATGGTCCGCGGGGGAGTCCCGCAAAACGGGGACTCATCACACATCACGGCGTGCTTGAGCCCCGATATACTCAATCGATTGTAGCTGATGACTTCTGTTGAAACAGGCGTCAGCACTGGGCCGCTGGACGATCACGGACGGTCGCCCGAGTGGTCGCATCAGGCGAGTCGCATCAGCGGATGCAGGCACCGTCTACATGTCCCCAACGCTCATCCCATCGATGACACTGCGCATTCACAACACGCTGACGCGGGCCACCGAACCCCTCGTGCCCATCGAGCCGGGCCATGTGCGCATGTACGCGTGCGGCATGACCATCTATGACTTGTGCCATGTCGGCCATGCGCGCAAGGAGATGGCGTTCGACGTGGTGTACCGCTGGCTCAAGGCCAGCGGCTATCGCGTCACTTATGTGCGCAATATCACGGACATCGATGACAAGATCATCCGGCGCGCGCTGGAGCGCGGCATCACGATGCGCGAGCTGACCACCGAAATGGCTGCTGCAATGCACACCGACCTGGGTGCGCTGGGCATCTCGCCGGTGACGCACGAACCGCGTGCCACCGAGTACGTGCCGCAGATGCTGGACCTCATCGCCACGCTGGAGCGCAACAACCTGGCTTACCGCGCCGGCAACGGCGACGTGAACTTCGCCGTGCGGCGTTTCCCCGGGTACGGCAAGCTCTCCGGCAAGTCGCTCGACCAGTTGCGCGCCGGCGAGCGCGTGGCGGTGTCCGAGGGCAAGGAAGACCCGCTCGACTTCGTGCTGTGGAAGTCCGCCAAACCCGACGAGCCGGAAGACGCCAAGTACCCCTCGCAGTTCGGCACCGGCCGCCCCGGCTGGCACATCGAATGTTCAGCCATGGCGTGCGCGCTGCTGGGCGAGCACTTCGACATCCACGGCGGTGGCATGGACCTGCAGTTCCCGCATCACGAGAACGAGATCGCGCAGAGCGAGGGTGCCAGCGGCAAGCCATTCGCCAATATCTGGATGCACAACGGCTTCCTCAACGTCGACAACGAGAAGATGTCCAAGTCACTGGGCAACTTCTTCACCATCCGCGACGTGTTGAAGAGCTACGACGGCGAAACCATCCGCTTCTTCATGCTGCGGGTGCATTACCGCAGCCCGTTCAACTACAGCGACGCCGGCCTGGACGATGCCCGCAGCAGCCTGCGCAGGTTGTACACGGCGCTCGATGCCGTGCCTGCCGACGACGCGCCGCTGGACTGGGATCACCCTGCCGCGCAGCGCTTCAAGGCTGCGATGGACGACGACTTCAACACGCCCATTGCGGTGGCGGTGTTGTTCGAACTGGCGGCCGAGGCCAACCGCACGCGCTCGTCCGCGACAGCGGGCCTGCTCAAGCGGCTGGGCGAGGTGCTGGGCGTGTTGCAGCAGGTGCCGCGCGAGTTCATGCAAGCCGGGTCCGCGCTTGGCGAGGGGGCCATCCAGGCGCTGATCAGCGAGCGGAATGCGGCCAAGAAGGCCGGCAACTACGCCGAGGCCGACCGCATCCGCAAGTCGCTTGCAGAGCAAGGGATCGTGCTCAAGGACACGCCCCACGGCACGACCTGGGTCAAGGCCTGACTGCCCCGCCATGCCACGTAGCGGCCCTGCGGCCTTGGTCACGCCTGACTATTGGGACGATGCCTGCAAGCATCTGTCCAAACGCGACCGGGTGATGCGCAAGCTGATCCCCATGTTCGGCGAAGCGCGGCTGCAAAGCCGGGGCGACGCCTTCACCACGCTGGCCCGGTCCATCGTGGGGCAGCAGATCTCGGTGAAGGCGGCGCAATCGGTGTGGGAGCGCTTCGTGCTCCTCATCGATGGCTCGCCGCTGCGCGTGCCGCCGGCGGCCGTGCTGGCGCTGCGCAGCGAGGACATTCGCGCCTCGGGCTTGTCGGCCCGCAAGGTCGAGTACCTGCGCGACCTGGCCGAGCAGTTCACCAACGGCAGCGTCAACACCAAGGCCTGGGTGGCCATGGACGACGAGGCCATCATCGGCCAGCTGGTCAACATCCGGGGCATCGGCCGCTGGACGGCCGAGATGTTCCTGATCTTCCACCTGATGCGCCCCGACGTGCTGCCCCTGGACGACAAGGGCTTGCTCAGCGGCATCAGCCTGAGCTACTTCAGCGGCGAGCCGGTGTCGCGCGCCGAAGCCCGCGAGGTGGGCGATGCCTGGGCGCCGTACCGGTCGGTGGCCACCTGGTACCTGTGGCGCAGCCTGGACCCGCTGCCGGTCGAGTACTAGGCGCATCCACCAGGCGCACCCACCCGGCACATCCGCCCCGGACCGGGGCCGTCAGCAACAAGCTCTACACTGCCGTCCAGCATCAGTCCGGGACGAAGGATCCACGCATGAGCAAGCGGCATTTCCTTGAGTTTGAGCAACCCATCGCCGAACTTGAAACAAAGATCGAGGAGTTGCGTTACGTTCAGAACGAATCGGCGGTCGACATCTCCGACGAGATCGATCGCCTGGCCAAGAAGAGCCAGCAGCTCACCAAGGACATCTACTCCAGCCTGAACCCCTGGCAGGTGACGCTGATCGCGCGGCACCCGCAGCGGCCGTACACGCTGGACTACGTGAACGAAGTGTTCACCGATTTCCAGGAGCTGCACGGCGACCGCACCTATGCGGACGACCTGTCCATCGTCGGCGGCTTGGCGCGCTTCAATGGCCAGGCCTGCATGGTGCTGGGCCACCAGAAGGGCCGCGACACCAAGGAGCGCGGCATGCGCAACTTCGGCATGTCGCGCCCGGAGGGTTATCGCAAGGCGTTGCGCCTCATGCGCCTGGCCGAAAAGTTCGGGCTGCCGGTCTTCACCTTCGTCGACACGCCGGGGGCATACCCGGGGATCGGTGCCGAGGAACGCGGCCAGTCCGAGGCGATCGGCCGCAACATCTTCGAGATGGCCCAGTTGGAGGTGCCCATCATCACCACCATCATCGGCGAGGGCGGCTCGGGCGGCGCGCTGGCCATCAGCGTGGCCGACCAGGTGCTGATGCTGCAGTACGCGATCTACTCGGTCATCTCGCCCGAAGGCTGCGCATCGATTCTCTGGAAGACCGCCGAGCGGGCCAACGAAGCGGCCGAGGCGCTGGGCATCACGGCGCATCGCCTCAAGGCCCTGGGGCTGGTGGACAAGATCGTCAGCGAGCCGGTGGGCGGCGCGCACCGCGACCCCAAGCAGATGGCCGCCTACCTCAAGCGCGGCCTGAACGATGCGCTGCGCCAGGTGAGCGACCTCAAGCCCAAGGAACTGCTGGAGCACCGCTACGGGCGCCTGCGCAACTACGGGCGCTACACCAACACCAAGGCGGAATGAAGGCTCGCGGGTGACGGCCGTGGTGACCGCCCAGGTCGCCGCCGTGACTGAGGGGCTGGCCGTGGCCTACAGCGGCGGGCGCGACTCCACCGCGCTGCTGCATGCCACGCTGCATGCCGCCCGTCCCCTGGGGCTGCAAGTGCATGCCTTGCACGTGCACCATGGCCTGAGCCGGTACGCCGACGAGTGGCTGGTCCATTGCGAAGCGCGTTGCCGCAACTGGGCACGGCGCGGTTGGCCGGTGCAACTGCATCACGTGAAATTGGAGCTTGCGCCGCTGCCTGGCCAGAGCGTGGAGGCGCTGGCTCGCAGCGCGCGCTATGCCGCGCTGGCGCAGATGGCGCACGAGCAGGCGTGCGGCCTGGTGCTGCTGGCGCATCACCGCGAAGACCAGGCCGAGACCTTCCTGTTGCAAGCGCTGCGCGGTGCCGGGGTGGCGGGTTTGTCGGCCATGCCAGCCGGCGTGGATCGCGCGGGCCTGACCTGGTGCCGCCCTTGGCTGCAGCAGTCGCGAGCAGCCATCGACGCCTATGTGCGGCGGCATCGCCTGCGCTTCGTGGAGGACGACAGCAATGCCGACCCGCGCTTTGCGCGCAACCGCTTGCGCACGCAGGTCTGGCCCGTGCTGGCTGCTGCATTTCCCGATGCGGCCCATGCACTGGGCGATGCGGCCCGGTGGGCGCAGGAGGCGACTGCCTGCCTGGCCGACCTGGCGCAACTGGACATTTCAGCGGTTCGCTCGGGAACCGAGGCGCTGCGCATCGACGCCTTGTTCGCGCTCGGCCCGGCGCGCGGCCGCAATGCCTTGCGAGCCTGGTTGCATGAGCGGTTGGGCCATGCCGCGCCGGCGGCGCTGTTGGGGCGCCTGTGGGGCGAACTGCCGCAGGGGGGGCCTGCGCGCTGGAGCCTGGGCGGCGCGGGCGGGCCCCCAGGTGAACTGCGGCGCTACCGCGGCGAGTTGCGCTGGATGGCCGATGCCGCGGGCCTGCCCGATCTCGGGATGCCCGTGGTGGAACTTGTGGTGTTGCAACCGGGGCCGGTGGAAGTGGTGCCGTGGGGCGGCACGCTGGCCATCAGCCGGGTGCACGAGGGCGGCGTGCCCCTGGCCGCCCTGCGGCAACTGCGGCTCAAGCCGCGCAGCGGCGGGGAACAGTTTCAAAGTACCCCGGCGTCTTCGCCCCGCTCGTTGAAGAAGCACTACCAGGCGCTCGGCGTGCCGGCCTGGGAGCGCAACGGGCCGCTGGTGTACAGCGAAGGGCAACTGCTGTTCGTGCCGGGCCTGGGGCTGGACGCACGCGCGCTGGCCAGGCCCGGGGAGCCGCAGGCGACATTGCACTGGCTCCGCAAGGCAGGCGCCAGGCCGCAGTGATCGGCCGTGGTCCCGGCCGCCGATAGAATCGTCGGTCGCGCGGGCCGTGGCGCCACATGGCGGCCCAGGTTCATGGCAGGCCTGTACGCATTCCACCCGGTTCAACCCGCACAATCCGGCACAACCCGGCACAACCCGGCACAACCCACACTCTCATGGCATTGATCGTTCACAAGTATGGCGGCACGTCGATGGGCTCCGCGGAGCGGATCCGCAACGTCGCCAAGCGCGTGGCCAAATGGCAGCGCGCCGGTCATCAAATGGTGGTCGTTCCTTCGGCCATGAGCGGCGAAACCAACCGCCTGCTGGCCCTGGCCAAGGAGGTGTCCCCGGCCGGCCACAGCGCGGCGATGGCCCGTGAACTGGACATGATTGCCGCCACAGGCGAGCAGGTGTCGGTGGGGCTGCTGGCGCTGGCGCTGCAGGCCGAAGGCCTGGAGGCCGTGAGCTACGCCGGCTGGCAGGTGCCCGTAAAAACCGACTCGGCCTACACCAAGGCGCGCATCGAATCGATCGACGACACGCGCGTGCGGGCCGACTTGGCGGCCGGCCGCGTGGTGGTGATCACGGGCTTCCAGGGGGTGGACGGCGACGGCCACCTCACGACCTTGGGGCGCGGCGGCTCGGACACCTCGGCGGTGGCCGTGGCGGCCGCGATGAAGGCCGCCGAATGCCTGATCTACACCGACGTGGATGGCGTCTACACCACCGACCCGCGCGTGGTGCCCGAGGCGCGGCGCCTGCACACCATCAGCTTCGAAGAGATGCTGGAGATGGCCAGCCTCGGCTCCAAGGTGCTGCAGATCCGCTCGGTGGAGTTTGCCGGCAAGTACCGGGTGCCGCTGCGCGTGCTGTCGAGCTTCACGCCGTGGGACATCCCCATCGATGAAGAGGCCCGCTCGGGCACGCTGATCACCTTTGAAGAGGACGAAAAGATGGAACAAGCTGTGGTGTCGGGCATTGCCTTCAATCGCGACGAGGCCAAGGTCACCGTGATGGGTGTGCCCGACAAGCCGGGTATCGCGTACCAGATCCTGGGTGCCGTGGCCGAGGCGAACATCGACGTGGATGTGATCATCCAGAACATCTCGCACGACGGCAAGACCGACTTCTCGTTCACCGTGCACCGCAACGACTATGCGCGCGCGCTGGAACTGCTGAAGTCCAAGGTGGCCGTGGCCACGGGCGCCCGCGAGGTGCGGGGCGATCCCAAGATCTGCAAGGTTTCCATCGTGGGCATCGGCATGCGCAGCCATGTGGGCGTGGCGGCCAAGATGTTCGGCGCGCTCAGCGAAGAGGGCATCAACATCCAGATGATCTCCACCAGCGAGATCAAGACCTCGGTGGTGATCGACGAGAAGTACATGGAACTGGCGGTGCGGGCGCTGCACAAGGCTTTTGACCTGGAGCAGCAGGCCGCCTGAAAAATCATGCGGATTTGACCCCAAGTTTCCCGCTTACCTTTGGGTGAGCGGGCAGCAAGAAACACTACAATGCGCGCTCCGGAGACGTGACCGAGTGGCCGAAGGTGCTCCCCTGCTAAGGGAGTATGTGGGCAAAACCTGCATCAAGGGTTCGAATCCCTTCGTCTCCGCCAAGATCTGCAGGATCGGCGATCCTGCAAGATGGAATGACCCAGCCAAGCGCCCCTCACGGGGCGTTTTGCTTGGTCCAAATAATCAAGGCCCCACCCCATGGATGCTCTCGCCCTGCTCAAGGCCGCCCTGATGGGCATCGTCGAGGGCCTGACCGAGTTCCTGCCCGTCTCCAGCACCGGCCACCTCATCCTGGCCGGGTCGCTGCTGGGCTTCACCGACGAGAAGAGCAAGGTCTTCGACATCGCCATCCAGACGGGTGCGATCTTCGCGGTGATGATCGTCTATGCGCAGCGCTTGCGTGACACCGCGGTGGGCCTCGGCCGGGGCAGCGAACAGGCGCGGCGTTTCACCGTCAATGTGCTCATTGCCTTCACGCCCGCCGTGGTGCTGGGCCTGATGTTCGGCAAGGCGATCAAGGCACACCTGTTCACGCCCACCGTGGTGGCCAGTGCGTTCATCATCGGCGGTGTCGTCATCCTGTGGGCCGAGCGGCGCAGCGTGTCGGCGCGTGTCCATGCCGTGGACGACATGACACCCTGGGATGCCCTCAAGGTTGGCCTGGTGCAATGCCTGGCCATGATCCCCGGCACCAGCCGCTCGGGGGCCACCATCATCGGCGGCATGCTGCTCGGGCTGGACCGCAAGGCCGCCACCGACTTCAGCTTCTACCTGGCCATCCCCACCCTGATCGGCGCGGGGGCCTACAGCCTCTACAAGGAGCGGGCGCTGCTCTCGCTGGCTGATCTCCCGCTGTTTGCTGTGGGGCTGTTGTTCTCATTCCTCTCGGCGTGGATCTGCGTGCGCTGGCTGCTGCGCTACATCGCGAGCCACACCTTCACGGCGTTCGCGTGGTACCGCATTGCCTTCGGCATCGTCGTCCTGGTCACCGCGCACATGGGGTGGGTGACCTGGCAAGAGTGAGCCGGCAGGCGAGCCAGGCTCAGACTCGCTTGAACACGAGGTCCCACACCCCGTGGCCCAGCTTCAGGCCGCGCTGCTCGAACTTCGTCAGCGGCCGGTAGCCTGGCCGCGGCGCAAAGCCCTCGGCCGTGTTGCGCAGCGAAGGTTCGGCCGACAGCACCTCCAGCATCTGCTGCGCATACGGCTCCCAGTCCGTGGCGCAGTGCAGGTAGCCGTCCTGCGCCAGGCGCGCAGCGAGCAAGGCCACGAATTGCGGCTGGATGAGCCGCCTTTTGTGATGCCGGCTCTTGTGCCAGGGGTCGGGGAAGAACACGTGCACGCCGGCCAGCGACTGCATCGGCACCATGTGCTCCACCACTTCCACCGCGTCGTGCTGCACGACGCGCACGTGACTCAGTGACATTTCTCCCACTCGCTTGAGCAGCGCGCCCACGCCCGGCGAATGCACCTCAAGTCCGAGGAAGTTCGTGCCGATCTGCGACTGTGCGATGGCCGCCGTGGCATCGCCCATGCCGAAGCCGATTTCCAGCACCGTGGGGGCCACGCGCCCGAAGACGGCGGCGTAGTCGAGCAGGGCATGCCCGAAGGGCAGCAGGTAGCGGGGGCCGAGTTCGTCCAGCGCGCGCTGCTGGCCGGGGCCCATGCGGCCGGCGCGCAGCACGTAGCTGCGGATCGGTCTTGCCGGGCGGTCAGAAGGGAGGTTCGTGGTCATCGCGGTCAGGCAGGCCGGCGGGTATGCCGGCGCGGTCCGGCGCAGATTGTGCCGTCGTCGGGCGGCATCGGAGGAACGACATGGGCTTCTATCGTTCGATTCAAGGCATGGTGCTGGGCTGCCTGGGCGTGTGCAGTGCCACGCGGGGCCAGGACATGCCCCAGGCGCCCACGCTGCAGGCTGTGAGCCTGGCGCCCCGTGCGCCGGCCACGCTGACGGTGGCCGCACTCACGCAGCCGGCCTTGTCGGCCGGCCCGGCCGCGCAGGTGCTGCAAGCCCAGGCGGCCCGTCCCACGGCGGTGTTCGAGGCGATGAAGCGCGCCGAGATGTCGGACCAGGACATCGTGCTGCTGGCGCGGCCGGTGGGCGACGAATCGCTGCCGCCGCTCTTTGCCCATCGCCAGGAGCAGTCGGTGACGCTGGCCTCCACCACCAAGCTCATCACCACGCTGGCGGCGCTCGACACGCTGGGCCCCAAGTACCGCTGGCGCACCCGCGCCTACCTGGATGGTCAACTGCACGAAGGGGTGCTCTATGGCGACCTGCGCATCGTGGGCGGCGGCGACGCGCGCCTGAGCAGCAGCGAACTGGTGGACTGGTTCAAGCAGATGCGCCAGCGCGGCCTGGCCGAGATCCGCGGCCACATCGTGCTGGACCGGCAGGCCTTTCACCTGACCGACTCGGACCATGCGAACACACCGCCGCCGTCGGCGGAACATCCACGCCACAACTGGCCCGATGCCTTGTGGGTGGACGAAGGCCGGGTGCGCGTCGACGTGGCCAGTGCCGCGGGCGGTGCGCCGCAAGCCATGCTGCTGGTGCCCGGCAGCGACATCGAACTGGACAACCAACTGCTGCTGCGCCGTACCGGCTGCGTGGACCTGCGCTACCGGCCGCGGCTGAGCCTGGATGAATCGGCCACCCCCATGCGGGCCGTGCTCACCGGCGAATGGGCGGTGGACTGCACACCGCTGCGGCTGGAGGTGGCCCCTGTGCAAGGCGCGCGCTTTGTGACCCGCCTGGTGGCCGCCGCCTGGCGGGCGGCCGGGGGGCAGCTTGACGGCGCGGTGCTCGATGCGCAAGAGCGTGAGGGCTTCACGCCGCCGTCCTTGCCGCGCAAGCCCTGGCTGGTGCTGGAGTCGCCGGAACTGGGTGACCTGATCCGCGAGATGAACAAGTCCAGCGACAACCTCATGGCCCGCCACCTGATGCTCTCGCTGGCGGATCGTTTTCCGAGCCGGCCGGCCACGCTGGAATCGGCACGCCGGCGCGTGGACCAGTGGCTGCGCCGGCGCGGCCTCAATGACGAGGACCTGCACGTGGACAACGGCTCGGGCCTCTCGTATGCCGAGCGCGGCCGGGCCAGCGCGCTGGTGCACCTGCTGCAGCGTGCCTGGGGCAGCCAGACCGCGCAACTGTTCCGCGACTCCCTGCCGCTGGCAGGCAAGGACGGCACCCTCGTCAACCGCCTGCGCAACCTGGACGCCGGCGCCGAAGCCTCGCTGAAGACCGGCTCGCTCAGCCAGACGCGCGCCCTGGCCGGCTATGTGCGGGCCCGCAGCGGCCGCGTGTACGCCATGGCCGCCATCATCAACCATGCTTTCGCGGCCCGCGGCGAACCGGCGCTGGACGCGTTCGTGGAGTGGGTCGTCAAGAACGGCTGAGAGGTTGTGAAGAAATCCATCGTGCCCTTCAGCGCCCTTCGACTCGTCATTGGCCTCGGCAGCCTGCTGGCCGGGCTGGCCTTCTCGGGGTTGATGCTGCTGGCCTACGCGCTGGTTCGCCAGGCCGGCGATGCCCGTGCGCTTTCGCTCGGGGCAATGGGCGCCCTGTGCATGCTCGCGGGCCTGGGCCTGGCCGCGCTCATGCGCAGTGTGTCGCTGCGCCTGCTCGACCGCATGATGGCTGAGCAGAAGGCCGAGAGCCTGCGCTTCCACACGGCCCTCAACCACATGTCGCAGGGCCTGTGCTTCTTCAACGGCAGCCACCGCCTGATCGTCTGCAACGATCGCTTCACCGACATGTACGGGCTGTCACGCGACCTGGCCAAGCCGGGCACGACCTTGCTCGACATCGTCGATGCGCGTTTCAACGCCGGGACGTTCCCGGACATGTCGCGTGAGGCCTACCTGAAGTGGCGCCTCTCCATCGCGATTGCCAACAAGTCGACCCAGAGCGTGGTCCAACTCAAGGACGGGCGCACGTTCGCCATCCACCACGAACCCATGCCCGACGGGGGCTGGGTGGCCACGCACGAAGACGTGAGCGAATGGCAGCGCGCCCAGGCGCAGATCGAGCGCATGGCGCGCCACGATGCGCTCACCGGCCTGCCCAACCGCGTGCTGTTCCGCGAGCGCCTGAACGAGGCGGTCGGGTGCAGCAGCACCGGCGAAGCGCTGGCCGTGCTGTGCATCGACCTGGACCGCTTCAAGGCCGTCAACGACACGCTGGGCCACCCGGTGGGTGACCAATTGCTGCGGGCCGCGGCTCAACGCCTGTGCGAGTGCGTGCGCCAGGGCGACCTGGTGGCGCGCCTGGGCGGTGACGAGTTCGCCATCATCCAGGCTGCGGCCGCGCAGCCGGCCGCGTCCAAGGCCCTGGCCGAGCGCCTGGTGCGCATGATTGCGGCGCCCTTCGAGATCGCCGGCCACCAGGTCGTGGTGGGGGCCAGCGTGGGCGTGGTCCTGTCGCCGCACGACGGGCTGGACCCCGACGACCTGCTCAAGCGGGCCGACCTGGCCTTGTACGACGCCAAGTCGGCCGGCCGCGGTACGCACAGCTTCTTCCTGCCGCACATGGACGAGCAGGCGCTGGGCCGGCGCGAACTGGAGATCGACCTGCGCCTGGCGGTGGAGCGCGGCCAGATCGACATCCACTACCAGCCCATCGTGGACGTGCACACGCGGCGGGTGCTGGCCTTTGAGGCCCTGCTGCGCTGGCACCATCCCGTGCGCGGCATGGTCATGCCCGATGTGTTCATCCCGCTGGCAGAGGAAACGGGGCTGATCGAGCCGCTGGGCGAATGGGTGCTGCAGCGGGCCTTTGCCGAGGCCATGAAGTGGCCGTCGCAGGTGTCGGTGGCGGTCAATCTGTCGCCCATGCAATTCCGGGGTGGCGACCTGGTGCGCGCGGTGAATGCTGCGCTGCAGTCCTCGGGACTGCCAGCCGGACGGGTGGAACTGGAGATTACCGAATCGGTGCGGCTGGCCGAGGATTCCATCAACCTGAACATCCTGCGTGCGCTGCATGCGCTGCAGGTGCGCATCTGCCTGGACGACTTTGGCGTCGGCTATTCATCGCTCAGCTATCTGCGCTCATTCCCGTTCAAAAAAATCAAGATCGACCGCTCGTTCGTGCGCGACGTGGTCGGCAACGCCGAAGCCGCCGCCATCATCCAGGCCATTGCCACCCTGGGCAACAGCCTGAGCATGTCGATCACGGCCGAAGGCGTGGAGGATCCGGCGCAACTGGAGCGGCTGCGGGAACTGGGGTGCGACGAGGCCCAGGGCTATTACCTCAGCCGGCCGCGCCCCGCCGCGGAGGTCCCAGCCATGTTGGTGGGATGTGGGCACCCGGCCCCGGAGTACCGGCGCCACCCGCCGAGCGGGTACTCAGCCGCCTTGGGGCGGCCCGGCGCCGGCTGAGTTGTGGGCACCCGGCCCCGGAGTACCGGCGCCACCCGCCGAGCGGGTACTCAGCCGCCTTGGGGCGGCCCGGCGCCGGCTGAGTTGTGGGCACCCGGCCCCGGAGTACCGGTGCCACCCGCCGGGCGGGTACTCAGCCGCCTTGGGGCGGCCCGGCGCCGGCTGAGTGAAATCGCCGGGTCGTGCCAAGCGCACGTTTATGGCCAGCGCGCACTCCTATAATCCGCCCGCTACGAATGCGGGCGTCGTTCAATGGCAGGACCTGAGCTTCCCAAGCTCAAGATGTGGGTTCGATTCCCATCGCCCGCTCCATGCGGCAGCGCTGACTTTTCAATCGAGTGAAGCGTCGCCGCTTGCGACAGGCCGCGTATCCACGGAAAGGTGCTTCATGACCGAATCCACCGAGATGGCCGAGCCCCTGCAAGTGCTTGCGATCGATGACCCGCGCATGCCTCTCGCGGCAGTCCTGGCCACGCTGCAGTCCGAGCGCTGGGGTCCCTTCACGGTGGTGCGTTGTGCCCAGCGCAGCCAGGCCTCGCAGATGCTCTCCGAGCAGGCCTTCGACGCCGTGGTCGTGGCGCTGGAAGACGTGCCCGACGACCGGCTGCCCATGTGGCCCGGCATGTCGCAAGCCATCCTGCAGGCGGCCGTGGTGTTTGTCGTGCCCTCGCTGAACCGCGCCCGCGCCATGCGCCTGCTGACTGCAGGCGCGGAAGATGTGTTGTCCGTTGCCGACTGCGTGGGCGATGCCCTGGCCCGCACCGTGCAGCTGGCGGCCCATCGCCACGCGCTGCAGCGGGCCGCGCGCAAGGCCTATGCCAGCGACCTGGCCACCGGCCTGCCGAACCTGCAGCAATTGCACGAGCACATGAGCCAGCTCATTGCCTTGCGCCAGCGCCAGCCGGCCTTGATGGCCTTGCTGGTGATCCGGGTCGAGGGCTTCGGTTCGGTGCAGACCGTGCTGGGCATGGAAGGCGCCAACGTGCTGCGCCGCAAGGTGGCGGTGCGCCTGCGTGCCGGCGTGCGCTCCAGCGACGTGGTGGCCTCGCTGGGCGAAGACACCTATGCGGTGCTGCTGGCCTCGATCGTGGAGCTGGAGCATGCCGCGAGCGTGGGCGCCAAGCTGCTGGAGGCTGTGCGCGACCCGTTCAGCGTGGCCGGCCGCGACGTGGCACTGGCGGTGGGCCTGGGCGTGGCGCTGTACCCCAACCATGGCGACGACGCCGACGTGCTGCTGCGCCGGGCCCTGGGGCAGGCCGCCGGCAGCTCGGCCATCGGCCGTGGCGGCATGACGCCGCGCGACAGCGGGGCGCCCATGCCCATGGCCGCGAATCACGGCGCAGACGAGGCCGCGTGAATGTGGGCACGCGGCACCGGCTGAATGCCGCCCCCGCAGTTGATGCAGGGTCTGCAACCCGACATACCTTGTAGCTTTTTGTAGAACGCGGATGCATCCGTGACGCTGGCAGGGCTGCTCGTTTGCGGGATGGATGGTTATCCTGCAAGCCACGATCATGTGGGCGTGCCAAGCATGGTCTGCCGCGAGAGCGAGGGGGAAACGATTCATGATGCGTGATGAACTGCCGGGGCTGATCCGGGTTGGCCCGCGGGTCATCCAGACGGACGCCGAATTTGCCCATCTCCAATCGATGCGCGCAGCCGGTTCGACGCCCTGGTATGTGGACACGGCCAGCGCCACATCGCTCACGGACGGCCGGCTGGCGATGAACGCCGTGGCGCGGGCGTTTCCGGAGTTCTTCCACCAGGCCCGCACGCTGGATTCGCGCGCGGTGGGCTACGTGGCCACGGTGCCGGGCTACTGGGGCGGTGGCTCCCAAGCCTTGCCCGACCTGCATTACTACCTGCACAACCTGCGCTTTGCCTACCGGCAGATGCTTTCGTTGGGCTTGGCGCATCGCTGCGCGCAGGCCTTGCCCTGGACGGGTGGGGCCTTCAGCCACATGGCCGCCACGCTGCGCGAACAGCGCCTGCGCGGGGCCAACGCCATCGTGATGGTGGGCATTGCCATCGACCCGGAGTACGCGCGCCTGCCGCTGCCCTCGCTGTTCTTCGATGCCGTCAAGCGCTCGGCCAAGAGCCTGGGCCTGCGCCACATCATTGCGCCGTTCCGGCCGGCTGGTTACGGGCAGTTCAAGGCGTTGAAGAATGCCACCCATTCGGCCGACCTGTTCAAGGAGTATTGCGCCATGCGCGGCCTGGACGGCTTTGCCGCCGACCCCTGGCTGCGCGCGGTGGCCCGCCATGGCGTGGAGTTCCTGCGCGCCGAGCCGCGCAGCTACCAGATCGAGCGTGCGCTGGTGAGCTTCGAGCGCCTGCGCCACACCTTCAAGCCCGACAGCTGGTACTCGCCCGAGCCCGACGTGTGGGAATGCGGCGAGACACCCACCTGGTACGTGGACCGCGCCCGCGGCACGGTCACCTCGGTGGAGCCCAACCTCTGGGGCAAGCTGCGCTGGGACCCCGCGTCGGTGGCCTGAACACCGGGCCGGCATTCAGGCCGGCGCTGGCAGGTTCGTCGGGCAAGGGAGCGAGCGTGGGCACCGGCAGGTTGCCCCCTCGGCATCGCCGGGGACTCATCGCACCGCGGCTGCACATGCAGCAGGCCGGGCAGCGCAGGCGTGCCTGCCTGCCTGGTGGGCACGAGGGGCACAAAGGGGGTCATCCCTATAATCTCCGACCCCCTCCTGACCCCGCCAATGCCTGCACATTGCCTGTGCCCGGCCCGTGCGATTCGAGAATTGAGCTGCCGATGAAAGCCTCCGAAATCCGCGCCACGTTCCTCAGCTTCTTCGAGTCCAAGGGGCACACCGTGGTGGCCTCCAGCCCGGTGGTGCCGGGCGACGACCCGACGCTGCTGTTCACGAACGCCGGCATGAACCAGTTCAAGGACGTGTTCCTGGGCTACGACAAGCGGCCCTACGTGCGCGCCGCCACCTCGCAAAAGTGCATACGGGCCGGCGGCAAGCACAACGACCTGGAGAACGTGGGCTACACCGCGCGCCACCACACGTTCTTCGAGATGCTGGGCAACTTCAGTTTCGGCGACTACTTCAAGCGCGACGCGCTCAAGTTCGCCTGGGAACTGCTCACGGTGCACTTCAAGCTCCCGGCTGACAAGCTCTGGGCCACCGTCTATGCCGAGGACGACGAGGCCTACGACCTCTGGCTCAAGGAGATCGGCCTGCCGGCCGAGCGCATCGTGCGCATCGGCGACAACAAGGGCGCGCGCTACGCCAGCGACAACTTCTGGATGATGGGCGACACGGGCCCCTGCGGACCGTGCTCCGAGATCTTCTACGACCACGGCCCTGAGGTGGCAGGCGGGCCGCCCGGCTCGCCCGAGCAAGATGGCGACCGCTACATCGAGATCTGGAACAACGTGTTCATGCAGTTCAACCGCGACGACGCGGGGGTCATGCACAAGCTGCCCAAGCCCAGCGTGGACACCGGCATGGGGCTGGAGCGGCTGACGGCGGTGCTGCAGCACGTGCACAGCAACTACGAGATCGACCTGTTCGTCAGCCTGCTGGCCGCAGCCAAGAAGGCGGTGGATGGGGCCGGCGGCCAGGACTGCGACAAGGCCTCGCCGTCGCTGAAGGTGATTGCCGACCACATCCGCGCGTGCTCGTTCACCATCACCGACGGCGTGATTCCCGGCAACGAAGGCCGCGGCTACGTGCTGCGCCGGATCGCCCGGCGCGGTATCCGGCACGGCTACAAGCTGGGTGCGCGCAAGCCGTTCTTCCACACCCTGGTGGCGGCGCTCGACAAGGAAATGGGTGACGCCTACCCCGAGCTGCGCCGCGGTGCCGCGCGCACCACCGAGGTCTTGAAGGCCGAGGAAGAGCGCTTCTTCCAGACCATTGCCAACGGCATGGAAATCCTGGAGACGGCGCTGGCCACCGGCACGCGCCAGATCGAGGGCGAACTCGCCTTCAAGCTGCACGACACCTACGGCTTCCCGCTGGACCTGACGGCCGACGTGTGCCGCGAGCGCGGGGTCACGGTGGACGAGGCGGGTTTCAACGCCGCCATGACCCGCCAGCGCGAGCAAGCCCGCGCGGCCGGCAAGTTCAAGATGGCGCAGGGGCTGGAATACAGCGGCGTGCCCACCGCCTTCCATGGCTACGACGGCCTGGTGCACGAAGGCGCCAAGGTCACGGCGCTGTATGTGGAAGGCTCCAAGGTCGCCAGCGTCAAGGCCGGCGACGACGCCGTCATCGTGCTGGACCACACCCCCTTCTACGCCGAGAGCGGCGGCCAGACCGGCGACACCGGCGAGTTGCGCAACGCCACGGCGCTCATGCGGGTGGAAGACACCACCAAGGTCCAGGCCGATGTGTTTGGCCACCAGGGCCGCGTGCTGGAGGGCGAGATCAAGCTGGGCGACACGCTCACCGCGCGGGTCGATGCCGTGCGGCGTGCCCGCACCGTGCGCAACCACAGTGCCACCCATCTGATGCACAAGGCCTTGCGTGAGGTGCTGGGCACGCACGTGCAGCAGAAGGGCTCGCTGGTGAACGACGCGCACACGCGCTTCGACTTCAGCCACAACGCCCCCGTGACGGACGAGCAGGTCCGCCGCATCGAAGAGTTGGTCAACGCCGAGATCCTGGCCAACGTGGCCACGCAGGCGCGCACCATGGCCATCGACGACGCGCAGAAGCTGGGCGCGACGATGCTGTTCGGCGAGAAATACGGCGACAGCGTGCGCGTGCTCGACATCGGCAGCAGCCGCGAACTGTGCGGCGGCACGCACGTGCAGCGCACCGGCGACATCGGCCTGTTCAAGATCGTCTCCGAAGGCGGCGTGTCCGCGGGCGTGCGCCGCGTGGAAGCCGTCACCGGCGACCACGCGCTGGCCTACCTGCAGTCGCTGGAGGCCACCGTCAGCCACGTGGCCGGCACCTTGAAGGTCACGCCGGCCGAAGTGCAAGGCCGCGTGGGCGCCGCGCTGGAGCAGATCCGGGCACTGGAGAAGGAAATCGCCGCGCTGAAGGGCAAGCTGGCCTCCGCGCAAGGCGATGAACTGCTGGCGCAGGCGGTGGACGTGAAGGGCCTCAAGGTGCTGGCGGCCATGCTGGAAGGTGCCGATGCCAAGACCCTGCGCGACACGATGGACAAGCTCAAGGACAAGCTCAAGAACGCCGCCATCGTGCTGGCCGTGGTGGAGGGCGGCAAGGTGCAGCTCGCCGCCGGCGTGACGGCCGGCCACACGGCCAAGCTCAAGGCCGGCGACCTGGTCAACTTCGTGGCGCAGCAAGTGGGCGGCAAGGGCGGCGGCAAGCCCGACCTGGCCATGGCCGGTGGCACCGATCCGTCGCGATTGGCGGCGGCGCTGGCGTCGGTCAAGGGCTGGGTGGCCGAACGTGCATGAACAAGGCCTTCACCAAGGAGCCTGAGGGCGACGGTGACGAGGACGCGGCGGAACTCCCGCCGCTGCCTGCGGGCACCCGCAACTACATGACGCCGCAGGGCTACCAGACCTTGCGCGCGGAGTTGCTGACCTTGATGGACGACGAGCGGCCCAAGGTGGTGGAGGCGGTTTCCTGGGCCGCCAAGAATGGCGATCGCTCCGAGAACGGTGACTACATCTACGGCAAGAAGCGCCTGCGCGAGATCGACCGGCGCGTGCGCTTCCTGACCAAGCGGCTGGACATTGCCGAGATCGCCGACCCGGCCGTGCACCACGGCAGCGACCAGGTGTTCTTCGGCGCCACCGTGACCTATGCCAACAGTGCGGGCGGCACGCGCACCATCACCATCAAGGGCATCGACGAGGCCGACAGCCTGAACGGCGAGGTGAGCTGGATCGCGCCCATCGCACGCGCCTTGCTGAAGGCCCGCGAGGGCGACGAGGTCACCCTCGTCACGCCCGGCGGGGTGGAGAAGATCGAAGTGGTCGAGGTGCGCTACCCGGCTCCCACCAGGAGTGAGTGATGAAACCCCGCATCTACGGCATCAAGAACTGCGACACGATGAAGAAGGCCTTCGCCTGGCTGGACGCCGCGGGCATTGCCTACGAGTTTCACGACTACAAGAAGGACGGCGTGCCTCCGGCGAAGCTGGCGCAATGGGCGGCGCGTGCGGGCTGGCAGAAGCTGGCCAATACGCGCGGCCCCACGTGGCGCAAGATCCCTGAATCCGAGCGGCAAGACCTGGACGAGGCGGGCGCCCTGGCGCTGCTGGCGCAGCACACCAGCGCGATCAAGCGGCCGGTCATTGAAGCAGGGTCGGAACTGCTGATCGGGTTCGATCCCGAGGCCTATGCAGCCGCGCTGGTGGGCGCTGCAGGTTGACTGTTCATTTGACGTTGATAAACGCTATTCGTTCGAGGCCAAGGAGACATCATGACAGTCAAGCGCATGGACAACGTGGGCATCGTGGTGGAAGACATCGATGCCGCCATTGAGTTCTTCACCGAACTGGGTCTCGATCTCGAGGGGCGTGCCCCGGTTGAAGGAGATTGGGCAGATGGTGTCACCGGATTGCGCGGCATGCGCGTCGAGATTGCCATGATGCGTACACCGGACGGTCACAGCCGTCTCGAGTTGTCGCGCTTCCTCGCGCCGCCCGTGGTCGCCGATCACCGCATTGCCCCGGTGAACGCTCTCGGCTACCTGCGCGTCATGTTCACCGTGGAAGACATCGACGATACGCTCGTCCGGCTCAGCAAACGCGGCGCAAAGCTCGTCGGCGAAGTGGTCCAGTATGAAAACGTGTATCGGCTCTGCTATATCCGCGGCCCCGAAGGAATTCTCATCGGGCTCGCCGAACAGCTTGGGCCGCAGACTTCCCGAGAGAACCCCATGGAGCGGGACCGTTAAGAACCAAGGAATTGGCGTTCGACTGGGCCGTCAAACCGGTGGTCCACCATTCGGCACCGTCTTTGCGTCCATGCCGGGTTTGCCCTCCCGTGCCATCGCGGTGGGAGTCATGGAATGACGGCTTCACCGCAGCCATGCACGCGGGGATGCATGGCATGGCGGGTGAGGACTCAGCCTCTCAGCTCTGACCCGCCGGTGGAATCGCCGCCGGATCCATCCAGAACGCACCCCACATGTGCCCGTCCGGGTCGGCCAAGTCTCGGCTGTACATGAAGCCCAGTTCCTGAACCGGGTTCACGTCGGCCTTCCCACCGTGGGCCGCCGCGGCACCGTTCATCGTGTCGACGGCGTCGCGGCTGTCCATCGCCAGTGAGAGCATGACCCCGTTCGTGCCGGCCGGCGGGAGCGGCCGCTCCGTGAACGTGCGCCACTTGGCGTGCGTGAGCAGCATCGCGTAGATCGCCTCGCTCCACACCATGCAGGCGGCGGTATCGTCGCTGAATTGCGGGTTTTGCTCGAACCCCAGGGCCTTGTAGAAGGCGATCGAGGCTTTGAGGTCGGTGACCGGGAGGTTGACGAAGATCATCTTTGTCATGGTGTTTTCCTGTGGGTTGTCTGTGGGCCTGAAGTCTCTACGCATGTGGAGCTCCACCCGTACGACGATCCACCACCGCCTGAATCGACAGCTGGAGACTACGTCGGCTTGACCCGCGCCACGCGCAGCACCGGCCGGGCCCGGCGCAGCGTGCGCAGCACGTCGGCCAGGTGCTGCCGGTCGCGCACCGCCAGCAGCAAGGTGATCTCGGTGTTCTCGGTGGCGCGCTCGGAGCCCATGTCGATGTGCGTGATGTCGGCCTCGGCCAGGCTCACGGCCTGCGCCACCTCGGCCAGTGCGCCCTTGCCGTTGCGGACCAGCACGGTCACGGTGGTCTCGAACGCGCGCTGCGGCTGCTCGGACCATTCCACGCCGATCCAGCGTTCGCTGTCACGCTCGAACAGCCGCTTGGCTACGGCACAGTCTGAGGTGTGCACCACCAGGCCCTCGCCGCGGCCCAGGTAGCCGGTGATGTCGTCGCCGGGGATCGGGCGGCAGCAATGCGCCAGCTGCACGGTGGCGTTCTCGCTGCCGTCGATCACCACCGCGCCCTGGCTGGGGATGTCTTCGTCCGGCGTGTACAAGCCTTTCGACAGCGTCAGCGCGTTGGGGCGCCGGCCTTGCTCCACCAGTTGCTGGGCCAGGCGCTTGGCCACGATGGTGGCGATCTTGCGGCCCAGGCCGATGTCGATGAGCAGTTCGCGCCGGTTGCGGTTGCCGCTCCAGCGCACCAGGGGCTGCCACACGGACGTGCCCGGCGGCGTGGCTTCCGTGCCGGCGTCTTCTTCTTCCGGGGGCATCTCCAGGCCCTCGGTGCGCAAGGCCTGCATCAACAGCTTTTCGCCCAGCTCCAGAGACTCTTCAGTCTCCAGGTTCTTGAGGTAGTGGCGGATCTTGGAGCGGGCCCGCCCGGTGCGCACGAAGTTGAGCCAGCCCGGGTTGGGCCGGGCATTGGGGGCGGTGACGATCTCCACCACGTCGCCCGAGCGCAGCTCGGTGCGCAGCGCGGCCGGTTCGCCGTTGACGCGCGCGGCCACGCAATGGTCGCCCACGCCGGAGTGGATGGCATAGGCAAAGTCCACCGGCGTGGCGCCGCGCGGCAGCGCCAGGATCTTGCTGCGCGGCGTGAAGACGTAGACCGACTCGGGGAACAGGTCGATCTTCACGTGTTCCAGGAACTCGGCCGAATCGCGCGTCTCGTTCTGGATGTCCAGCAGCGACTGCACCCACATCGCCCCCACGTCCTTGGGGTCGGTGTGGCCGCCCTTGCCGTCCTTGTACATCCAGTGCGCCGCAATGCCGGACTCGGCCACCGCGTCCATGGCCTCGGTGCGCACCTGGAACTCCACCGCCGTGCCCAGCGGGCTGACCACCGTGGTGTGCAAGGACTGGTAGCCATTGGCCTTGGGCATGGCGATGTAGTCCTTGAAGCGCCCCGGCACCGGCTTGAAGAGCTGGTGCAGCACCCCGAGTGCCAGGTAGCACTCGGGCAAGGTGGCCACCACCACGCGGAAGCCGAAGATGTCGCTCACCTGCGCAAAGCTCAGGTGCTTGTCGCGCATCTTGCGGTAGATGGAGTACACGGTCTTGGCGCGGCCGCTCACCTGGTCGGGCAACTGCGCCTGCAACAGCGAACGCTCCACCTCGCGCTGCACCCGCTCCACCAGGTTGCGCCGGTTGCCGCGCGCCTTGTTCACGGCCTTGGACAAGGCGTTGTAGCGCCAGGGCTCCAGGAAGCGGAACGACAGGTCCTGCAGCTCGCGGTAGAGCTGGTTCAGCCCCAGGCGGTGCGCGATGGGCGCATAGATCTCGAGTGTTTCGCGCGCGGTGCGCATGCGCTTGGGCGCCGGCATGGCCTCCAGCGTGCGCATGTTGTGGGCCCGGTCGGCCAGCTTGACCAGGATCACACGCACGTCGCGCGCCATGGCCAGCAGCATCTTGCGGAACGACTCGGCCTGCGATTCCTCGCTGGTGGAAAACTGCAGCTTGTCGAGCTTGGTGAGGCCGTCCACCAGCTCTGCGGTGGGGGCGCCGAAGCGCTCGATCAACTGCGGCTTGGTGATGCCGCAGTCTTCCATCGCATCGTGCATCAGCGCAGCCATGATGGCTTGCGCATCCAGCCGCCAGTCGGCGCACATGCCGGCCACGGCGATGGGGTGGGTGATGTAGGGTTCGCCGCTGGTCCGGAACTGGCCCAGGTGGGCCTCGTCGGCAAAGCGGTACGCCTCGCGCACCCGCTTCAGCTCGCTTTCGTCCAGGTAGTCCAGGCGGGTCGCCAGTTCGGCAAAGGAACTGGGCGAGCGGTCGTTGATGCGCCGTGCGGCGCTGTTCTTCAGGACGCCGAAGGTGGCGCGTGGAGCAGGCGACTGTGCCCGGGGTTGTCTGGCCCCCCAGGGTGTGAAGAAAACTCTACGCAGCGCAGCCGCGGCACGGGAAGCCATGCCGTGACTTTATCGTGTCATGCGCGGATGGACTTCAGGGGCGCCCCGATTCCCCGGGAAGGGGCGGGGGCAGCCGGCAATGAACAAGCCGAACACGCCAATCGGCTGGAAATCAGGTCGGTACCTTGCGCAACATCTCGATACCGATTTCGCCGGCAGCAATTTCGCGCAGGGCGGTGACGCCCGGTTTGTTCTTGGTTTCGATCTTGGGGGCATGCCCTTGCGACAGCATGCGGGCCCGGTAGGTGGCTGCCAGCACGAGCTGGAAGCGGTTGGGAATTCTTGCGAGGCAGTCTTCGACGGTGATGCGGGCCATGGCTTCCAGTGGTTGTCAGGCGCGCTTCAGGGGAGCTGAAGCGCTTTGAACACGGCCGACTTGCTGCGGCGTTGGGAGGCGTATTTTAGACGCTGTGCATGCACGATCGTTTTTAAATCGAACAAGGCGGTTTCGAACACGGCATTGATCACGACGAAATTGAAGTGCCGGGCCTGGGCCACCTCGACCCGCGCGTTGACCATGCGCTGGTCGATGACCTCGGGATGGTCCTCGCCGCGGCGGGTGAGGCGCTGACGCAATTCTTCCCAGCTGGGCGGCAGGATGAAGATCAGCACCGCATGCTCGAACAAGGTCTTGATCTGCAGGGCGCCTTGCCAGTCGACCTCGAGCACCACGTCCTCGCCGCCGGCAATGCGCTGCTCCATGGCCACCTTGGAGGTGCCGTACAGGTTGCCGTGCACCTGGGCCCACTCGAAGAAGTCGCCGGCCGCGATCTTGGCGCGGAACTCGGGCTCGCTGATGAACCAGTACTCGCGGCCATGCTGCTCCTGGCCGCGGGCCGGGCGCGTGGTATGCGAGATGGACACGGCCAGCCGCGCGTCCAACTCGAGCAAGGCCTTCACGAGGCTGGACTTGCCTGCGCCGCTGGGCGCGGCCACGACGAAAAGATTGCCTGGGTAGTCCATCGCCTGGCCCTGGGAACTTGATCAGTAATCTAGCGGTTGCGGGTGAAACTTCGGCGGGGCCGCAGTCTAGCAGCGCGGCGCCGGCAGTATTTGGCCCTCGCACGGGCCGAAGCCGATGCTGCGAAAGCCGTCACGCCGGCAGCGCCCGCGCAGGCTCACGCTGTCACCGTCTTCCAGGAACGTGCGTGTTTCTCCATTGGCCAGGTGCAGGGGCTTCTTGCCGGCCTGGCTGAGTTCGAGCAGCGAGCCGCCCTGGCCAGGCCCGGGGCCGGATTGCGTGCCCGAGCCCAGCAGGTCGCCCGGCTGCAGGTTGCAGCCGTTGGCGCTGTGGTGGGTGAGCATCTGCGCGGCGGTCCAGTAGGCGTCGCGGTAGTTCGATTGCATCAGGCGCTCGGGCGGCGTGCCGGCCTCGCGCATGGCCGCCGTCTGCAGCCACACGCCCAGCTCGATGTCGAAGCCGCCTTGTGCGGTATGGGCAGGGTGGTCCAGGTAGGGCAGCGGCGCCGGGTCGCCGGCCGGCCGCACGAATGGGCTGCGGAACGGCGCCAGCGCCTCCAGCGTCACGATCCAGGGTGAGATGGTGGTGGCAAAGCTCTTGGAGAGGAACGGCCCCAGCGGTTGGTATTCCCAGGCCTGGATGTCGCGCGCTGACCAGTCGTTCAGCAGCACCAGGCCAAAGGCGTGATCTTCCGCCTCGCCCAGGGGGACCGGCTCGCCCAGTGCATTGCCGGGGCCTACGAACACCCCCACTTCCAGCTCGTGGTCCAGCCGGCGGCTGGGGCCGTAACGGGGGGCCGCGTCGTCCGGGCCCTTGGTCTGGCCCAGCGGGCGGCGGAAGGCCTGGCCGCTGACGCCAATCGACGAGGCACGGCCGTGGTAGCCGATGGGCACCCACTTGTAGTTGGGCAGCAGCGGGTTGTCGGGCCGGAACAGCAGGCCCACCGCGGTGGCATGGTGGATGCCGGTGTAGAAGTCGGTGTAGTCGCCGATGCGGCAGGGCAGGGCCAGTTCGGCCTGATCCTGGGGCAGCAGGCAGGCTTGCCAGGGGGTCTGCGGGGCGCCTTGCCGCAGGGCCAGCGACAAGGTCCGGCGCAGCGCCTGCCGGGCCGGGGCGCCCAGCGCCATGAAGGCGTTGAGTGTGTCGCTGTTCAAACTGGCGGCCACGTCGGCCGGCAGCAGGCCGGCGCTACGCGCCGCGGCCAGGTCCACGATCTGCGTGCCGATGGCCACGCCGGGGCGCAAGGCCTCGGCGCTGCCGCGGCGCCGGAAGCAGCCCAGCGGCAGGTTCTGGATCGGGAAGTCGGTGTCGTCCCCATTGGCGGAGGCCACCCAGGAGACGAGCGCGGGGTCGTGCGTGTCGTCGATGTGTGCCATGGCCATCAGCGCTTCCTTTCGGATCGATCGAATCGGTCTTTGAGCCCCTGCCA
>Ga0307516_10001120_pt1 | contig 37356 bp, 46 predicted proteins | sample 19_EM_MG_FD_203310 | JGI IMG/M metagenome (GOLD analysis project Ga0307516, IMG submission 203310) | Populus trichocarpa ectomycorrhiza microbial communities from riparian zone in the Pacific Northwest, United States - 19_EM | ecosystem: Host-associated > Plants > Roots > Unclassified | place... | reverse complement strand
ACTTCACTGAGGCAGAGATTGCTTATTGTCGTTCTCAACCCTCCCCTCCCTCTTCATTTGCGGCTCGGTGGGTCGGAAAAGAGGCTGTTTTCAAGTCGTTGGGTGTCAAATCCAAAGGGGCTGCTGCCTCACTGAAGGACATTGAGATACTTAACGATCCCGAAACTGGCGCACCGATTGTCACCCTCCACGGCGTCGCGAAGGCGGAAGCCAGAGCCAGGGGTGTCGAGAAGATTTTGATTTCATTGAGCCATTCCGAGGTATGTTGACTTGTCTTTTAATTTGACCCCGTTTGTTCAATGACTCGTTTCAAGACTGTTGCAATCGCTTTCGCCCAGGCATCCAAATCGTCTTGATGGAGTTTCCTCGCAATTTTGTACCAGTCTACTCGCATACGTTGACCATAGATTACTTTGATACATTTTACATGTTGTATATTTCTTGCTCCCAATAGACTCTTCCGTTCATCAACCGCCCCTCGTCAATAAGTTGAGAACGCAAGATCAGGACAAATTGTTCACAGGTATAGACTACAAACGACTCTTAATACTTTCGACAATAAAGGGGATCCGGCTGTAATTCACTTGAGAGCCTTCTTCATTTTCTGTTCATAGAAATTGTCGCACTCCTTGTCCTGGTGATAAATTGAGACGTACCTCTTCCATTGCATCCAAATCATTGGTCTCAATCCTGATAATCTTTCTCCCGATAGCCTTTTCGATTGCCTCCATCTGATTCCACGTTTTCTTGTCGTGGACAAAGTTGATTGAGATGCCCTTGCGCCCGAACCGCCCTGTACGGCCTAAAAACGTCCACAAGGGTGAGGGTGAGTGGATATGAAAGAGAGGATAGGAGGTGGATCAGTCTGACCGATACGATGGATGTAAGTCTCGATATCGGGTCTTTCGTCGGCGTACTTGTCACGTTCGTTCATGAGCGGAAGATCGTAGTTGACGACCATGTTGACCTGCAAGATATCGATACCACGTGCGACAACGTTTGTTGTGATGAGGACCTGTTCATTCCAAGCCCGTAAAGAATAAGCGGCGACGGCTATGACGGAAAAAGTGACCTTGTCTCGTCCCTCGCGAAAACTGTCGATGATCGTATCACGCTCTGCAGCGTCCTTGGCCCCATGAAGCGAGGCCACCTTGTGACCTTCCGCGGTCATCCGGGCAGAGATCCTATCTGCTGTATGGCGATGCTATAGCGATCGGATGGTCAACGGAGACAGGGGGAGAAAGAAGTGGTAAAAGACAGACTTGGCAGAAGATGATACTTTGGCCGATGGTAAGGAGGGAGTACAGGCTGACAAGTATGTCGTATTTGTGTTCTGCATCTCTGCAGTCCATATAAAATTGTCTGATGCTGTCGACGCTTAGCTCTTCTTTTTGTAGCTCAATCTTGTTAGCGTTTGGGGCAAATTTGGACGAGTAAGCGCGAACGTGGTCAGGGAAGGTTGCGGAGAAGAGGATGATTTGGATGGGCTGGTTACGAGGGAGCATGCTATGGGCCACGGTCCGATGAGGATGTAGCCAAGAATTTGGATGACACGCACTTTTTGACGCGCAGGGTCTGATCTCCCAAACCATCTTGATCCAGCATGTTATCAGCCTCATCGAGTACAAAGACCTTGATTTCGCTGACATCAATGACCTATTGGGCATCGTGTCAAATCAGAGAAAGAGTGCAAGGGAAGTCGATGAAACGTACCCTCCTTCTGAGGAGGTCGGACATTGTCCCTGGGGTGCCGACGATGATGTGGGCAGTGATGGACGTGGCGTTGCGTGGAAGGTTGTCTTTAATGGCATATTCTGTCTGGACGTTCGTGAACTTGCCCATGGCTGTTACAACGGACATGATTTGGCGAGCGAGTTCTCGAGACGGGGCAAGGCAGAGGGCCTGGATGAGTCAAAAAAGATGAGGATAAATGGATTTTGAATATCGTCGATCTGACCTGAGGTTTGTTCTTGGTGAAGTCGATGCGACTGAGCATGGTGAGGACGAAAGCTGCCGTCTTTCCTGTGCCGGATTGGGACTGGCCGATCATGTTGGTTGGCCTGTTGTCGGTCCATGAGTGGAATGAGGGCATGACAAAGACATGGCAGGGACGGACGGGTTGGAGAGCAGGAGTGGAAGGGCGCGTTCTTGGATCTTGGAGGGCTTGGAAAAGCCCATATCATAAATGCCTTTGAGAAGATCTTGATGGCTGAATAGAAATAATTCATTCTCAGTAGGTGAGGTGAGATGATGGTGGGCAACAACACACAGTCCCAACTCTTCAAAGGTTTTCGCGCTGTACAGCGGCGAGTTCGGGTCTAATTGCTGGTCTGCCAAAGTGACCTGAATAGCGTAGCGTATTTCGCATATTATTTCCTGTCGAGATGCGCGTTCTTACCGTGACTTCAAACGAGGACGTGATGAGATCGCTCTCGACATCTGGAAAGAGGTATGTGAGATGAACGGTGTATGGGTGGGGGCAGGTTACTGGGTTGAACCGGTTCTGCTGGTTCTGACGAGGGGCCCGTGTAGAAGCCGTCTTCGTCCTTTTGCAAGGATGCCATGATGGTCGTGATCTGAGCGGGTAATCTTATCAAATGACCACGACGATGACGCCCTACACGTTGCTCCACCGCGTCCAGCACGGTCTCTCCCGCCTTGAGCTCATCTATTCATCCCACGACGCGTGGCCCCTCCCCCGCCACTCTCCTGTGCGCCGACCAGTCACCGTCCTCGTCCTAGACTCCTCGTTCAATCCCCCAACCCTTGCCCACCTCGCACTCGCCAACACGCGGCCCCCTCATGTCCCAGACTACGACGCCAAGCTTCTTTTGCTCTCTGTTCGAAATGCAGATAAATCTATAAAACCTCAGGATGCATCGTACTTGCAGCGTCTTGAGATGATGTCCCTTCTGGCTCAAGACGTCCTTCCCAAAGGGGAGGCTTTAAATGTTGCCGTCGCCATCATCGACGAACCCAGGTTCGTTGACAAGTCTGCCTGCCTGCAATCCTTTTTCAAAGCTAGGTTCCGTGCTCTTGGTGCCGCACGGCCGGGCACAACCACCCATGATACTCAACTCACCTTCTGCCTTGGCCTTGACACTCTTGAACGGCTTGTACAACCCCACTATTACTCCTCTCAATCACGCATGATCGAATCTCTCCGCAAATTTCTCTCGCCTGGACCTGATGGAGACGATTCATACATAGTCTGTGCAAGACGTGTCCCTTCTAAATCCCCATCCCACCAAACCTCCGACTCGTCGCTCACTCTTGCTCCCGTCCAGGAGTTTATCGCTTCGGGGCGCATCACCCTTATTGATATCGACGAGGACCTCAGATCCCACAGCTCGAGTGAGGTACGAGACATTCTCGCTCGGCTTGGCATCGATTCTTCCGGATGGAAAAAGCTTGTTACGGCGCGCGTGGCGGACTATATCGCCTCTGAGAAACTGTACTTTTAGGTGGCTTTGTGTCCTGAGCTAGGTCATTTAATCCCGGCACCCTTCGTCGCAGTTCCTGGCGTGGTCTCGCTACGCCCCGATGTCGGTGTCCCCACGTTCCATCACAAATGGTATTCGCCAAGGTGGTAACCTCTTGATTGTTAAACATGTCGACCAGCTGAACCTTGATATGTACCGAAGGTTGATACAATTGCTCTCCTCCCGGTTATATCCTACGGGAACTGGAATTGTAGAGTCCCATATCCACAGAATAAAGTGACCTCTTCCTCGTTGACCGACTGCACTGGCAGGATTTCTAAAATCCCAACTATTCCTGAGAGTCGTTGTGGCTAAATGCATAAAGTCCACAGTGGGATGATCAAAATTCATGCCGCTTTTCTGGTTCCCATCCAATTGTCTTTTTTGTCTGGTGCCTTTTATCCATAAAATCGGGCGGTGTGGAGTGGTTGGCAAGTTGCGCTTTTCTTCGCTAAATGATGCCTGGTGCATGTCTTCTGAACGCCCGCATTTCCTGAGACGCTTCTGAAGACGTTCACCGGAGAAGCACGGACTGCCTTTCGCAGGGTTTGCCCGCCAGCCCGAGCAGGAGAGGCATTCTCATCTGACAGCAGTATAGAATCGAAGCGTCGCAAGTTCAGCAACTTTCAATACAGCTTACTGAATAGCCCACTCCTATTGTCGGGCCTGATAAGTTCTCGTGAACTTGAGGACGAATCTGTCCAAAAGTCGCGTATCAATTTCGTTTTACGACTTCGTCCACAGGTTGTGTCTAGATAATGTCATGTCCATTGTCCCACCCCGTCATGCTTATGGCGATGCGGATTGTACGTGATCAGCCATGGAGGTATTCTCGCCCGCAACTTCAGACGCCAGGCGTGATATCTCCGAAAAGGCCATCTTGAGTAAATCAAGGTCCGCATCAAGGCTTTCGGCTCGCGTTTTCATCTACAACGGAGGTAGGGCTGGAGACACAGCGATCGAAGGAGGCCGGGACATACCGCAGAAATGGTTTCGCTTGCAGCCAGTAATTCATGATGATGATTGTACACCAGTGACTGTCTCTCGCTGTCGAGTTCTCGCATGTCTGGCAAACAAGTTATGGCGGTCTGCAGATCAATGGCGGCATACCTGTTAGCAGCTCATTTTCCTTCTTAAGCAGGCCGATTAGCGATGAGGTCGTGATAAGTTGTTCATAGTACGACCTCGGATCGAAAGCAGTAGAATCTAAACATATGGAGTAAGAGACCATTTTGTCATGGATGGTGAGTGACTTGCCGAGGTTCATGGGATCTGCTACCTTTCCAGGTAAAGGAGCAGGGGGGCCAATGCCCAAACCATAATGTTTCCTCAGTAAATCCTTCGCACGGCTCTTCTGCGAATGTGGGGGCGGTGTTGAGGGGGCCGATGGTCCGGGAGAGTCCATCAGAGGTTGTGGTGGGTTGACGGGCGGTGGGGTGGCATGTAAAGGGACTGGTGTGGATGGTGATGAGGCAATGCGCAAGGACGACGATGGTGTGCGCGACACTGCTGGTTTACGGTGTTCAGACATGACTGATTCCTCACATGACGAACACGATCCGTGACATATAGACACGACCGTCACATGATGTGACCAGCCTTTCAGTCCAATGGATCACGACGACGAAGTCGTCGCGGACAGCGAGGGAGAGGAGAGGGATATCTTGCAGACTCCAAGTCAGTTTTACTTTATTGTGCAAGCAGCTCATAGACGAAATATTGTTGAGGCGAACCTTCTAGGCCTCCTCTTCAGGTGAGCATTCCATGAAGCGTGCAACTCATCACAGTACTCGTGCTCAGACGAAATATCCTTCGCCTAAGGTCAACATGAACATCGTGTCTAGTTCGAGCATCGCAGATCGCGCGAAACTGAGGTCGCGCAATACCAAACCCCTTGCCGCAGCTATCGATACAATTGAACTGAGCTCCGATGACGATGACCTCAATCTTCTTCCAATACCTCAAACGGGGAAATTGGCCTCTAAAACCAGTCGTCAGAAGAAGTCCCGTTCAGAAGATCATCCAGCCCCCAACCCGAGACCGAGACCGCGTCCGCGACCCATCCTTAAATCAAAGGATTCTGTTAAAGCTACCCATCACACACCATCACTTCTAGTCCCAACCTGCCAACGAACCACACCAGTACCTGCATCGTCCTCTCCTCCCGAGGAAAATCTTCCAATTCCATTTCGACTGTTACCTTTGCTCTCAGATCCACCATCGTCCACGAGCAACCCATATGACCATCCTCCGATCGCAACTTTGCCCAACCTCGATACAGAACTTGACGTTACTTCCTCACCCCCCAGTTCACTCTTTAGCATGTCCAGTCCAAGAAGGCAGAAGCCCATGCGCAAAACGCCACCTGTCGACGAGCTTGATCCTGACGATGATGAACTCGTTGATAGACGGAGGATGCCGCCTCCCGCCGCTTCTCGGACTTTCTTTGCAAGTTCCTCATCTCCACCAACCGACTTGAACATCAGAAACACGAGCAGCTCCTGCAAGGAAGGAGAGAAACATGTTCCGACCAAGAAAGCGACGGACAAGAAGGGCAGGAAAGACACGTCTCAAGCGCCAATAACGTCTGAAAAACAACCAAAGCCTCGAAAAGGCGCTCAGAATAAACCTGGGGTTGTCCGTAAAGGCGTCTCCAACGCGAACGGGAAGGGGAAAGGGAAGGAAGTCTTTAAAAGTCGAGAATTTATCGAGGAGGACGATGATGGAGTAGAAACCGGCCTCGAAACCACAGCGACGCGAGCAAGAGCGGGATCGATAACCTCGCTGAGCTCCTTGCCAGATTCTGATCCTCAGGATGCGGGTAAAGCAGGCTCTAGCAAGAAACGCAAATCCTTAGACGAACATCAACCTCCGGCACAAACAGATGAACAGGACCCCCAACCGAGGAAACGAACGAACACTAGAAGGCGAATTGAACAAACTATTCTTTCAGAGGAGGAGGGGGAGGTGGATATGAGGAACATAAACCCATCTGTCTCGCGCAAGGATACGACTGCAGAAGCTAATAAAAAGGGTCAAGGAAAACAAGCCAATGTTGCGCAAGAACAAGAGGACCACGGAGTGACGCCTTGCGCTGAGGAAATGGTAGACCATACAATCTCCAAGGTGCGCGACGTGCGGACAACGTTTAACATTTGAGATAGCTTGACAATCCATCCTCAGGAGAACCACCAGATCACCGATTCGGGAACTTGCATCGCTTCGAAGCTCAGCATGAAACAGGCGGAGCCACTATTCCCCACAGTCTCTTCTCGTTATACCATTGCTCCGAGGACAAAATCCACCCCCATGTCCGACCTTATACGACGAGTGAACTCGCTTCCTAGCTCTCCTTTCCATTCTCCAGGTCCACGCCCTTCCATGGGAAAGCTCGCAGCCGCGGGAACTGCGTATTCGCCGTACCTCAAGTCATCACGCAGCGCCCTCTCTCGCATCGCCCCATTACATCCCAATAGACGGACTCCTCCACCTCCTTTGCCGCCACCCCCGCCGAGAAAGAAGACGAAGAAAGAACTCGAGAGGGAAGAAAAGTGGGAGGAAGAGTTGGTCGAAAGTGTTGGGGGAATCACAGACTGGGCCTGTATGACTGACACGGAGAGAGCAGAGTTACGGCGGGCTAAGCGGGAGAGGGAGATGGCTGGATGGGAGGATTGAACAATTCCGAGTTACAATCTCGTGTATTCCGCTACTTAGATGATATCCAATTGTACTTGTCAAGGAACGTTGATGGACGTGGTGGCAGTGTCCACTATATTGTTACCGACGTCCTCCAGAACATACTCGCATGAACTATCCATCTCAACTCCTACAAACAATGGAGAGTCTGCGGGATCAAGCCAAGGATGCTCTCTATGCTATCACGTCCTGCATATGCCGCCAGTCCGCCAAAGTCAAAATAAATGGCCGCACGTGTACGCAGTCTCCTTTCAACCCGTGTAACTTGGGGTTCTTATGAATTCCTCCAGTCGAAATAATAAAAGTCCTCGGAGAAGGAGGGTTCTCGTTTGTCTATCTTGCTCAGGATGAACACAGCGGGGTTAGTGACACGTAAGGATTCGCGTACGAATGGATGCAGGACTTACTAGACTGTGGCAGCGACAATTCGCTCTGAAAAAGATTCGTTGTCCGAATGGTTCAGAGGATGTCAAGGTAGCGATGCGTGAAGCGGAGGCCTATCGGCTGTTCAAGTGAGGGGCTACAGTATTCATGTGTCCCCGAGCTGACACGTTGACTAGACACCCGAATATCATTCGGATTCTGGTAAATTCCCCGCCTCGCCCGCTTTCCTTCTTGCAAATTTCCGATATCTCTTTAGGATTCTGCCGTTGTTCAGGACCCAGAAGGTGATGGCAAGATTGTGTACCTCTTTCTACCGTTGTATAAGGTATGGTTCTATCAATTGTCTGCCTCTTGATATTCTGACAGCATAGAATAGCGAGGAAATTTGCAAGATGCCATCAATGCAAACGTTGTAAACCGGAAGCACTTTTCTGAACAAGAGATGCTCCGCTTGTTCAAAGGAATATGTGAAGCTGTTCGAGCTATGCATGACTTCCGAGGGCGTATACCCCCCGTCCAACAGACGGATTCAAACGGACCTTCACAGAAAAAAGAGGATGAGCGTCATTCGGATGATGGTGAACGGTTTCCTCAACCGGAGGGTGACGGGGAGGAGGGTTATTCGTACGGCTCAGTGAATATGCCTTTGGTGACGAGACTTCGACCAGAGGACGAGGGTGAGGTTGTTTTTGATGAAGACGAAGAGTTGCGGCAAGGTGCAGAGGCGGGGACCTCACTGCCAAAGGGGCAACTTGAACCGTATGCACACCGGGACCTAAAACCTGGGTAAGTCAGTGGGTCGCTACTCTCTCAGAAGATTGAAGCCGTTTCCTCCAGCAATGTCATGATCGCAGATGATGGCGTGACGCCGATACTTATGGATTTTGGAAGTGCTGCAAGAGCAAGAATTCACATTGAAAATCGTTCGCAGGCTTTGCTCCAGCAGGTAATGCTCTTCCGGGATATCCTATTCAAACTCCTTAGACTCGAGTCAGGACATCGCGGCCGAACAAAGTACGATGGCGTACCGTGCTCCAGAACTTTTCGATGTTAAAACTGGTCAAAGCCTTGACGAAAAAGTCGATATTTGGGTGAGGATATCAGCCTATTTCAACGCTACTCGTGAACCCATTTCACTTTGCAACGCAGTCCTTGGGGTGCACATTGTTCGCTCTTGCATATTCTCATTCTCCTTTCGAAAACACGCAAACTACGGAACAAGGTGGTTCAATAGCGATGGCAGTCCTGAATGCCCAATACAAACATCCCAACTCGGCATATTCGCAAGGGTTGAAGGACCTCATTGACAGTATGCTCAAGGTCAATCCTGCAGACCGTCCGGATATTCATCAGGTACGATTACAGCATTCATTTCACGATTTAATTCTGAAGGCGTTTAGATCATCCAAAATACGAGTCGCGTATTACAGACCCTTGCGTGAACAGCAGAACTCGTGGAATATCTTTCGTATCGTGTGGAGTTGAACATTATTATTGTTTGTACTGAATAGTGGAGATACAGGCGCATTATGGCACAGCTGTAAGATGTTTGACTGCTTTCGGTCGTTCCTTGACTGCTGGCGTTCCATGACTGGCGCGTGCTCTCACCAGCTTTGCCCTCTTACATACTGAGGCAATGATGCCTCTGGTACCCGTCTGATCTGTCTGATCCTCAACCATCTTTTGTCCTTTAGACGGCACTGTTGTTTTTTCTGGCGATGTTGAACTCGGAAATTCGACCCTCTGTTTCTTGTTGGGCGGTTGCTTGGTAGGTTCCTCCGCTGCAGGATCTTTTGTTTTCTTGACTTTGACCTTCGCCTTGTGATTGTCGCGCCTGGCTTTGCGCCTTTCAGCATATGCTTTCTAGAGGGTATACCGATTCCTCAGTGATGCGTGAGGATCCTCCAGAGGGTAAACTGACCCGTTTCTCAGCCCGTTTGGATGTTCCAGGCGAAGTGAGGGCTGCTTTTGGGCTCTTATGCGCCAGCTGATCAAGTATGTCCCATGAGTTATCCTTTGGATCGGCCTTGAGCGCCTCCGTATTGAACTGTTTCGCGCGCCGTTCATGCGCCTGGCAGGAGGAAAAGATAAATGTCAGAGATTATAATACCAATAGGAAAAGGGAATCGTACATGCATTGGATTTTCTGTGAAGCTCCACCATCGTAGCGCTCTTCAGTAATTTTCCTGGGCACAGCAGACAGGCTTTTACGAGCGGCTGGACTGAGACGACATAGAGAGGATCACGAAGAGCTTCTTGGACCGTGATGCGGGGCTTTTCATCAACATCGCTATCAAGGACTGAATCTTCTCCTCCCGAAATGTGGGCGTCCGAACCGTCTAAATCGAAGGGTTCACCTTCATCGTCGTCGTCGTCCGCCAGTGATTGGTGGTCGTCCGAGTCCGAATTAGATTCTTCTGAATCCGTATCATGCAACCCAAGGACTTGCTTCATGTCCTCGTCCAGACCTAGTTCCTCCTCTTCCTCTTTCTTCTTGCGTCGTTTTTCTACTCGTTTGAACATGATGGTGAAGAAAGGCTGATGCCGGCGCGGGCCGATGAGTCTGAATCATCAAATTTGCACAACTCGAGAGTCATGCATCGACGAGCAAGCCACTGTCTGCCTTTGCGACCACGCACGGCTACAAATGCCTTTCTTCGGTTTGCATCGACCTCTCCCCGCCATCCCAAGGCGAACAGAACGTCTCATTATGGCAGCTTGTCCAAGACCGAATTCCAAAAACTCAAACGTCATACTATGACTGTCATTGATCGTGCAGCGCCAGCGCAGGCCAACAGTGAATGGAAACACACACCCTCCCACCGCGGTGAAGAAAAGAGGCTATTGGCTTCGTTACAGAACGCCGCGGCTTCCCGCTCACCGTCAAAGGACAAGGAAGTATATGAAGATGACAGTTTTTCTGATGTAGGAGATGGAGAGGCACTCGGGCTATCCTCTCTTCCCTTGGGAACCTTTGTGGAGACAAGAAGGCAAGTGATGTACCATTCGTGCATGCGCTGCGTTACTTGACCGTTTAGCCTTTAGAAATCTCATATGCACACATGGAATCGTCCTTGGCGAGACCGTGATAAATAGGCGACGGAGAATAGGAATACTGACAAGTAACGGAGAAGTTTGGTGGCCTGTCCGGCAGGACATTCAATTCGTTATCCCCTCCGTTGCCCCTACGGACCTTGTCCAGAGATGTGGAAATCTAGAAGAATGCGTGCCTTCGAACAGGACTGAAATACAAGCGCGGATCGAAGTTCTGAAACGTCTTCGCGAGGTAGAAAGAGTCATGGACCGGGCATACCATGCAACGCTCCAAAAAAGCGTGAAAACCTATGACCTTGTCAAATCCCCAGATCCTATGAAATGGTCACAAGTGTCCGTCATGGATGTCGCTCGCCTGCACCACCGCAATCCGGATATCTACGCCATCTTTGCTACTCACAAGTATATGATGAGCAACCCTGCGCATTTCGTGGCCAGTCACTCATATGAAACGACGCAAATGTTCAACGTACGCCCTCAATCTCAAATTGACGAGATTCAAACTGTCCAGAGCTGGTCGAGAATCCACGATGGACCTATAGCATCTTTTGCTGAAAAAGCACGCAAGGTCATGGAGTTCAATCAGGCGACGCATGCCAAATCACGAGGGGAAAATCCTCGTCAAAGTTTAGCTACGCACGCCTGGTCGCCAGAAGATAAAGTGATATTGTGCTTCCTCCAACACTCTCTCCGTCAAACACGTTCATCCCAATCGGATCCCTACTCCTTGGGTCGAAGTACCATCCTTAAGGCACTCAATCCTAAAGGTCCCTTGATTGATGACGAAACAGTCCGCCAAGCCCTCGTGGATCTCGGTGTCTTCGCACCCTGGCAGGACCTTGTGTCACTGTCTCCTGACCTTGTCCTTGATCACGAACTGAAAGTTGGGGTGGAAGCTCAGGACATTGCAGTGTTGAAATCCCTGTCAGCCCCTTGCAAGAGTACTCCCCTCGGGCCCGAAGATTTTCACCCTTCTGATCCCTTGGAAGCATTGCGTCATGACTTTGGCGATCTCCCGGTTTTCGTGATAGACGAAGCCACCGCGGAAGAACTTGATGATGGTATCTCTATTGAAAAGATCCCTGCAGAACCAGGTCATCTCTGGGCTCATATTCATGTTGCTGATCCTGCCGCAGTCATTCCGCCAACACATGTCCTCGCACAACAAGCAAGAAGGCAAAACTCAACAGCGTACTTTATTCAACGTTCCTGGCCCCTCTTTCCCCGGCACGATCCAGTACACAACTTATCTTTGGGTTCAAAACTAGACCATCCCAAGCAAGTTCTTACATTTAGTGCAAAAGTGAATAATATGGGAGAAATTATCGACTTCAAGGTTCGAGCAGCCATCGTCCGAAATATTCATGTTGTCACTTATGACGATGTGGATGCTGCACTTGGGATTCCTGCTCCGCCTGCTTGGTATCCTTACGGCAAACAATGTCTGGGACCACGGCCATCACTGCGAACTTTGACGGATGGTCAAGCTCAAGATCTCCGTGCTCTTTACGAGGTCTCTGAAAGTTTTGTCGCCAAGCGTCAACGAGAGGGTGTTTTCGTACTAGGACAGCCCAAGGTCGATATCCGGAATGTCATAAGGCCTCCCGCCGATCTTAGGAGTCCCACATTGGAGCCGTCAGCGTTCAAAGGATTCCCGACATTTGAATACCGCGTCATGGATTTAGAGCATTTGGATTCTGGGGCACACTCCATGGTGGCAGAGTTGATGAAAGTAGCATCCCGCGTGGCTTCGCGATTTTGTCTCGAGCACAACGTCCCAGCTTTGCGTCGGGTATCTAATTTCAGCCAGGGAGACCTTTCGGTCGATTTAGGAACTGTGCTAAACATGCGAAGCCGCAACGGCTATGTGAGTTTCGACCAGGCGGCTCAGTACCTTCGGGTAGGATCTACCGCCTCTTATGTCCTCGAACCTCTGGGCCATTTTGGTCTGGGAGTCCCAGCTGGTGAAGGTTACATCAGAGCTACATCACCTCTCCGACGATACCTCGATCTCGTACACCACTGGCAAATTCACCACGCGTTGCTTGGTTCCACTGCATCTTCCAGAACGCCTCCTTTTGATTCGGCGCATCTCGGGGAACTGGCGATATCTGTGGGATCATCCGAAAGACTGGAAAGAATGACGCAAAGAAACCACAAGAAGTTTTGGCAAATCATGCTGCTCAAGCGATGGGCTGACGATACAGCCCAAGGAGTCGAACGTGAACATGATCCCTTGCAGAATTTAGTGGCCACGACGTTGGGAAAACCAAGTCTGCATTCACTAACGAGGAAACTACATGTCGAGGTACACATACGCTCGCTTGGGATGGGAGCGATGTTGGAAAATCTGGACAATCCAGAGTTGCCGATAGGCAGTGAGATTCCGGTCAAGGTTCTCATGGCCCGTCTAGGAGTTCGACCGCATCTTGAAGTGGTGCAGAAAATTTATTGACACCGTGTCATATATTATTTATGTAATTCATTATTTAATGCATATAATCGTTCGATTTTATAAAAAAGTCCTCGATATAAAAAGTACTCTACACGCTTCTTCACGGTTGACGCCCCCCAATGAACGGTACGCTACCGTTCCAGGACGTCTGGGCCCCTTACGTCGCCGACGTGCAGTCCTATGTATTCGCCTCCAATACCCGTCTTGCCCTCGTCCTGTTCGTCTACACCCCCTTCGCCGCCGTCCTCTTGAATCTTCTCGCTCAAGTTCGTGGCATTCACTTTCGTATATGCTTGCTTTTGACTCTTTGCCTCTAAGGTCCTGCCCCGGAGCGCGTCCGATCCCCCTGTAATATTCCATTGGCTGCCCATAATCGGCTCGGCAATATCATATGGAAATGACCCCCTCAACTTCTTCTTCAGCGCTAGGGAAAAGGTAATTGTCTCATTTCAAACTTTCTCTCTTGCAGCGAGTCCTGATACAATCTTGTTCAAGTATGGCGACGTGTTCACGTTTGTCCTACTTGGCCGTCGTGTTACCGTTGCCTTGGGTCCAAAGGGAAACAACTTTGTTTTGGGTGGCAAATCCACCGTGCTGAATGCTGAGGACGCGTACACGGTAACTTACACCGCTCTTGCCTTGTTCAATATCACAATTTCTTGATTGCAGCACCTGACAACCCCCGTCTTCGGCAAGGATGTCGTCTACGATGTTCCTAATGATGTTTTCATGGAACAAAAACGATTTGTTAAAGTTGGTCTCTCCACAGACAACTTCCGCGCTTACGTCGGTGTGATCGAGGAGGAGGTCGACGGCTACCTGAACCACGATCCAGCTTTTTCTACCTTCCAAGCAGGCACGGACGAATGGGGATCCTTTGATGTTATGAATGTTCTCCAAGAGATGACGATTCTTACGGCTTCACGAACCCTACAAGGAAAGGAAGTTCGTGCAGGACTCGACAAGACCTTTTCTGCCCTCTACAACGATCTCGATGGCGGATTTACCCCGCTTAATTTCATTCTCCCGAATCTTCCTTTACCTAGTTATCGTCGACGCGATGTGGCACACACCAAAATGAGCGCCTTTTATGTCAATATCATCAGGAAGCGTCGAGAAAGTGGCAATGTATGTTCCTTTCTTTCGAAAAGAAGCATTTCGTCTTATTTCTATTTACAGCATGACGAGTCAGACATGATTGAAGCCCTCATGCATCAAAAGTATAAGAATGGCAAGCCTCTGAAAGACCACGAGATTGCTCATATTATGATTGCTCTCCTGATGGCCGGCCAGCACACCAGCTCGTCGTCGGGTTCGTGGACTCTGCTACATCTTGCCGCCAACCCGGAAGTTCAGGAGGCCCTGTACCAAGAGCAATTGAAGCACTTTGGCACACCCGATGGCAAAATGCGCTCGATGACCTATGAAGAACTTCGTACGCTTCCTCTAATGGACGCTGTCATCCGCGAAACCCTTCGTCTCCATCCCCCCATCCACAGCATCATGCGTAAAGTCCGAGACGACGTCGTGGTTCCCCCATCTCTTTCTGCCCCTTCGAAAGACAAGACATATATCGTCCGCAAAGGGCACTTCGTACTAGCCTGCCCTGCCGTCAGCCAGACAGACCCTCTAGTATGGAAAGAGTCGCAAAATTGGGACCCTTATCGTTGGAGCGATCCCGAAGGAGTTGCCGCTCAAGCCTTCAAAGTTTATGCGGACGAGGACGGCGAAAAAATTGACTATGGATTTGGAGCTGTCAGTAAAGGCACTGAGAGTCCTTATCAACCGTTTGGTGCAGGCAAGCACAGATGTATTGGTGAACAGGTGCGTTCATACAGCTCTACCCTATTCATTTTACCTGACCCCGCCCCCCTTGCAGTTTGCCTACCTCCAACTTGGCACTCTTGTCGCTACTGTCATTCGTCAAATGGAATTACGAATTGCGAGGGTTCCCGATCATAACTATCATGTATGTATTACTCCATACCGGTTTCTGCTGTCGCTCACCAATTGATACTGCAGACCATGATTACCATGCCTAAAACCCCAAGGAATATCTCTTACCGGCGACGAAATATTGACTAGGGTCCTTGCCACCGTCAGTCACACAAAGCCATATTCTTGGAGCAATCTTGGTCGGAATCCATTCCGGCGTAGACTTAGCCAATACATCCTTATAATAAAGTCGTCGTGGTCTCTAAAGAAATTGGTTCATGGAATGCTATGTAGCGAAGACTTGACTACTCGCGAGCACTGAGCCCTTAGAGGAGATGGTGGGTTTTAGACGAGGCGGATGGACGTGGGGTGGTATTCCCAACTCCGGAACTTTCTGGACGTCGCCGCCAACGTCTTCATCGCCGTTATTCCTTTTCTTCTTGTCTCTCCTCCTCAGCCGCCAAAATGGTGTTTGACAAACGGCCGAACAAGATGGCCGAATCTCGTTGCTCGACCCTCATCATTAAAACCCTGAAAATTGGTATGTAAAATCAATCATCCAAATGACAAACCGTCTCTCTCAAGTCTGGAGTCACTTAGCACCGACAGACAAGGTTTACTTGCTGAACGAAAGGTCGCCATCATAACAGTTTTGCTTTTAGTCTGCGGAGAAAATCACCGCCATGGTGCTTCGCAAGTTGAAGGAAACCGCTGAAGCTTATCTCGGTGAAAACGTTACTCATGCAGTCATCACTGTTCCTGCAGGTGTGTCTTTATTCTGTTCCTATTTGACTTAAGGCATGAAATTTCTAGCTTCAACAATGCCCAGCGTCAGGCGACGGAGGATGCGGACACTATCGCGGGTCTTTAGGTGCTGCATACCATCAACGAACCGACTGCAGCTGCCAGCATCACCTATGGACTCAACGGGAGAGGAAGTGAATCGCAAATCACCGTCTACGACTTGCTGGAGATACCCATCTCGGTGGAGAAGACTTCGATCAGCGTGTCACAGACTAGGTATGTCGTCAGGTTCCTTCGAATGTTTCGAAGTAGCTGATGTTGCTCGTAAGATTGTCCTCGTTGGTGGTTCAACTCGCATTTCAAACATTCGACAACTGCTTAAAGATTACTTTGGCCTTCAAAGGGTATCAATCCTGATGAAGCTCTTGTCTACGGTGCTGCTGTACAGGGCGGTATCCTAACTGGGGCTGACGATCGTCACTTATTGTCTCAGTGGTCTTTCAAATTGCAGAGCTTGAATTTGATGCTCAGAGATGGGAGCTGCGAAGCAAGACTTACCGCCAACAGCAGACACATCGTTGAATGGCCGTTTGTTAGCTGTGTGATACCGTACTACTACTAGTACCGATGGGCTTCTCGTTTTCTATGTAATAAGGACATCTTTTCACAGAGAATTGAATTTCCAAGGAGGTTGGCGTAGTGGTAACAATAGAACAGTACTATCCGCTCCTCTCCAAAAGACTCGTCATCTTTTGAGGAACATCATGATGAGATCGTGTCCGATTCTGTTAAGATAGTTCACCTAGATCCATCGGATACCTATTCATCATCGTCTGCACCTTCACTCTCTTCGTCATCGGTCTCGACGCCAATGAGTCCACCCCTGGTAGCTTCCTTTTCTCGCAACACCTTCCCTGCCTCTCGTAGTTTGGTGCCAAATGCCTTCCGAACTCCCGCATTTGAACCGACATCCCATATCTGCAGTTTTGCCTTGGAGCCAGCCGCCGCTAACGTGAGTGGATCATCCGGTGAGAAGGCGACTGAAAAAACTTTGCCCTAGAGTGGACGTCAATCGGAGGAAAACTCGTACAAAAGATGACACGCACAACACCTAAATCCCGTGATGTCACCATACTGACATTTCTTTTCCCTCCCCCCTCGTCGATGTTCCAGACCTTGACTAATTTGTCTGTGCCGCCGGTAACGAGACAGCCTTTGATATGAGTGTTTATGTCAAGAGACGACGCAGCGCCATCGTGTGCAGAGAGGGTGAAGCGTGCTGGCGATGGCCGTTCGAGGTTTGAAGGCAAGGTCCGAACATCAAAGTTCAGAACAATCCCATTTTCCAGCGACACCTGCAAAACCTCGATGAGTCCTTAATTGGAAAAAGGAGGAACAAAATGCCCACATAGAATCCATGGTTTTCCCAAGGGTCCCACCGGAGTGCTTCCACATCACTTCCTAAGATAGAACCCACTCCAGTGCCCGGAGATCTCGAGTCGAACGTTCGGACCGTGCGATCGTAACTCCCCGTCAGCAAGACACTGGGTTCCTTTTCATTCCACTGTACAGCCTGCACTTTATCCTTGTGTACATCGAAGCTTCGTATTGCTCCGCCGCTCGTGCCATCTTCCGTTTCTCCGTTGATGCTGGGGTTACGACTCAAATCCCATAATTTGACCGTCCGATCCGCACTGGCGCTGGCCAACAAGTTCCGCTGGACCTTGTTCCAACTGAGTCCTAGGACCGCATCCACATGATATCCTTTTTCTGTTATACGTGGCTTGTTCTTTCTCTTCTTTTTCTTGCCGGTCCCAAGAGGCGTATGAACGTGAGCTTTTGTCTGATCAGGGCGACCAAGGATAGAATCAGGGTACATGGATTCGACCACGTCCAGAGACCATATTTCAATTTCGGGGTCCAATGTGCCGACGGCGATATAGTTACCAAAACCCGGGTTCATTGAATCCTTCTGTGCTGTAGCAGAAGAGGATGAAGACGCTGGCGGGAAGTCCAGCCATTCGAGACAGAGAGGGAAATTTGGGAGCATGAGGTCGTGATGGGCATAAAGGTTTTCTTGAGACTCGTCATAGACATATACTTCGAGTTGTGAAATTTCATCTTCGGTTTTGGCGATTACTATGAGATTGTCTGTCGGGAGGACTTCTAGCTCCTCGCGTTCGTCTTCCTCCTGGGTGCTGGATCAATAAAAGAATAGTCATGCGACAAAGAGAGTACAGCACCTCCGTTAGAGTAATATAAGGATCCTCTTCGTTGCTCCGGTAGTATGTCAAGCCCTTGATGCTGGTGAATGGCCCGGCACCTATGAACGTCTAAGAGTCATGTCGCGGCGCGCGATGATAGATTCACTGACTGGCTGTTTTGACATCTTCGTCGTATTCATCCAGATTGTACTGAGATAAATCGTCGTTTTTTGGTTTCGGTGCTACATCCACATCCATAGCATCCACATCCTCACTAAAGTCGCAAATCAATGATCATTCGATTCGAGTCAGACACAGATGGACGCGCACTCTACCCAGTTCTCCTCGTCATCCTCGTCTCCTCGATCGTCCCCTTCCTCACCTTCTGCGCCTTTTCCCATCGTATTTGCAGCTTCGTGCGCCCGTTCCAGCTCGAGACGAGCATCTTCAAGTTCGATGCGGGCTAACGTACTCACGCGCTCTAGTTCTTGATCGTCAAGTACGTATTTTTGGGGGTGTTGAACTGCAACGCCCCGCCGCACCCAGGCGACGGCAGAAATGAGACTGGTCATCGCCGACTGTAACGATCTGCTTGAAGTTTTAAGAGATACAAGCGCGATCATGTGATGAGTGAGAATATATACTCAGACCCTGCTGCGATGGCTCAGCTTATTCGTTCTGCAAAGTCTGACAGCGATTGGACCGGTGCTGAACTGCTCGCTTACAACATCTCCATTACGCCAACCTCCCCAGCTGTTTTATTTTCCAATCTGGCCAAGACCCGTCGCTCGACCATCTTGGGAGACTCAAGCTTCGAATCCTTCCTTGGACCTGCTCGGAGCAAATGGTGGAAAAGAAACGCGAACTGGATGCGCTACCTGAGCCTAACTCTCTCGGACTTGACGAATTCACCACAAAACTCAAACAAGCCGGTGGGCGGGATCTTGTCGCCAAAGTTGCGCTCGCCATTGCTCATCTGGGGGGTCTGGCCGCTACGGATCTACAAACCTTCAGCGAAACCGTTCCAGCATTCTCAAAAGCCCGTTGGGACAAAGTTGCGCCTAAATTCGGCTTGGACGTCAGCAGGGACATCTATCAGCTCGAGACTTTCTCCGTACCATGCCTTTCCCTTCCGCCATCCTTTCACAGAGAAGTCATGAGAAACTCAGCCCAGTGGCTCGATGTTTACCAAGAGGCGGGGTCGCATAGTGGGGGAGCTGCTCGGTTGCGATTGATGGATGCAGTATGTTACACGCGTTTCCTTTGGACGGTGTGGCCTAATATCTCCTCTTCTAGTGGCATGTACCCGTTTGCGCTTTATTCAAGGGTGGTATTGTCGACAGACCAGAGCACCCCACGCTCGACGATACGCCGGAAGCTTCAGGAGGCACGGTCGAGCATGAAGTCTACATGATGGAAGGGATCATTCTGATAGTTATTGAATTAAAACTTTATTTCAAGGACTTGCGAGATCACTTCGCCAAGTGCTGCTGGAATTGGCATGTGAGTGTCCCTGTCATCATATGTACCGAATCGAATCTGAGGCTCACGTTGTTCAGCGGCATACCGATGCAACAGCGCCAAAGAATTCGACGACCAACATCCTGTTTACGCAATCTTGACCAACTTGAAGGATTTTTATTTCCTTCGATATGATGGCTCCAAGTTTGCGATCTACGAAGATGAAATTGTTGTGTCTAATCGTTCACGCTCCCCATTTTTGGATGGGATGAGGAATGGTCAGCGTATTCACTCTCCCTTTGACATCACTGCGTTGTTAACTATCCCCTAGTCACTGAGAACCTATTCTCGGTTATCCTTGAGGGATATATTTCAACTCTGAATGCAACTGAAGTCAGGTCTAAAATGCGAGGGGCTCGAGGTGATGTGAGACCATAACCTTACCCCATGTTCAATTCTTCTTGCTGACTACGGCGAAGATGTCCGGGCACAACTCGGCATCGGTTGGGGAACCCAGCATTGCGGTATCGTGCAATTCATTTATGTTTATGTGCTACACTAAGCGTGGATCCGGGGACCAAGGCCTTCGTTAGATAACTGGACTCGTGCTCTAACCCTTGCTATTTCGGCACAAGATGATTTGAGTCAGGCCAATCACACCTCATTGGAGGCATGGGAGGCTGCCGGGGTACATGGTTTATCATTGCTACAATCCAGGTATGTGTCCCAAAGAATCGGTTTGTGCTATTTCTAATATCAGCGAGACTAGTGTGTCGTATCTATCCAAAATTGGGCCTAACACAGATTGGAGTCAGGAGACACTTGAGCTCGAAATCGACAAAGTTCTTGGACACCTTGAGGATCCACCCGAAGTTGAAGAGTAACAAAAGTTCGCGATTGTATAACTTAGTAGAGCATTGGTAAGTTAGAACGAAAATAAAAAATGACCCCTAAAAGAGACTTCAAAGCAAGCAGAAAAAGGTTATACCGCAGGCAAGCGACACGTCTGAACTGCAGATAAGAAGGCTCCCCGCTTGGCCTTCTCTCGATCGCAACCGTTTCAATGGCAAGCAATTAGGAAAAAGCAATGTTTCATAACGCACCCGATGCATATCATTATAATCTGCTTCCGGAACGTGCTTGGTCAACTCGCCCTCCAAGTCTACGATATCGTACTCATACCCCGCAAGGAGAGAGTACTGATAACCTTGATCTCCAGCTTCGCAATCTTCATGCCAGTGCAATGATGACGACCTGACGAAAAAAAACGCAGTTGTTCTTTATACTCACTCAAAGTTACCTGCTCCCCATCTATGCATACATCTGTCTCCGTCTCTTATCTTCCTCCCTTCCCGGCATAAACCGAGCAGGATCGAACTCGGTCGGGTTTTCGGGATCCAAATGCACGTCAGACAGAAGGTACGCGAGGAAATGGCCTTTCGGAAGTCGCTTGCTTGTTATCTCGATTCTCGAGGCCTTCCAAGTTGTTTCGGTGGAGAAGGGGACCGTTCATAGTGGGACGATTGTGCAGCGTCTCTGGAAGAAACACGGTTGTTCATCGATGAGAATCTACGAGAGAGCACACTTCTGATTGCCACTTGAGAATATTAATGACGTACATAGGACAATGGTGCTGAGTACATAAGAGCCTTGCCATCTGTTACAGCTGCGCTTGACGAGGCTCGCAACAATTCAGACTATGTGCCTCATTCAAGATGTTGAAAAAACGTATGGGGTGATATTATTAACCGCTCTACATGAATTACAACTCGCCTGACACCCACAAATGACACGAGAGTACTACCAATGACCAAAACAGGCGCGGTGTGCCATACACACACACAACCAACGGCACATCTCCATAGTCACCGGATGAGGATCATCCATGCCAGAATAAAATAAAACAGACTATAATGCACGAAAGGCGGGAAGTTGAGTTAAAGCGGGAGATTTCGGAATGGGAACAGCTCACAGCAGGGGATACACCGCAAGTAAAATTCTTTGCTGCTCAATCCTCGTGCCGTCGAGAAAGTTGACAGATGCTGCAAAAAGGGATGAGGTGAGTTTACGAGGCAAGAAGAAAACAGTGGGCTGACCCCATATGCACCAGGCCCAAGCAAGGAGGGCGATGGGGGCTCGGATGTAGATGACGCGAACAAAGCACGCGATGAAGGCGGCAATGTCAAGAGGCGCTATGCAATATCCAAGAACGCAGAGACCTTGGAAGAACGAACTGAATCGGAGGAATGAGATGGGTTGCAAGAGCTCCAGAGACGCCTTACACTCTGCCTCCCAGAAGCTGTTTGCGAGAATGTGTGTCAACCCGGGCTGTCGGGCATTCGCGAGTCGCAAAATCTTACCTTGGCCTGGATTGTGACTGCCAGAGCACCTATCGAGCAAATAGCGATGACGCTGGTAAAGACACCTAAAGCTTGATTGGGTGGCGCCTACGCAAGCTCGTCAACCGACGAGAAGTCGTAGAAGAACACCTGGACGAGACCTACGTTGATGCTGAGCATGATTCCTAGAAGAAGACAGAGAAGGAGAGGCCCCCAAAGGTCCCAGTCCCTAGAAACCGTCTTCTAGATATGACATGTATACATTTGCTAGAACGAACTCACCGGAGAACCTCACGGCCACTCGATTTCCGGGGATACAGCACTTGCACCAGCTTGGAATATATAGAAAAAAGATCGCGAGCCTGCAGAGGACGGTCCACATTCAGCTGTCGCCGTCGCTGCAAAAGTCGGTAAAAACGCACGATCGTGGTCGTAACGGGCTCGTCAAGCGTGTCAATGCCCGTGGACCTATGGCCCAGATGAGCGTCATTTGCCGAGGAGGAGCTAGAGTGGACGACCTACCGCGTCTCGACTCTCATACCTCCAACAGTCTGCCTTGTTGGTCGTGATGCTCCCGCACTGGGGGCACTCCCAATTTTTCCCGACAGCGCCGGAGTGGGCAACCTTGCATTGGCAGAAGGAGACGCGAGCTGTTCTGCATCGTGGGCCCGCGACTTTCCCTTGTCCAACGCCGACTCGGACTGGGCAATCGTGGGATGGGAGAAGCCCGGGATGTCGCCGTCATCGAACTCGTCGTCGTCGTCGTCTACCACCTGTCAGCTGGCAGTTTTGTTGAGAAAGTAGGATAGCTCGCCTGCTTGTATGAACTGCGAGGTCGCTGTCAGCGGCGGGCTTCGGGCAGAATTCATTTTGCCCCCGCTGTTCAAATGCCACGCAACGGGTTTAGAGGTGTGCGGAGTTTGAATCGTTGCCAAATCGAGAAGACTGACGCGTCCCTTCATCCGTATACGCATACAGTCACGATGGTAAGAGAAGCCGTGTATCATGTCCGTTTTAAAAGCCAACAACATATCAGGGGAACATGCCATCCGGACCACCCGCTGAGGGCAATCAGAAACCGGCGGACAAAGACATGGCCAAGAACACCCAGCCTCAGAAGAAGAAATGGGAACCTCCGCTGCCCACACATGTAGGCAAGAAGAAACGCCGTGGTCCTTCCGCCGCCTCCAAGCTCCCCGCTGTCTTCCCCACCACGCGCTGCCGTCTCAAGCTCCTAAAGCTCGAGCGCATTAAAGATTATCTCCTCCTCGAGGAAGAGTTCGTTCAGAACCAGGAGCTCTTGAAGCCGGAGGCAACCCGCGAGGAAAAGAACGAGGAAGACCGGTCTAGGGTGGATGATTTGAGAGGAAGCCCGATGGATGTGGGCACGATGGAAGAAATCGTCGACGACGACCACGCTATCATCAGCACGGCGTCAGGCCCCGAGTCCTACGTCTCCATCATGTCCTACGTCGACAAGGACCTCCTGGAGCCCGGTTGCCAGGTTCTTCTGCACCACAAAACGCACGCAATAGTCGGCGTTTTGCAGGATGACGCAGACCCTCTCGTCAGCATTATGAAGCTGGACAAGGCTCCGACAGAAAGCTATGCGGATATTGGTGGGCTGGACCAGCAAATTCAGGAAATCAAGGTACGTCCTTTCTCCTCTCTCATATACCCCATCCATTCCATATACACACAGGAATCCGTCGAGCTGCCCCTTACACACCCAGAACTCTACGAAGAAATGGGCATCAAGCCTCCAAAGGGCGTCATTCTATACGGCGTACCAGGCACTGGAAAAACCCTCCTCGCCAAGGCCGTCGCAAACCAAACATCCGCCACCTTCCTCCGCGTCGTCGGGTCCGAGCTTATCCAAAAGTACCTCGGCGACGGGCCGAAATTGGTCCGAGAAATGTTCCGCGTAGCGGAAGAGCACGCCCCGAGCATCATCTTCATCGACGAAATTGACGCAATAGGTACCAAGCGGTAAGGAGAGATCTACCTTGTTTTCTTCGACCGAACACTCGATAATATTCGTTCCTTGCTAGGTACGATTCGACGTCCGGCGGAGAACGCGAAATTCAGCGGACAATGTTGGAGCTCCTTAACCAGTTGGACGGATTCGACACACGTGGTGATGTGAAAGTCATTATGGCGACAAACAAGATCGAGACACTTGACCCCGCACTCATCCGTCCTGGTCGTATTGATCGAAAAATTGAATTCCCCCTGCCAGATGTCAAGACGAAGCGCCATATTTTCAGGTACGCGAAGGGCCATGCTTGTTCCTATCTTTCTCATATCATCATGGGCCACCAGATTGCACACAGCCCGCATGAGTCTGAGTGAGGATGTGGACCTGGAAGAATTTATCACAATGAAGGATGATCTGTCTGGTGCCGACATCAAGGCAGTGTGCACAGAGGCTGGTTTGTTGGCGCTGCGGGAGCGGCGCATGAGAGTGACCAAAGTAGATTTTTCGTCAGCGAGAGAAAAGGTTCGTGATATCGTCTACTGTGTGTTCTACGATATCTTAATTGTTTTTATCATCGTGTAGGTGCTGTACCGAAAGAACGAAGGCACTCCAGAGGGTCTTTACCTGTGATGTCCATGTCCTAGTAAATGTCTAATGTCTGAATATCCCTGGTTGATATATACCAGTCACGTAAGATATAATATGCTCCATTGGCATAGTTGCATTGTATGATGTGTTAAAGGTCCTCTGGTTTCCGTAAGTATATGCAATGGTAAGAAAAATGTCAGTCTATGAGTGAGGCAAAAAAAGAGAGGCGAAAGAAAAACCATCGGGACAGTGATCTCCATCGAGAATCGTGGTGCCCCGTCTTTGGCCTTCTAAAAGTCTGGAATGAACGACGTCAGTCGCCATGCTTTTCGCTAATGAGAGGAATGAGGCACTTCAACCAGATTCTGCCAGGACCACAACGCTCCCTCACCAGCTCCCATTTCCATCCCTCGATCTCGCCGCCACTCGAGATTTCTATTTGCCTCTTCTGTTTCTGACATCCGAGCCAGTGCAACAGCTCGTCCTTGCCTTCCTTGGTCCCCTCGCCTTCCAAGATCCACTCTCCTTCCCATCCAGGCCCCACTTCCTGCTGACCCTTGTAAAAGTCGAAGTCGACAGCGTCGACATGAACGCGCGCGATCCACACATAGCGTCTGACGAGCGCGCTGGCGCTGGCCAAGGAAGTCGGCACTTTGGTGGGCAAGCTGACGAGGGTCATGTCGACGACGTCCCTGCCGCCCCCGGTGGTGATGAGGACCTCGGGGTAGGAACGGTGGCGGAGGTGGGATGGCTGTGACCGCGTGGTTGATGGCGAGCGTGACAGTGGCTGGGGCCGCTTGTTCCAAAGTGGTCGAGAGACGGAGAGGCGGAGAGGGACTGCCCTGAATGGGGGCATTTGGTTTAAAATAAATATTGGATTTGTGGGTTGGGGAAGAATATGGGTGTAGTAAAAGGGGGAAGGCAGACTGAGGGGATTGTCTATGGGCAAAGGGTCGGAAGGTGAAAAGGGCATGAGATAGGTGCCGTTAAAAATGAGCCAATTTGGGGATGGGGGTTTCCGGGTTCGGTGGACGGTGAGATGGCGGCGGCGCAAAGATTTTCGAGGGCGTTCAACTCCAAGGTCAGGGTCGGGATTGTCGAGGGGTACATGGCCGAGGTTGCAGACTACGTCGCCGACAGAGAGGTGGGACCAGAGGCCAGCGTGATCGAGCTGTTCCTCGCAGTGGACGATCGTAGGGGAATCGATGGAGAGGTTTTGTGAAGGGCAAGGGACATACACGCGGAGGACGGGAGCGCGTGCGGGAGAGGTGACGTGGGAAAAGTCGTGGGGGGATGACGAGGTGGGAGCCGAGGTGTAGAAATATTGGCAGGGGGGTGGAGAGGGGCTCGGACTTGAGCTGGTGGGGGGAGTGGAGCTTGAAGTTGAATGTCTCGAAGCAAGGGAAGGACGTGGGGAGGTGGGAGGGGAAGTGGGGCTGGAGGTCAGGTATGGTCTGCGGGGAGGGGGGAAGTCAGGGTAAGACAGGGTCTCAGGGGGATCACGAGAGCGACGCCAAGAAGAGCCCAAGGATTGGAGAACGTGGGGTTCTCTCGGGGGAGGATGGGGAGAGGAAGGGGAGTACAGGAGGGAGACTTTGCGGCCATTTCTTTTGATAGGCGCGGAAGGGGAGGCGTCCGGTGACGACGGAGGAGAGTATGAAAGGGGAGCGGGGAAGAAGAGGAGGGGGATGGAGGAGGAGAGTTTCTCGAGGACGGGGGGCTCGGGGGGGATGGAGATGGTGGGAGAGGAGTGGACGAGGGACTGCAAGAGAAGGACAACGCGGGTGTGGGCGAGGGCGAAGGCGACGTGACGGTCGGGGGAGAGGTCGATGGGGTGGAGGGAGAAGGAGCGGAGGGCATGCGTGGGGTAGTGGTGAAGCGAGTACTTTTGTGACAGGACTGGGGTCAAATGAATCCATCAGAGACAGGGAAGCGAGGTCGTGGAAAGAAAACTGACTAAATAGATGGAGATCGTACACCGACAATGACAGGGGGTGCTCGGAACGGCGCTGCGTTGGCACAAAGCCAGGAACGAAGCGGGCGAGGATGAGATCACCGATGGTGGGGTTGGAGAGGAGATTGCGGGTGAAGCGGGAGCAGTCGAGGAGGGCGTGGAGATCGGACCAGGGAAGGTGGCGGAGGAGGGACGCAACGCACACCGGACGGACGAGGGCACGAACGATGGGGGGGTCGTGGTCGTGGTTGTCCATGCCTGGCACATCCGATCGTGAACGGGCCCGCAACCTCGACGGACGACCAGGAACGGATAGACAGGGTGAATTTACGTAATATTCCGTGCTATGCTGTGCTCACTTCAATCCCCCCACCTTGCGCGTCAACATCTTCAGTCGCTCGCCATGCTTCTTGCGCCTCTCCACGTCCTCATCCACACTCGCACCACCACGCCCACTCACAGACAGCCCGGCATTCGCCCGCGGCGCAACCGTATACGTCCCCAGCTCTCGCTGCGGAATCATCACCGCGTTCCTCTTCACCCGGCGCGTCTCGTTTTCCTTGGCCCGCGCGAGAATCGCGTGAAGCTTCTCCCCCCGTATCCCTCCACCTTCCCCGTCCCCCCCCGTCCCCATCGTCGGCACTTGTCGGTCCCTGTACGACGCCGACCGCTTGATAATCGGCCGACTCCAGATGCTCACCAGCTCGCTCGCAATCTTCCCAATGTCCCCCGTCACCCTTTTACACTTGGTGTAGAACAGCACCACCCTCCCCAGCCCTGACTCTTTCAGCACCGCACTGTCGATGAATTCCATCTTCCGCAACGTCGAAAACAGCTCCCTCTGAATGTTCAGCGCCGGCAGCGACCGGTCAGGCAGCGGTTCAAGCCAACGTTTCACCGCCTCAAGAAGGTTGTTGTCCACTATCGATTGCGCCAACGCCGCCCTGTACCCAATTCGTTACCCATCTCAATCTCCTCATTTTTATACACGTACCTTTGCAACGTCTCCATAGCTTGAGGCAAAAGTCTAAGTTTAGCCATCGCAGGCTGCTTCTCAGAATTCGCCCGTTGGTCCTCCTCAGCGGCCGCGTTCATGGTCTCCCGCAACCGAGCAACTTCGTCGTCCGCAAAACTGTCCAGCACCTCTTCATTCGCCTTCTTCTTTCGATGCCGCGATACTTTTTTGGGCTTGAGAATCGCTTCAATCTGCATGTCCAATCGTATCTTGTTCGCTGTTACCACCGCTCAGACATCCCCATCTTCCGTCAGAACATCTTCGACCCACCTTGCTCGGGAGGAAGCTCGCTCAAGTCAATCTCCACGGGCTCTCTCCGCTTTCGCTTCTTCTGAACCGGCTTTCCATCCGCACCCCCACGCTTCTGTGCTTTCAACCGTGCCTTTTGAGACGGTGGCACTGCTTCCTCTCGATACTCGTCCTCGCTCTCCCCTGCCGATGATTCCTCCTCTTGGACATGCCGTACCTTTTTCTGCAGTTGCTTTCGTTGTTGTTGCTCCTGCTGCTGCAGTCGTTGCTGCTGGTGTCTGACGTGGATATCTGCTAGAGTTGAACAAAAGGCGACGATAGGAAGCCGATAGACGCACCCTCGTCATCTGAGGACAGCTCAGACTCTGAGCCACCAAACACTTCTCGCGCGAGATCGTGGGTCTAGGCGGGCGTGAGCAACGCACGAGAGGACGAAGAACCGGACGGCTCACCGACATGATGGGACGACGAGGACAGTGGTTGGGGGTGTTACATAATCTAACATCAATCGGAGATTGAAATATCCGTTCCTTCTTCCTTGCCTCCATGCACGTAACGGGGCTGTCGCCCCTCGCCATCGTCCTGCCCCAGCCCCGCCTACCTCGTGCCAGCTACAACCTTTCCTCCGGCCTCTCCACCCCCCGCACTCCCCGCACCACCCCCTCCGCTGCCAACATCCTCCTCGTCGCCCGGCCCAGCCGCAACAGTACCGACAGCTGGAACAGCTCCAACGGCCACGACGAACACGAGTGCGAATGGAAGCCGGAGCAGGTCCGACTGCTTTCCAGGGTTTGTTTTCGCGTTTTCCACGTCCGTCTTGTCACCCGACCTTTTTTCCTCATTCCAGACTCTCGATGCACTCCCTCCTCACCTTGTCACTCCCTTCAACGGCCCAACTCCGCCCTCTAATCTCCTCGACAAGATTGCTCATGGTGTATCCCAGGCAAAAGGGCCCGTCGACTGGCCACATTCCATTCGCGCAACACGCGTCAAACTCATAGAGCTTTCACGCGCCACAGCGCGCGAAAACAAGGCCCCTCCTACCGACGTCCACGTTCCTCCCAAACAACCTGGAAAGCCTTTTATCAAGCGTCCACTTTACCGCCAGTCAAGCATGGATTTTATCAACAACGCCGAACTCAAGGAAAACACCGACATTGCATGGTTCGTTGCCCTCTTTGCATGTCTTCCCTCATCTTGATTCCCATTCTCTAGTCTCGCTGACCGCCTCCAAGACCGTCTTGCTTCAGGAAACCTCTACCATCCTTACTCTCGACGTTCCCCTCGTACTTACCGCCCGCGTTCTACTAATGCGCCCTCGCTTATCAACCCATCCACCCCCAGCTCATCCACCCTCAACTCTCTCTCATCCTTTTCCGCCCATAACCGCATTCTCCGCCGCACATCGTCTAACCTCTCATCTACATCCGCGTCATCCCTCATGAGCGGGCCCCCTGGTCTTCCCGACCCCCGCATTCAGCGCCTCCGTGACTCCGATTATCCCCCGTCTCCTCCTCCAAAGGATGTCAAGACCTCTTCGGCTCTCAGGAAAGAAAATTTCAAGAGCATGGACGCTCCTGCGGGCATGAAACGTGCACCGTCCTTTGGAACGTTGGCCCAGGAAATTAGACGTGACCGTAGCCGCCCTGGAAAAAACCTCTCTTCCTATCCCTCCTCGGACGAAGAAGAGAAGCTCCGGAGCCTGTCCGCCAAAAAGCCTAAAGTCAAGGCTGTCAATCCCCCTGTCTCAATGAACGCATCCCCAGTGGCCGCTTCTCCCTGCCCCCCTGCCGCACCCAAGGAGCTCAAGAAGATTAAGGGAGAAGGTAGGATAACCTCTCCAAGATCGCCGCCTTCTAGGCCAAAGAAAAGAACCGGAGACGTTCAGGAGGCTCGCAAGAACCCTCCGGCCCCTATGAACCTTCGAAGGAACCCGAGCATGTTTGGACCGGAACTTCGTCCTCCTCCTGAGCCAGTTCCTGTAGCACCTTCCGCTCAAACCGGACATGCAACCACTGCGGGATTGAGCCCACCCATCACCCCGCCAAAAGTCAAGACATTGAGGAGGGTTCGGCGTCTCGCGCCTGGACGCCGTATCTCTTTTGGGAGTCTGGCTGTGCCTGGAGATGATGCGGACGGTGAAGGCGATACGGAAGAAGCGGAAAGGGAGGAACGAAAGGAACGGCAGCGGCAGAGGGAACTTTGCCAGCTGGAGAGTGCGTTCCAGCTGCATTGACCGCCGCCGTTCCCGACCAACCGTCATTTCGATCGCGCCGAACAACCCCGATAATTTTGACGACCAATATCTTCTCATAAATCTCAACCCCGACCTGTAACTTCAACTTCATTCCGCCAAACTATCATGAACCAAGCTTCTCCAACTCTGCTTCCATTGTACTTGTGTATTCCACACTCACGCTCATTTAGTTTCGCTCAGCATTTCATTGCACACACACTCCCTGGAATTTTCTTTTTTTGGTTTGCTTGCCCGGCCGAGCGTGTAACATATCTCTGCTTCTCCCTCTTGCCTCGTTGATCGCGAATGGCCCACAATCCTTTCCTTCCCATCTATTTACTCTTATTCGACTGGTCGCGTTTGTCTATATAGTATGTGCTACAGTGCTTGCACCTCGGGCTTGCCTTTTTCCTATCTATAAAAACACATTGACTGCGTCCTACATTCGGCCTTTCTACCATCGCCCCCTTTTTTTGCTTTTCGAATCTGATTGACGGGTTGAAGACCGACGGTATCAACCTAGTAACAATGTATGTATGTATGTATTTATCTTTTGTGTATAGTCTTTGGATCATCAAATGATGTCCTTGCTTGCAAGGTTACTTGCAATAATTGCCTGAGATTCCAGACAGTGGAAATAGGGTACTGGATTCATTCTAGACGAGGGCCTCTTATCGGCTCGGGAGAGAAGAGAGATTGACCATGCGGTAAACACCATAGCGCTGATGATGTACATGTACGCCCCTACCATACTTCCTAATTCGTTACAGTCATCTGTCATGCGCCACGGCTAGCTCGAGCAGTGGCAATAATTGTTTCTCTATGTTTCCAGTTTGTCGGGGATCGAAACGGGTCACAGCCCGGGTCAATTGGGCGAAATGATACAGTATCGTTCGAACTGGTGCAATTTTGTAGGAGCGCAACGAATACCGTTCAAAGCCGTAAGTTTTCCAGCGAACGAGGCCATCTTTCGGTACATTCGAGTCCATCTGCAACACGCCACGCAGGTAAATATAGCCAATAAAAGTATGACAGATAACAATGAAGACTTACCACCAACCATGCTATCGCACGTTTCACATCTTCCTTACGAGTCTTATCGAGAGTAAAATCGCGAAGCCGGCATGTCAAGTCCTTGTCGCCCGGTATACACTTGGACAAGATCCGGTTCCAGTTAGCCAACACAATGCTGCGGCATTCCTTGTGGAGCAGCGAATGTGGCCCTTGTGGATCTGGAGAGGCTTCTAAGAAAAGCAGCCAGAAGCCTATGATACGAACGAGTGTAGAACTTGGTCCGCTCGTCATAAAGGACACCGGAGCGTCCGGGGTCACCCAAAAATTCCCAATAATGATTTCCCAATGCATAACGTCGAAACGACTCGACTGCGGTCGTGTTATCACCCTCGCCGTCGCAATCATCGAGTGACCACTGGTAAGATGTCGATATCCGGAGCAAGGCTTTTGTAGCTCGGGCATTAAGTTCAAGTCGTGGTATTTCCTTCGCGATGATCAAGGCCAGCATAATTGTAGCAGGACGCGAGGATATTTGACATTGACAGGCAAGATCCATAAGTTTGGAGACCCGCCCGATTAACTTGGCTGGGGGATGTCGGCGGGCCTATTCCTCGCGAAAATCAATACCAATTACGATGGCAATATGTGGCAATCACTTAGGTCATCTTTGAGCCGATCAAGCAATGAAACTAAATATTCTTGATCTTGGGTGGACCACTCGCTGGACGCCAGAATGCATGGCTCCCAGGCACAGGAGCTCTCGTCAAGGTAATCAATAAGTTTCTCGCACAGCGGGTTGGTTACTGAGAGGTGATCGACTAGATAATAAATTATCAGGCCCACTCTTGCGGCACTGGAAAGTGTATTAGAAATAACAGTGGGTCGTATTTGAGTGATGATGGCTTACCCGAGGGAGGATTTTCGTCTATCATAATCTCGCATGAGATCTGCCGTATCTCGGGCAAGGTCTGTGTTGAGATTTTCCTGATTAATATAGTATCTTCCTGCTCGGCTCTTGTCAAAAAAGAAATTGGAGAAAGGAAGCGTGGAATAGCTTGACTCGTAGGATGCGGTTGGCAGAAACTTGGATTTCTAGGACAATGCAAGCCACGCAAAATATGCTCGACTTGTCCAGGATGGCTTCGAGAGATTCCACCCATTTTAGGTCTTTAAAAAGAACCCGAGAGCGCATCGGGGCCAGAAGGCCTCCCAGTACGCGCAAAAGGAGGCCGGTATCGGGATAGATTGAGAGAATTTGCAAGTACAACTTGTCAAGTTCTGCGAATGCTGATGAGCCTGGCTTGGATAGTTCGAGTATTTCTCGCAGTCGATCAATGCATGAGGAATATTCTTCATCAACATACTTCAGTACGGTGGAAGAATAGATGAAGTAACCACCAGATCGATGGGCGAGCAGCTCGACATCCTCGTCGGAAGGCCACGGTCCGGGATGCTTCATGATGGCAGCATGCCTTTCCGAGTCGTGGATTGTGTTGCATCCGGTCCGAAGGAATAAACGAACATCCTCTCGCGCTTGGTGGTCACCGTGGATCGATAATCTCGTGGTAGCATTAATTGCGATAGTGTCGAAAAAGTGACATATTTGAGGTTCGGGTCGACTGAAAATGAGAAATCGAAGGGGAACGTGATGGGTTTCCACAAGCTCGAGAATATGCAGCAGAAGCATAGACTGATCCCCATCACATTCATCCAGACCATCGACAATCAATAGAAAAGGTGGGCTTGGAGCTGAAGAAGAGCACGAGGGCGACAAAAGCGGAAGAGTTGCTTCAACTGTGCTGAATGTTGTTTGTGGAGGATTTGCAGATCATCCTCGACGGCTTTACAAATGCCTTGCTTCATTTGTGGCATTGAGTGAGCAATTTGGAGGGCAATGGTCGTAAAGAACCATCGAGCATGGCTGCGTGATGGGGCTGAGCGAGAGAAGAAGAAACTGGCAGCCAACTGCCCTCGTGCTGAGCACGTTTCTGATACCGTCTGTGCTATTGCGGATTTTCCAGCACCGGCAGGACCATGAAGCCAACAGATCTTGCTCTTGTCTTGGTCAATCCAGCGTTGAACCTCGTTCAAGAGATCATTTCGTGTTCCAGGTAGGCACTCTGGAGGGGGGAACCGATCAGCAGAATCGAATGTTGCGCCGGTTGAGGATGCACGAAACAGTTCGAGAAGTCCCGTGGATTGTTGGTTAGTGTACGAGTTGGAGTCTTACGCTGACTGACCTGTCTCCGATTGTTGTATGGATATGGTTTGGTGGTTATGGAAGTCGCCGTGGACATCAGTAAAATTTTGTGCCGCTCGGGATATGGACGTGGACATTCGACGATGGGGTGGGATGCAGCATGATCGCACGTCGTTTAGAGCATCCTTAGGCCATGTAAGTAGATGATTGCCAGCTGCCACTGACATCGCCATAAGTACACTGCCATGATACAATTGCCTCGTGACTAGGCCCTGTACAGTATGAGCGAATCCTTGATAGAGGCGGTCTATGATGACGCCGTATCTCTTTTGGGAGTCTGGTTGCGCCTAAAGACGATGCAGAAGAAGTGGATACGCGGGCGAAAGGAATGGTAGCGGCAGAGAGAACTTTGATAGTTGCGGAGTGCGTGTCAACAACATTGACCGTCAGGTTCAAGTTACTTGTGGGAATATGGTACATGAATTTGTCCCGGCAGATCCAACTAAGTAGATTTCTTCTAAAAGCCGCCCACCGACGTAACCAAACCAATCTGTATACGCATACATGACGTCCGAGCTTACGGCGCCGCATGCAAACCACCCGGGATGGGATAGAAGTTGCAATTGGGAGAGGGCAGAAAGTATGGGAGAATAGCCCGAGACTCTGCGCTATCAGAGTGAGTGAGCCATGGAGATATCGATCCGGAATGGGCCCCTTCGGTCTGGGCGCCGTTCTCATATCCGATTCATGACCAAGCGATGAGTGTGTTGGGTTCGAGAGGAGGTTGTGCAACGAAAAAATCAAGCCGCCTGGGACAGGCGCTGTTATAGCGCGGCCTCCTTGGGTGGAATACAATGAAGGGACACGATTGGGATACCGTTTCTTGTCCAGCCATAAAAACGGTGTAGGTAGCCGATAATACGGTTTACAGACGGCAATAATACGAGAGCCCCGCCCGATTGGCTGTCGATGGCTGGTCAACAAAGGGCCACAGTGTATCGGCTCAGGAGAGAAGAGAAATTGACCGCGCAGCAAGCAACACAGCGCTGAAGATGTATGTGTACATGTGCACTGCTATCGTTCGCACTGGAGCAACTTCATAGGAAAGCAACGAGTACCGTTCGAAGCCGTAAGTTTTCCAGCGAACGAGGACATCTTTCGGTACATTCGAGTCCATCTGCAACACACCACGTAAATATAGCCAATAAATGTATGACCGATAACCTTGAAGATTTACCTTCAACCATGCTATCACACGTTCCACATCTTGCTTACGAGCCTTATCGAGGGTAAAATCGCGAAGTCGACATATCAAGTCCTGGTCGCCGGGTACACACCTGGACAAGATCCGGCTCCAGTTAGCCAACACAACCCTGCGGAATTCCTTATGAAACGGCGAATGTGGCTCTTTTGGATCCGGAGAGCCTTCTAAGAAAAGGAGCCAGAAGCTTATGATATGAGTGTAACACTTGGCCCGCTCATCATAAAGGACACCAGAGCGTCCGGGGTGACTCAAAAATTCTCAATAATGATCTCCTAATCCATGGGACAACATGAATGCGGCCGTGTCGCCATCATGGCCATAGCAATCATCGGGTGACCACGGGCAAGATGTCGATACCCGGAGCACAGCAGCCCGGATGACAAGAAGTCGTGGCATTTCGTTCGCGATGATCAAGGTTGGTATAATTGCGGCAGGGCGCGAGGATATTTGACATTGACAGGCAAGATCCATAAGTTTGGAGACCCGCTCGATTAACTTGGCTGGGGGATGTCGACAGGCCTATTCCTCGCGAAAATCAACAACAATTACGATGGCAATACGAGGCAATTACACTCAGGTCATCTTTGAGATCGTGAAGCATTGAAACTAAACAGTATTGATCTTGGCCGGACCACTTGCTGGACGCCAGAATATATGACTCCCAGGTACGGGAACTCTCGTCAAGGTAATCAATAAGGTCTTTCTCGCTCAGCGGGTTGGTTGCTGAGAGGTGATTGACTAGAGAAAAAAATATCAGGGCCACTCTTATGGCACTGGAAAATGTGGTAGAAGTAACGGTGGGTCGTATTTGAGCGATGCTTACCCAAGGGAGGATCTTCGTTTGTCATAATCTCGCATGAGATCTGCCGCGCCTCGGACAATGTCTGTGTTGATATTCTCCAGATCAATATAGTATCTTCCTGCACGGCTCTTGTCAAAAAGAAATTGGGGAAAGGAGGCATGGAATGGCTTGACTCGTCGGGTCTGTTGACAGAAACATGGATATCTAGGACAGTGCAAACCATGCAAAATATGCTCGACTTGTCCAGGATGCAAATCCAGGATAGCTCGTAGAGATTCCACCCATTCCCATTCGTTAAAAACAGCCCGAGAGGGCATCGGGGCCAAGAGGCCTCCCAGTACGCGCAAAAGGAGGTCGGTATCAGGATAGATTGAGAGGACTTGCATGTACAACTTGTCAAGTTCTGCGAATGCTGATGAGCCAGGTGTGGATAGTTCGAGTATTTCTCGCAGCCGATCAATGCACGAGGAATATTCTTCATCAACGTACTTCAGTACGGTGGAAGCATATATGAAGTAACCACCAGATCGATCGGTGAGTAGCTCGACAACCTCGTCGGAAGGCCACGATCTGGGAATATGCATTTCCGAGTTGTGGATTGTGTTGAATCCAGTCCGAAGGAATAGACAAACATCCTTTCGTGCTTGGTGGTCTCCGTAGATCGATAATCTCGTGGTGGCATTCATTGCGACAGTGTCGAAAAAGTGATATATTTGGGGCTCAGGTCGACTGAAAATGAGAAATCGGAGGGAAAGGTGATGAGTTTCCACAAGCTCGAGGATATGTAGCAGAAGCTAAGGCTGATCCCCACCACATTCATCCAGACCGTCGACAATCACTAGAAAAGGTGACTTTGGAGCAGAAGAAGAGGATAAGGGCGGCGAAAGCGGTAGAATGAGCAGTTGCTTCAACTGTGCTGAATGTTGTTTGTGGAGGATTTGCAAATCATCCTCGACGGCTTTACAAATCCCTTGTCTCATTTGCTGTATTGAGTGAGCAATTTGGAGAGCAATGGTCGTAAAGAACCACCGAGCATGGCTGCGTGATGGAGCTGAGCGAGAGAAGAAGAAGCTGGCAGCCAACTGCCCTCGCGCTGAGCACGTTTCCGACACCGTCTGTGCTATTGCAGATTTTCCAGCACCGGCAGGACCATGAATCCAACAGATCTTGCTCTTGTCTAGATCAATCCAGTGTTCAACTTCGTTCAAGTGTTCCTTTCGTGTTCCAGGTAGGCACTCTGGAGGGGGGAAACGATCAGCAGAATCGAATGCTGCGTCAGGTGAGGATGCACGAAACAGTTCGAGAAGTCCTGTGGATTGTCGGTTAGTGTACTACGAGTTAGGGTCCTACGCCGACTGACCTGTCTCCTGGACGTTGTAGTGGTTATGCAAGTCGCCCTGGACATCGGTAAATGTGCCGTTCGGGATATGGATGCGGACATTCGACGATGGGCTGGAATACACCATGACTGCATGTCAGACAAAGTGTCCTCAGGCCATGGTGCCTGAGCGGCAGTTGCCAGATTAGTTCCGCACAGCCATAAGTACAGTCAGGGTCGTCGGGTAAACCCTATCGTCAACCGTCGTCCTCTACTCACAAGATTCGTTCCTTTCTAACGTCGGGCCTTCGCCCTCACTGTCGCCCCTTTTGCCTCGTCGGCTTTGCGTCTCAAAGTGCACCCCATCATGTGCCCCGCATTCTCAGAGGCGGATTTTCAGATCATCGCAAGACTGCATGTTCTATCCAACAAGTCTCCAAAGCTAATGAAGTCCTCAACACAAACTAGCGTCTGCCGATTCCAATATCGCCGTTCGCAGCTGGAAGATGAACTAGTTCAAGTCCTATGATTTACCATCACTTTGGCTCGTGGCGTCTTTACCATTAGACTCAACTGGGGTTTATCTTTTGCTTCGGCGATGATGACGACACGATCACAGTCATGTCATCTCCCAATGTGCATTTGTCGGCCTGCAGAGGCGAGGGGAGGAAATCAGACACTCCGGGGCTCGTGGCGGCTGTTTGAGTCAGCCACAGGCCTCAGATAAGAGAAGGTTGCGAGAAGCTGCAGGCAGGGTAAAGGTTAGGCGGTTAGGGTCAACCTCGATGCCGATGATGACAAGGGGAGCGCCCGAAACCTGTTTCTTTTCTTTGTGGGGGATCCCTAGCTCGTCCCAGAGGCAGATGTTTCTTATATGGAAGATAGAAGGTAAAGTCATCCGCTTTATTGAGGCCGTAGAAGTCGTCAGAGTACACTTGGAGAAGCGGGATCCCTTTGATCTCGCGTGCAACCCAACAGACGAGG
>Ga0307516_10001119_pt1 | contig 37356 bp, 56 predicted proteins | sample 19_EM_MG_FD_203310 | JGI IMG/M metagenome (GOLD analysis project Ga0307516, IMG submission 203310) | Populus trichocarpa ectomycorrhiza microbial communities from riparian zone in the Pacific Northwest, United States - 19_EM | ecosystem: Host-associated > Plants > Roots > Unclassified | place... | reverse complement strand
AACAGTGTCGCTTGATACGGAAATTTGGGCCCGGAAGTGACCTCTGCCGAAACCCATACTCTGTAATAACCCATAGGTCCCAGGGGTCCACCGAGGGGTATGGGTTATGACAGAGTCGACTGTACATCTCACAGTCATCCCGAAAGATTCTCCGGCCAGGGCGGTGAAATAAGTAGCGCAGTCGAAATGACACAGTCACCGGCTGTCACCGGTCAACGTACATGATGGCCCTGGGCTTCAAGGCTTCAAGTCATTGGACAACGGCCTTGGCCCTACGGTCAGCGACAAGCAGTGGGGCCGACTTGCCGAGTAATTGAAGATGAGACCGCTCTTCTTCACCGTTGTGAGATGGGTGGCGTCACGGTGCCCACGTATGACATGTTTCTCGCTCCCAAAAATGACAACGGGATATAAATTTCATGGTAAGTTAACCGAGGCTTGAAAGAGAGAAATTTGAGATTTCACCAGATGCCATAAGTACGCATACGCACCCGAAAAAACACCGGTATGCACCTCACAATCCGCGAAGCCAAAACAACAGACAAACCCTGTTGTCCGAAATTTACCTCGAGTACTTAGATTCGGTTCACAATTCTCCCTTCAAGGTTCGAACATGGATAATTTCATGATGCGAAACGGCATCGCGCCTTTATGCAACTGCTTCTGGAGCTTGGTATAGTGGGGGTTGGGGGTCCACCCACGGTGTGCGCAGCTGCCTTGAGGTGCACAAGTTGCAAGGTGCTCGTCGCATCCCCGTGTAACTGATGCTGGTGGTGCGACAACGACGACGCAGGGTGTACATTCGTTCCTGTTGTCGTCGTAGCCGCGGTGTGTGCTGTCCATCACCGACGCCTGATGAAGGCGAAAGTGAACGATTCGGTGTGATGAAACTGATCAGTGGATGCGCCGTCAATAAGTCGGTGGCGTGGATCGCTCATATGTTGCTCAAATGAGCTTTCGTAAATGTGTGGTCATACAAGCTGTGATCCTCGTGGTGGTACACATGTCAATTTAATACGCGGAATTCGAGAATTCATTGAAGGCCAATTGAGAGACGAATGAAAATTATTGCACGCCGCCGACCCTATTCCGATGCATCGGATGAATGATGGCCATTCATGGTTAAGTTGTTTCCTCCACCACGGGCCCAATACCCCAGCGCTCGAGGCGGCAGGATGCCAACTTTGTGGTAGTCCTGAAATCTGCTCTTCCGAGTAAGATGCCTATCTTCAAGCCATTGCAGAAATGCTCACCCGCGACCGCTGACACCTGAATATCCTCCAGTGTCAGAGTCTCCTTGATCTTTTCCTCCACGGTTTTCATATCATCCACTGTAGTATAGCCAGTGCCGGTCAGACACACGATACGGTGCTAGCAACATGGGGTGTCCAAGCCATTGCAGACAAATACTTACGGATCACCTCAAACAACTCATCCTCCTCCTTCTCCCGAATCCCTGGCTTCAGCAACTCGAGGACTGGGGATGTATAGCAGGACTGATCAGACATGCGATGGTTCAAGCCGTTGCAGAAAATACGCACCGGGTAGCAAAGATCCCCGGATATAAGTCTCGGTCACCTTCGACAACGCCTTCTCCAAGAACCCTAGCCGGCTGTTATGCAATCAATTCAAGCCATTGCAGAAAATACTCACGTTGCCCCAGGTTGTTCTGGGCCGTCCTCAGATCCACAAGGCTTATAGGCCGGTCTAGCCAGCGCATTTCAGACGTCGGGTATTCAAGTCATCGCACAAAACACTCACCGGTGATTGGATCGCCGCACTCCCCAATCACCCCGCTTAGCTCTGTGGTTTAGCCAGTGCTGATTAGACATGGGGTGTTTGAGCTGTTACAGAAAATACTCACCCCTCCCCAAAGCAGGCCCGAGCAGGTCTGGAATAGACACTGTATAGTAGCCAGCGCCGATCAGACAAGGGACGTGGGATGTTCAAGCCGTTGCAGAAATGCTCACCGCCCTTTACCGCGTCTGGCCAGGCCATCGCCAGAATCTTGGCCTTCATGTGACTTGGGTCAAGGTCCTTATAGAGAGGGTGGCTGAGCAGACATGCGATGATTCCAGTGACGTGGGGAGCCGCCTGAGCGTATGATGCAGTTGGGGAGAGTTAGTTGTGATTAGAGTGTTTATTATCAGGACTCACGAATGAAGTACCATCACCGGTCTTTGCAGAATAATTATTATCACTGCTATGCGTTGCGCTTTCGATGTTTTCGCCAGGAGCGAACAAGTCAACAATGGGGCCATAGTTCGACGATGGCCATTTTTTGTCTTCTATCGTAGATGCACCGACCCAGATGACGCTCTCGACATGGTGCTTGTCATCCTCATGAACGTCGTCCAGGTTCCACGGCGCAGCTGGCATGAGCTTGTTGTTATTGCCCGCAGCTATCTAGCCGTTCTGAATAAGTTATCGCCACGAGAACACAAATGAAATGTGGGTTTACCACCACATGGACGCCTGCTTTGATAAGCTGAGATTCGGAAGCAACGGCGCTGATAATTAGAATAGCTATTCGCAGAGGAGGCTGAGGATCTTACCTTGACCACATTGCTAACCGCCTTTGGTTCATTGGTGGGAAAGACAGTCGATATATTCACTACGGCACGGCGAACTGTCGCTGCCGTGATTGTTTCCGTCGCTGCCTTTATTGTTTCCGTCGCTGCCGTACTAAAGGAGAGCCTCTCAGCCGGAGAATGATAACCATGAGATGTTTCATCAAGACGCACAGAGTTTCCGTGATTGTTGCCGGCTCTGCCGTGATTTTTTCCGTCGCCGCCGCACTAAAGGAGAGTCTCTCAGCCGGGAAATAATAACCATGAGATGTTTTATCAAGATGCACAGAGTTTCTGTGATCGTTTCCGTCGCTGCCGTGATTGGTTCCGTCGCCGTCGTGGTTATTTTCGTCAATAGAGTGATTGTTGCCGTCGCTACCGTACTAAAGGAGTCTCTCAGCCGGGAAATGATAACTATGAGATGTTTTATCGAGACGCACAAACTTTCACTGCGGGGGTTTCATCAATCAGGACAGCATTTCTCTGGGGAATTCGGGGAGGCAATACTTACGGCGAAAAATAATAGAGCGAGACGACGTCAGCGTTCTGTATAGTTTCAACATTTATCCATTAAATTATGGCTTTGTTGGAAAACGATCTTTTTACATACCTTCGCGACACCGTAACTACTGCCTGCAGCTATTGCCCTACAGTTAAGATATTTAGTATCATATCTCTTCAAGAGATGAAAAATAGAATACGTACGCGACGAACGTTCCATGGTCCGGATCGGTCGCAAACTCCGGATGATTTTTCTGCTGGTCCTCATTCTGCTGAGCCCTGGGTGCCACACGATTAGTCGATAACACCTAGCCTTGGACAGTGACAACTGACTTAACAGGGTCCGGGAGTGACTCAATAAGTCATGGATGGTTTCAACTGCAAGAATTTTTCCAAATCATACCTGCTCCTTTGCCAGTTGGAATGCTTCACTGTTAGGAGGAGGGGCGTCTGTAGGCTGAGTGGTTCTCATCAGGGTCGTATGGCTGAACACATTGAAATATATGTACCTTCCCAAGTGCGATCTGGCCGCGCATAAATCATAGTTAGTGTCAGTGGCATTTAACGGCAACAATGTTTCCAAATCATACATGGGACATTTGAGCGACTGGATTAAATGCATCAGCTGCATGAAGTTCAGTGTTTGTCAAACAAACTTACGGTCATCTAACAGGGCCTGTAGTAAATACACATGGCGAGAAGACAATCCAAAGCAGGAAACTGAACCACATACCGAGGACGTAAATGGTAACACCTCCTCCACACGCATTGTCGTCATATGTATATCCTGGCTTACGCGAAGCCAGGGGACCAACTGAGGTCAGCCTCATTAGACCCCATGGCGCATTTGAGCTACAGCGATAGACTCATTATCGTACCGGAAGATGATAAATGATCTCACTAACTGTGTTCGGCTGTTCGTGACATGGATGAATCGTCAGAAATAGACGAAAAGAACGGCGAAACCACGAACATTGTCATCGAGGTGGCCTCAGGATTTGGATCAGAGGACAATCGTTGGGGTGTTACTCAGATTGGAGTCACCCGCGTCGTGCTGCCTTTTATCGATTATCGTTTGCTGCGTGCACACGGCAAGGACTTACTACAAATATGGTAAGTAGCGTGTGCGGGTGACTGAACAATGACTCACATGAGCAAAAGCATGAGGCCAACACGTCGCCGGTATGGGATTCTGGCTCCCACTGCCAGGCTCCAGCATCAGCTGAGGGATTCTAGTCGGATGCCCCCGAGGGCTTCAACTCCGATGACCCAAATCTCATCTGATCCTTCCTTGCGAGTACACGTGCCGGGACCGTGGCTGATGGCTCCCTGACAGCGACAACGCAGTCGCCATGTTCAACACCCTCCCCGACCTGCTCATCGCCCATTGACATCCAGCTCCGTGTCCTCCACATCGCCGGCGAGCGCAACACGGTCGCGAAACGCATAGATACAGCGCTATCTTCGGTTATAATTGCTTATCAGAGCCCGTCATACATCGATCAATTTATCAACTCCGCTTGGAAAAACCGGCCATCACTCAGGCTGATTTCCCGATAAGTTCGATGATGTCGACATCCTCCCGTCGGATGTTGATTAGAGGGGCCCGCCGCTTCAGGGACCCTTGAGCGCTCCGTTGCACTTGGCCAGTCCATCCACTCGGCGTTCCTCTTTCCCGACATCCGCCACAGCCGCAACCCCGCCTCGTTTCCCCCAAACGCGCACTGACGCTCGAGGATCTCCTGAACACAACAAGGTCTCCACCTCCCACGACGGTGACCTTCCCTTTGTCACAATGCTCCTCAGTGGCTTCTTTTCCTTCATGCGCTTGGGCGAGCTCACCGACGCCGATATCGCATCACTGCGGGACCCACGGAAGACGATCCGACGCACGTCCGTCCGTCGCTTCCCCACCAACTTCTCCTTCTTCCTCCCCGGCCACAAAGCGTTCCTTTGAGGGGAACACCATCATAATTCCCGGGAACCCAACCATACACGACCCCTACTCCTTCTCCCGCTACATCAAGTTGCTCGACGGAACCTTCCCCCTGTCCTCCCCAGTTTGGCCCCTGAACGACGGCACCATACCGACACCGTCATGGTTCATCCGTCGTCTAAGCCTAACGAGTCGGTAGCGGGCCAGTCGATGCGCGCAGGCGAAGTGACCTTGATGGCGGAGCTGGGGACACCCCGATTTCTCATCCAGGCCATCGACCGATGGAAATATGAGGCCTTCAGGTCTATGTTCGCAAGAACCCTATTCTCACTCCTGCTTGCACAACGCAGAGACGTCTAAGGCTGCGTGTCACGGACCACTACGTCAGACATCCATCCCCCCATCCAATACTTTATTTTGGCTCATGGACCGCCTCATCTGCGGCTTCTCAGACCATATGACTTCCTCCTTCAACTCTTTTCTGGCTCGTGGACCCTTTTCTATCTTTTTTGCCCATTCTCTCCTACTGTTTCCCTCATCGCTGCGCTCATATTTTCTTATAGGCTTTTGTCTACGCTACGAAATACACGCTTGGCCTAAGGCCGGGTTTTTTCCTACCACCTCTCTCACCTATGCCAGGCAGGCCGTAAGCGCACATTGGGTGTGTTCAAACTATGTTTGCACGAGTCCAATGCGTATGCACTGAGGCCAACACGCACGCGAGATCTCGGTCGCCTGCTTCACGCGTGATTTTGCACCGCGTCCGTCCTCTTACCTGGAGAGGAACACGGGCCTTGTCGTTCATCCCTTTCCAAGCAATTTTCCTTTCCGAGGATCTCAGCCTCGTCATTCATCTCTCTCCAGGCGTGTTGGTCTTGACATTTTCGTCGCCCACCTACCCGAGCGCCATGCTCCCTCATCATCTGCAACTCAGTTCTGATGTGAGTTTCCACTGGCAGTCGTCGTCTGCAACAAAGTTCGGACACGACCCCGAACCCCACGCCCCACCTTGTCGTCTGCAACGAAGTTCTGACGCAAGCCCCGAGCTCCGCGCTCCCCCTCATCGTCTGCAACGAAGTTCGGATGCGACCGCATGAGCTCAGTGCTCCCCCCTCGTCACCTTCAACTCAGTTAGGGCACGACTTCTGTGCTGTGACGCGCATTGCATTTTCTCCCTCTTTCCTTCATAGCCTACTAGTAGATAGGCTTCTATCTACGCTGCGCAATACACGCTTGGCCCAGGGTTTCCTACTACTTCTCTCGCCTCCGCAAGGCCGTAAGCGCAGATTTGAGGGAGGAAAAAATGGGAAAGTTACCGGAAAGACGCCTCAGTAGCAAGTATCCTACCCGGAGTCATGGATGTGATGTCCTGCCCCTTCACTTTTATAACGTCCAAGATGACGTTCCTGGAGCAGGACCGCCGCCGCCGCCGTACGTTGAAACCCGGTGCCTGGGATATATCCGATGGAAGTTGCGGGGAAGCTATCTTCTCGCCTGGAGTCATGGCAGCGGACTGATCATGGTGAACCAAATAGACATCGTCAGACATAATTCTACACAAGTACGAAACCTTCATAACCTTCCGCAGCGACCTGATGATACTTCTGCATAAACGTCGCCAACCCCCCCAAATACGCTGGTGCTCGGTCGACTTGTCCATCAAGAGTGTCATTCCTCGAGTCTTGGCCCATCAAGCTGGCCGCGAATATCGCCTGCGCAAGCGCACCCCACCCCTCCTCCGCTTCCGCAGTAGGCTCAATGCGCGTGAAACCTTTCTTAAGCGCATGGTCAATGAAATCGACGAGCCAGGGACCTTGCCCTTCCTAAGAATGTCGGTTCACGTCAGCGCGAGAAGCAACAGAAAGCAGAACACTGACAATGAGACTCGGTATGTTGACCAAAGGCGTAGGCGCGTGAGGGCCACAGGGGAAGAACAAATTCGGGTACCCCACACTCGCTATCCCCAAATAACTAGACACAGCCTTGTCCCACTTTTCACGGATCGAAACTCCACTCGGACCCCGAACATCAATCTCCTTGATCGCGTTCATGATACCCCCAAACCCAGTCGCGAGTATGAGGACATCAAGATGATGCTCCGTTCCATCCGTCAGCTTCACCCCCAGCGGCGTCACCTCAGCAATCGGATTTTCCTGCACGTCGACGAGGGCAACGTTTGGCTGGTTGAATACCTCATAATAGGACAGTTCAAGAGACGGAAGCTGTTTCGCAGCGAGGGGATGATCAAGACTCGCCGGCACCAGCTTCTCCTGCATCGCGGGGCTGTGGATCCTCGGAAGGGTTTTCCGCCTCCAGAACTGGTACAAAAAGTCCTGGGCTTCGGGGTCAAAAAACGCTTCCTTGTACGTCGCAAAAACAGGCTCGAACCCCCCGTTAACCCACCCTTTCTCCAAATGAGCCAACCTTTCCTCAGGTGAATCGTCCTTGAACGCCTGCGGGAGGAAATCAAAATTGACTCCGGTGAACGTCCCAAGACGCTCGCGAAGGATCCTCGGCAACGCCGGATCTTCACCCTCCTTCAGCTTTCTCTGCTTTTCTTCGTGGTCTTCAGAAAACTGCCTCAACGGCAACGCGAACTGGGGCGTGCGCTGGAACACAGTGAGATGACTCGCCAACGGACCAGCGGATTCGATGATCTGCACTCCAGTTGCGCCAGTTCCGATCACACCGACGCGTTTGTCACGGAAGATGGCGTCCCCATCAGCAGGGAAATGGACTGTGTGGCGACATACGCCTTTAAACGTCTCGAGACCTTTGAAAGGTGGAATCCGCGGCATGGACGCAAATCCGGTGCAAAATAAGAGGAAACGGGTGTGAACCGTGATGCCGGAATCGGTTCTGACGGTCCAGCGGTGGGTGGTGTCGTCGAACTGGGCGGACAGCACGCGAGTGTTGAACACCACGTCCCGGCGGAGATCGAGTTTCCGGTCGACATAATTAATATACTCCACCACCTCCGGTCGAGCAGGAAACCGTTCCTTCCAGGTCCAATCTTTCCACAGATCTTCCATGAGGAACTGGTAGGCATAGTATTCCGAGTCGGTGCGCAAGCGCGGGTAGTGGTTCCAATGCCACACCCCACCCAAGTCGCTACCGGCTTCGAAAGTCTTGACGGACAGTCCGCGTTTTCGTAACTGGGCAAGGTAGTACATGCCTGTGATGCCGGCGCCTACGACGAGAGCGTCCACCGTATCACCGGCGGGGACAGATTCGTGGGCATTGGATGGCTGCATGGTGAGAGAGCGTTGGAATCACCGGGGCATCGCACCGCTACCATTTATCCATACGTGTAAATGCCACGATCATTACGGACACCCACGATTCGCCAACAATATAGTGGATTGTCACGTTGCCGTGTTTGTGGGACACGATCACACCAAGCTGGTTCAAACAATTACGTCACTCTCGGGTGTTCCTCCAGGGACAATGGCAAGTCCCGCGTTCCGAGCCCAAACGGGGAGGGAGGGATCATCCTTGGTGGATGACAGCGCTATGGCACAGCATCCAGGAGTCAATTCAATCATCTGAATCGAACGAGCCTCCGAGTCGAGGAGGGCCGCTCGGTGTCGCGTAAAAACTGTGATGATGTGCAACCCAAATAATAGTATGGTGCTATGGAGGTGCCCAAGTTTCGAGCAGGGCCACTCCTATCAGGTACACATCACCACCGTCCCGATTCTCGGGCCAAGGATGACCGAGCGCAGGAGGAATGACACGGTCACCGGCCAACGTTCACAATGAGCCTCAGGAACCTCAAGGCCTCGAGGATCGAACAACGGCCTTGGCCATGAGACAGGTCGGCGACGAGTGGTGGGGGCTGGTGGGGCTAACTCGTCGAGTCTTTGAAGATGTGACCGTTTTTGTTTACCGCTTTGAGATGGACGGACGGGTGGCGTTTGCACTCTCTTTGGATCGGAAAACTGTGCCGGCGTAGTATAACGTGTTTCTCACTCCCAAAAAAAAGACAATGGGTAAGTTATGCCGCAGTGGTATAAATTTCATGTTGACCCGTGTGTGTGAAGGCATAAAAGGAGGAAGGGGTCCCGACACTCAGATCAGACGACGGACAATGGATCGTGGTATATTCCAAGAGGAAAAAATTAGGATTTTACCATACATATGCCATACGCACCCGAAAAACATCGGCATGGACCCCACAATCCACGAAGGTAGAAGCAACAGACGAGCTCTGCTTTCCTTTGGTTCACAAAATGGAAATTCTACCTTCAAGCGAGATGAGGGCACGCGCCGTGCGGTATTTATCGACAGCGCAGACGAGGCGAGTCGTCGCGCCTGTGTAAGGGAAAGAACGGATTCGGAGGTTCAATTTCACTGGATGGGGATGACCGATATCAGGCGGCGATGTATGTTCTAATGCAAAAAGACCGACGCATCCCGTCATGAGTTGCAGCCCTCGCAAAAAATAAAAATAAAAATAAACTTGTGAGACTCGTTTCCTTTCGTCTCTCATCTCACAGTTTACAAGAAATGACAGAAGACGTCGGCGGGATCGGGGATGAAGAGTCGGTATCGACAAAATTGTGTCGCAATCGTCGCGCACAGGCGATACCGCCTTCGACATTAAGCAGCGCATTTGGGGGCTGAAGGAGCAGCATATCACCGACTTGGAACGGGCGGACGCGTGGCATGCCGCAGAGTACCTGCAAGATACGCGGGACCAGTATCGGGCGGTCGGGCATGAACTTGAAGTAAAAGATCTGCGAAAAGCGGAAGAGGGTATCCAAGACGTCTGGGGTTCGGTTGTGACATCCAACAGGTGGGCTGACGAAGTTGATCAGATGAGGTCTGCGTGTGTCCGGAGACTGTGGATTGTACCGGGAGAAGGAAAGGGGTCGATAAAAATAATTTATATGTCACGCTTCAAGTTGTTTTAATACTCACGTCATGTCGCTCATCCTCAGACCCTCCATCTTCCGTAGAAGCTCGAGGTCCCTGGCAACCGCCGCAACTCTCAACGCCTCGACAAAACACGAAGAGCCCAAACCACTCTACGGCACCGTCCAAGCGCACCGGTCCTACATCCTCCTCCATTCATCCGAACCCCCTTCCTCCTTCCCCCAGAGAGTATCCTCCCCCCTCCATCGCGCGCTGCAGCTCAAAGCCTCAAAGTGGGGGGGCCTTGTCAACTTTGCTTGGGTCGAGCACCGGCACCCTGAGCGGACGCACCACCCCGACAGTCATCGTGACAACGGCCGGGTCTCCGCGACAGCGTTCTCGACGCTCGGCGGGAGGATGGAGGTTCCGGAGCTCAGCTTGGAGAATCTGGATGAGATGGAGGGGAGGCTGAGGATGCATGCCGAAGGCGCGCTGGTGCAGAAGCTCCCAGAGGAGATTCATATGTATGTCTGTACCCACGGCGCGCGGGATTGTCGCTGTGGAACTATAGGAGGAGATGTTTTCCGTGCATTGCGGCGGGAGGTCACTCGACGTGCAGAGCTGGATCCTTCTGGTGTTGTCGGTCGCGTCGTGGTGGGCGAGGTTGGTCACGTTGGCGGTCATCAGTTGAGTTATGCTTTTTTGCATGACCTCTTTCGTTCTGACTCCGAGCTAGGTATGCTGCAAACCTGTTGCTGTTCCCTAATGGCGAATGGTACAATTGCTCTCCTTATTCTATTTCGTTGCTCACGGTGGTATTACAGGTTAGGTCGCTTAAAACCGCCCGACGTCCCGGGTGTGTTGTCAGGTATTCTTAATACCAAATCACAACCATTCAGTCCATCGGCTCCACCCCTGTTTCCCCAACATTGGCGTGGACGTATGGGCTTATCGAAAGAGGACCAAGTTGAGCTGTTCGTATCCCACCAGTCTTCTCCGCCACCAGTTTCCCAGGCCCGAGTCTAGACGATATTTATCAAGACGTCATGATTTTGTTTGCTGAGCATAAGTTTAGTGGGGGGAAGTTGCAAAGTTCCTCGTGATTGAGGCGGTGGTTTTGCGTCTTCCTTGTTCCATTGGCTGGATGAGAGTGTCCAGGACTTACTTCCTCCAGTACACGACGGCCATCATGATGACTTTCGCGTATCCTCCCTCCGTCTCCGTCCTTCTCTAGTGGCTGCTGCACAGATCCTAGGGAAATGACGTTAGAGTACCCTGGCTCTCAGATAAATTTATATGTCCCCTGTTTCACGAAGAGAGCCTATAGCACCAACACCGACGTCCGTCCTTATCCGGATCATACAACACAGGTTTCACAAAGATCATTTATCAACTCATTGACATACCATCGACACTTCATTGAACTCCACTATGTCTATCCTCCGCAATCTCGTTTCTTCTTTCATGCCTGCTCCACCGATGGTCACCATCGCCCAGCGTCAACAAATCGCACAAGACACCATCGCCCGTTCCGAATCCATCATCCAAGAGCACGCCGGAGCCGGCGCCTTGTCCGAGTCGATGTTCATCCCAGACCAGCTGCCCCCACTCGACCCAGCGGCGTGTCCCAACTTTCCAGCATCAGAAGTGAAAGTTGTCAATGCCGATTCGTTCACCGTCGCAAGAGGGATCGTTGAAGAGAATCGTAGTGCGATCGCTGCGGGGGAGAAGGCGAAAGTCGCAGTGCTGAACCTTGCGAGCGATGTCAGAAGGGCGGGGGGTTGGGAAATGACTCTTTCAAAGACGCAGGTACGTTTTACTTTTTCTACCTACGTACAAGTTTATAGGGGATCTGGATCATAGGAAGAAGCCCTTTGCTATTCCTCAACCCTCTACACAACCCTCAAACCCTCCTACTATCCCTGGCCCAACCTCGGACCCGGGTCCATCGCAGGCATCTTCTCTCCCGGAGTCGTCATCTTCAAACACGACCTCGACCACTCGTGCGCGGAGCTCGACCCAAGTAACCGCCACGTCGTCTCTGTCATCACCGTCGCCGCACCGCGGGGCCCCAAACTTACAGGAGACAATCTCAGATTCAGACATGAGTCTCATTTGGAGGATTTGAGAGGGAAGATTCGGCTTGTTTATCGAATGGCGGCCCAAAATGGGCAGGAGTATTTGGTTCTAGGTGGGAACCCTCTTCTTTTTCTTTTACTTAGGGTTCCGAGACGCTCGAATTCTTGGGAATCCGGATTAACTAATGATGAACTTTAACCTTTGCGATTAGGTGCCATGGGCTGCGGCGTGTACAGGTGTCCCCCTCGGCTTGTGGCTGCGGAGATGAAGACCATCCTATGCGAGCCAGAATTCAGGGGATGGTTCCGTCGTGTCGTTTTTGCTGTCTATAGCAAGGAGGACATCGGCGAGAGTAATTTTGTTGTTTTCAGTGAAGAATTTAAAGATGTATCCATATAATGTATGTATTTTGGTCTCGATAACAGCCTGGTCCTGACACGTGGAACGTCCGAGCTAGGTCGTCACACGAATGGGTTAAATATGGAGCAGTTTAACCACGTTCGCTTGGACGGCGACTCCTTGACACTGCCGTTTCCCAGTCAATTATAATTTAGAACAAACTGGATTCATGGACACGACTGACAAACACGGAGTACTAATACGAGAACAGCGACAATGAATACATCAGAAAGAAAAGAAGTGTACACCCCACGGTAGGAGCTAGTGGACCGGATGTAAGTCATCTAGAAAGGACCTTTATGGTATCTGGAGTACGAACCGGTATCGAGGAACAGCCTCGACCACTCAAGGAGTCGGTGCAGTCAATGCGACGGCTGCGCACATTGCTGAGCACGTCCCCAACGCAGAGTTGCATCCCAATATGGCTGCGGGGGCGGCCGGGGCAGCTACTGTTCCGAATGTAAATCCAGCGGCTGCGTAACAGGCAACTGCTACTACATTGCAGCCTGATGTTGGCCAGTGAGCATCTGAATCTGAACTTTGGAAGAGGGAAAGGTAACGGATGACTGACCGGTCTGGCAAAGACCGTAGGCGATGGGGCCTGCATAGACTTGGGTTATGGAGGAGAGGACGGCGAGGGCGGTGAAGATAGTGAATCGCATGGTGGCTAGAAGCTGAGGTGAGACCTGAGTTTGGCTTGCCATGACGTTAAAGTAGCTACAGTTTATATACGTCTTCGGCAAATAATATTCTGGGCAAGCCAGGAAGTTGTGCAACGATATTCACATCTCATTGATACGGGAAACCTCAATCCTGTCGCAGTCGAAGTTGGCATCTTTGGCGCTAATCGTAGTCAAAGAGTCAGGAAGACGTCAGCTGCGGAAGCAAGTTTCAGACCGCAGCTGCAGCGTGTAACCTCGTGTAACTGGACCCACCCAATGTCCTCTTCACATTCTGTGGTTGGCCCTGACACGCTACCACTGCATGGACCAATCATCAGCATTTTGGGCGTTGCACTGGCATGAGATCAAATTGGACAGGATAGACATCACAGCCCGTTTCAGGTTCCCCTTATTATCGGAGGAATGTCATATGAAGTACACGCACTTCTTTCTAGTATTCTTCGTGGTGGAGTCGCGGAGAGAGAAGGAATGGCCCACGGCCCGGGCACTGTTGCGAAACTCAAATATTGTCCAGCTGACCACCGCGTGATACCCGCATCATATAGTACTTAGCATCATCGAGAGGCTGTCGTTTGCCATACGTGAGGATACGGCAAGCGCCCCGGATCTTGCCCTGCTGAAGAGGCTCAGGAGGGGTTCTGGTAAGTGCAACGAAGACATTCACGTACGTTTCTTTTTCCTCTCGACATTTTCCTCTAGCTCGTATTCTTTAAGATCTTCTCTCCTGTCGTCCAAACCATCGCACGTTTGTAATCAGCCCTTGACGATGGCCTCTTCCCTTATTTCAACGTAGATCTTCTAGTCAACTTCCTAGCAGCTTTAAGACTCGGAACAACTGGGCAAACCCTTCTTCATCTCCTTGTACTCTTATTCATCTAGGTCCAGGCCGCTGAACCATCCTAGCTTTCTGTTGATCGTGATATTCCAAATACATCACATCGGCCGCGTTCGTAGAGGAGGCTGGATATGCACGCGACTTCAACGCGACTAGCGAGATGAACCCGGAGGTCCCTTTGTCCGTTTTGCAAACTGGAACCTAGTGCGAAACATGCCAGTGCGTCCACACGACTTGGTCGCAGCTGCCAGTGGCGTTGGCGGACGATGGTCGGTCCACTGTAGTGATGGTGTGCGCTGTGACGCGCATCACAGATCTAGATTCACACACGATCTCCATTGGGGTCGCGTTGTCCTTAATGCCTTTGTCAGATTTCGTCTTCTGGCTTTCCGCCCAACTTCTGTCTTCTTCCCCCAGACTTTTTCAGGACAGTTGAATTTAAATCGATGAAACTCCGTACCCGTTCCCTTCCGGCGTCCAGCAAGCAAGAGCCCATGATCTCCCGTTCAGATTCATGCCAAATAGCTGGGCAATGGTTGGGTTCTCGGCAGTCATAGGAGTTTTGGGACTCTGCAAGAAGACCAACACAGTAAGCGTCAAGGATCCAGGAGTTGGGACGCTGATGAAGTCGCACACGAATTTGAGTCACGGCGGAGCGCGTACTCCTCTCCAGACACATAGTTTTTCTTGACGAGCTTTCTCGCTCAGCTCGTCTCCTCCCGCAGAAGGATAAGTCAGATATTCTACTACCAGGTTCGCAATCGACTGACTTGCTGGCGCCTCTCCAAACAGTCTGGAATAGCAACGTCCACATTCCTAAAAGTCCCAAAAGTTGCAGACCCAGTTTCTACCGGTTTCTACAAGATGGGTCGGCCGCTTGACGAAATTGTGGCATGTGCCATGGACTATCGATGCTCATGTAATGGGTAAGTTATGGAGATATTCAGACACTTACTAACGCCTTGGCCAGACGGTTACGAATACCTCATGCAACACTGTAAAGGCATCCCGTCATCTAGCAACTTCTTTAAATGACCCATGCACCCCCACCACAGATATTTCAGGGGATAATATTTGCATCTTCGATGTGACGTTCCTCATCAGAGTCATCACCATTGTGAGATAATCGGCTTACCACTGTCGTTGACATCAGGATTTTCTCGGGGAGCCTATACAGTCTTAGGGTGGGAGAATTCCAAAGAGAGGTCGGACACTAATCACACTCGATCCAGTCTTGCAGGCATGATCCACAAGGTCAGCCTCCTACTCCCTCACAGTCGGGATCAAATCCAATCTGCATACAAGATGTACACAAGAATGGATACGACCGAGGAGGATCAATTGGAATTCAAGAAGAAGGCCTTTTCGGTTGACGTTAAGATCGAGTTCCTGGCCATATGGTGCGTGAATGGTGCACACGTCGTCTTTGTCGCGGGGTATTGATGTCCATGTAGGGATATGGTCGACTCCGTGGGTGTTACACCTAAAAGGCCAATATTCAGAACCTCGGACACCCCACACCTTTCGACACGCCGTCTCTCTCGATGAACATTGCGCCAACTTCAAAGTCACCTTATGGAACCGGTCCAACGCGGGTGAAACCAAACTAGGAACCCACTCTGACGAGGACGACGAGGACGTCGAACTTCTTCCTTTCCTCAAGGACCACAAGCACAACATCAGCACTTCAACGAATAGCATATCCCATGAAGACTGCAAGCTCGACAACCTAGAAAAAATCCACTCCGAAAAAATCCAACAGCTAAGAACGACTGATGTCGAGGAGGTCTGGTTCGCTGTACGTCCCTTTTCCTTCCTATTCTCAGCCTAGCTCGAATCTTTCGCTTTAGGGATGCCACACCGGTTTGTGTCGTCGTTTTCTTGTCTTAGATCGTCCTGAAGAATTTGGCATCCCAAGATGTCGGTGGAGGATCTGTCGGTAACAAGAGGCGCAACTCGCTCGCCCGCATCTCTCCGTTGGATGATCCGGGAATGCTTCAAGCCTTGTACGGGGATCATGTTCCAATCCAAATGCCTCCGTGTCATTGGCTCGACCCCTCCATACTATAGGTCCAGTTGTAGGTTCGGGCAAGTGCCAGAACCGGACCGGACCGTGACCACTGCGGCAATCTATCCGATTGACTCCGCCAAGGACTCCGCTCTGTTTATTTTTTATCAGGGGTGGCCTATCGATATGAATTTAGCTATAAGGCCGACTTACTAACTTCGTTAGAACGTCGGAAGTTGGAACAGCCCAAGTCACTCACTTCCACCCTGTTATCTGTGTCATCGCTGATGGAGGTGGTGTTAATTTCGGCGTGTTCCATGGTCACCGTGGTGTGGATAGAGTAGGATAGAGTCGATATGAGGGTGCTTTCGATGCTCTAAATTCGAAAGCTGATCAAGGGCGGGCCCTATGGAACACGACAATTGTGCTGGGCAGGGCAAATAAACGAACATTTCATGAACCAAACATCCTCAGAAGGTCAATCCTTATCGATCACAGGGTTGTTGAGTTACCTACATATCTACAATATCTGGGGTCCGAATAGATTAAACCCATTGCCTTTTGCACCTGACGCGGCCGCCACGAAAACTTTACGAGATTTCTCGTCTCGTGCCCTTGCGCTATAGTAAAGGCTCGCGATAAAGGCTCGTGAATCCACCGCCCTATCCCAACCCAACTCTCATCTTTCTTACGAGCGTTTGATCCAACATGCAACTTGTAACCCAACATGCCATGGCCCTCCATTGCAATCAAGATGGCTACCGGCGAATACACTGGCGAATACACCGTTGCGCTCAAGGACGGTGCGTCCAAAGTCGGACGTGTTCGCCAAACTCAAGGACACCAAGGCCAAAGTCACTCACAATTGGAACATTATTCACGGTTTTGGGAGTATGTACAGCGTATTGATTTTTTGGCCGCCGTAACCCACTGATCGCCATGCAAAAACAAGGTGTTTTCGATGAAAAGTCCCTTGGGATTTTGCAAGAATCTACCTAGTACCGAGGTTGATGCCATTACACAAGTCGACTCAGCTACTTATCAGCCACTACCTTGCTGATGGACACTGTCGTTTCCAAGTAAGTACAATGTCGCACAGGCTGATCCGATTCATGGACACGATTGACAAACACAGTATTAATACAAAAATGTAGGAGAATAACTACATGGTACAACAAAGACGTCTGGAACCATCAGAAAGACAAGAAAGGTGTACAGCCCACGGCAGGCACACTAGTGAATCGGAAGTAACTTAGTAAGTCATCGAGAAAGCTTATGGGATCTGGGGTACGAACCAGTACCGAGGAACAACCTCGACCATTCAAGGAATCGGTGCAGTCAATGCGACGGCTGCGCACATCGCCGAGCACGTCCCCAACGCGGAGTTGCATCCCAGTATGGCGGCGGGGGCGGCAGGGGCAGCTACTGTTCCGAATGTAAATCCAGCAGCTGCGTAACAGGCAACCGCTACTATATTGCAGCCTGATGATGTTGGTCCGTGAGATCTTAAATATGAAAGAGGGAAAGATAACGAATGACTGACCGGTCTGGCAAAGACCGTAGGCGATGGGGCCAGCATAGACTTGGGTTACAGAGGAGAGGATGGCGAGAGCGGTGAAGGTAGTGAATCGCATGGTGGCTCGAAGCTGTGGTGGGGCTTGCCGTTAAAGAAGCTATGGTTTATATATGTCTTCGAATGAGTCATATCTCCTGATGTGGGAAATCTCTCTATCTTGTCGCAACCGGAGTTGGCGCTAATCATGGTCAAAGAGTCAGGAAGACATCAGCTGCGGAAGCAAGTTTGAAGTTTGGATAGATTCCCATTGGATGAATCAATCCATCAGTAACTTAGGCGCTACATAGGACCAAATCAAATCAGAAGGGATAGATATCAGCCCCTTTCAAATTTTCTTCATTGTCGGAGGAATATGTAAGTACATGTGTATGTCTACGTGCTTCCTTCCAGCGTTCTTCGTGGTGGAGTAGGACCCCCTGGACACCTGCTGTGTATATCCCCGAGTCTGCTGACAGTATGTAGTCCGCTGTAATGCGCAAGACTACACGTAAGGTTCGAGGGGGAGATCAATAGAAGATCTTGATGGGGGAAGTCAGTAGAACAGTTGCTGCTAGACGCGCAGCGTTCTGGGAATGTGGCGTGGAGAGATCCATGAGTGATGATGTGAAACAACGAGTAGAGATAAGCGTGAGGACGATACGTGATGATAGAGGAGTCCAGCGAGGACACGAAGTGTGCGGGTATGACGACTGAGAACGATGGATGAGACGCGAGACAACGAAAGAGCTGCGGGCGAATGCAACTTAGTTAAATCAGCAATCCTACCTACACGTCAATATATGAGACACGATATGGCCGGCGGGCGGCTATGGGGGGTGGTGAACGATGTGGAGAGAATTTCGGCGTCTTTTGATGCGTGGGAGGGGCGTGGGAGTGTCGTTCGGGACCAGCTCGCCGCTGTTGGAGACAGCGATCAACATGTTTGTAATGTGACGGCTAAGTACATAAATTTCTGGTAATAAGATATCCGTTATTAACTTCCATCAACAGGTACTACGGCGGTGGCGGCTTCCTGCTTCTGTGCCCTTCATTTGATGGGATCGAGTTAGACCCATCGACGGTGGACTCAGTAACTTAGGCGCTACATAGGACCAAATCAAATCGGAAAGGATAGATATCACAGTCCCTTTCAAATTTCCTTCATTGTCGGAGGAATATGTAAGTACATGTGTATGTCTGGAAGTACACGTGCTTCCTTCCAGCGTTCTTCGTGGTGGAGTAGGACCCCCCTTCTCCAGCGCACCATTGGCAGCACCCACAGCTTCCGTTGAATGTTCTCGACCGTGACTCAACACGGAACCCATGCGCCGGATGACTCTGGTACTTATAATTAGACAATGATCTCCCACCATCGTGGCAGAATGCGAGTCGAAGAGTTCTTGATAGCGAAGGCGACTCGACGGAGCTGGATGATTGGTCCGTGAGCATGTCTGACTCAGCAGGGCGAGGACTTACCTTAACGAGCACCTTGCGCACCATACCCGCGAAACCCGCCCCACGGGTAAGGGTTTTCAGAGGGTATGAAAAACCCAACCCTTACCCGTACCCGTACATACCCTTACCCGCAACCCGTGCGTTTCACTACCCGGTCTCTATCCGGAAAACGGCTCATGCATAGTTTGGGGTCGGTTTTTATCCGGAAAGTGCCTCAGGCCTCCCGAAAAATCAGAATTTTTTCTCCGCTGCGCGGCGAACGTGTAAACAACATTGTGGTTCGTGTTCGGAAGTGAATAAGTGGAATATCAACTTTCGGGGCATTTCCAAGTGCACACAGAAAGAAGTCGAGAAATTCCTCCACTGTGATGGTCATCTCGAGGGGAAAACATAGTTGAATCTGAGCTACATAGAGCAAGTACAGGTCGAAATATAGCTGCCATCTATTGAACGGTTGTGTCAAGATTTTCGCAGGATCGGGGGTCGACTCGGACTCACCCAAATTTTTATGCTCATCTGCGGACCCCAACTTTTATCCGCATTTTGGCTCACGGATTTTCGAAAAATTTCCAGGTTTTATCCGCGTAGACCTGAAGGATTTTTGGCTTTTTGCCCCAATTTTTATCCGGAGCGAACTCAGGGATATTCGGGGGTCCTCTGTAGGCGGTAATGCCTATCAAGACATATGATCCGGTAATAGACCGACAATCTTAATTCCTTCAACTTACTTTGAATTCCCATGCATCATCGCGTAGCCGAGCGGAACTATTATCGGAACAGTGTGTCATATATCTTAATGAGCATTATCGAAGATGAAAAGCAGTCACAAGAAGTTAGAACGACAACAAAAACATTTCGGCCACGATCCGCTGATAGGGTTGCCAGGAGACCTGCTGGGATTTCCCGTGAGTGGTATATATATCGACCCAAGTTCAATGCTTGACATCAACACCGCACCATGTACATCAACCGCATTCTTCTGTTCTCCATCCCTCTCTGCGTTGCTAGCGCCTTCGCGTCTTTAGACCCGTTGGAAGGGCGCGCCTTGAAAGGACGCAAACTGTGCGTTAGGATGGATGGACCCTGCGTAGTGAACGGAGAATGTTGCCCTGGTTTAAGTTGCATCCATCGAACCGACACAAACCCGCATGGACCTGGCAGGAGACTCAGGTACGTCGTGTGCTGGTGCCACCTGATGATCGCAAGTTGATTTTCTGCTATAGAGACAGTTTAAAATGCACTTGAATGTTGACCAATAGTCCATCCGCTCCTGTACCTATGCTGGTAAGCTGAGAGCGGGCCCGGGGGATCCATGATTGAGAAAACTTACGACCCTGACCATAGACCGCAAAATATTGTCAAGCACTTCATGGCTCCGCCTTGGACTAATTTATTAGAACTGTTCATATGATTTCTGTAAATTGGGTCGCGCTTTATTATGACTTCTTGTAAGTGAGTGGTTGATGAAGGTTGCGCGCATCCCACGACTGTTCGACCTTAGTCTCGGGGATCCCTAGGGTACCCACAAGGGAAGTGAAGTCCATAAGATGGCCATTTCATGTTAACGCCATATGGCTCCACTACTGGAGGGTTGAATGTCGATGCACTCTCAGAATGAGAAAGACTGATGAAAAGATGCCTGCTCTGATGGAAAGGGATGCACGGATCTCCCCATAGTGCTGATGCTAAATATTCCACCGGCGAGTCCAGAGTGAGGAGACAATGAATTAGCGGGATGCTGCGATTTTGCATAACGACGAACTTCAAAAAATCCTGGACGATTTGCCGGACTCGGCACCGGGTGTCCTCAGTGACGGCGATGGTGTGGGACCTTGGGACCAGTGTTGGTGTGGATCGGCCGGGGTCTGCGGCCTGGTCGAGAACTTGGATTCCTCGTGGGAAGGACGTAGAGGTTGCGTGCCGCACGACGCATTGAGATACAGGTCGTTGGGCAGGCCTGACGCGGCGGCGGATAGTTTGGGAGGGAGTCCGGGTGGTATGTACAAGAGTGATGGTATACGCGGCTTTGAAGACTCTTTGAAGAAGGGAGTGGGAAGTTGATGACGCCCGTTGGCCTCCCGAGTGATGCCGCCCGATAGTGAGTCGAGCTTGGATGATGGGAGCGCGGCCAGCCATGCGAGCAGGAACAGTGAGGATTGAGTGAGGAGGAGGTGTAGACGAAGGCGGTTAGTACGGTCATGAGCCTTACGCCAGAGTCGTTGGTGTGGAGGAAGCAAGGAAACTCACGCAGACGCCTGTCGCATCGTACACCGAACTCACATCCACACCATCATCAAGTAACTCTCAATTCGGGCTGTAATAGGGGAGTGCGGTCTAAAACGGCTTGGGAAGGTCGCCTTGCCTCGTCTACTAGGAACGCCTACCTGCGGTTCCACGGGCAGGGTGGAGTATTCCGTGATTCTTGTAGTCGCTAGGTAGACTCTGATTCGTACCGTACCCACTGCCCTCCTCATTGCTCTCCCGTACGTACGGCATGTGCATCATAAGAGCCCAGCCCCCAGCACAATAAAATTGACTAAAAAAAAAAAAAAGGAAACTCACAGCAGCGGCGGGTGTGTTTGGTGGAAGGATGTTGGACGGAGAAAATGCGAGAGGGTCAGATGCGTGCAATTACGCGCTTGAGGCGCGTGTGGGGTGTTTCGAGGGCTCTATCGTAGTCGACGGGCAAAGGTGTGTTCCCTCCTTTTCTTTTGATTTTATGGTGGATCGCTAACCATCCAGTGCTAGAAGTCTTTATCCCGATTTTGGACTTGAAATGCAATGCTGGACGAACTTGTGTTTCCCTTTTTTGACATATCCTCCCCCAGTATATCTCTGCCTCTGCCACTCTTCCAGACATCCTGGCCGCTTCCACATATCGATTTGAGGTCAACATCCGTGCCGGAACAGAGTCAGGGCGCATCAGCAAATCACCAATTCACTAGAGGGGCTACACAGCACTACGTAGCCCTCCTGTAGTGAACCGGTGATTTGCTGATGCCGGCGGCCCGCTACACACAACCACACCATCAGGATCTATAACCTGAGCCAATCCGAAGCCCTTTTTTTGACCGTCAACCCGTTGCAGTGCGATAGGGCTGAAAGACATCATGGTCACCTGTGTGGAGTTCTGGCCTTGCGCATGTGCCCTGGTTCGGGAAGGAAACGCACTTGTTTGAGCTGGACACGCAGACGGGGACGGTCTCGGCTTTGCTGCGTTCGGCGCACTTTCACCCTACAACGGATGTATTCCAGTCTGGATGGGGCATGATGACGCTCGAGTCGGGGAAGGCGCTGGTGTTCTCGCCTGGTGCGGACAGAGAGGACACTTTGAAGGCGTACGGTTAATGTCGGAATGAGACGAGCAGCTTCGGCTATGGGATGGGTTGTTGGGCGTGGATTGGGTGGGTAAGTTTCTTTCCGTTCTTTTAATTCTCACTGCTCAGAGGTCATGTCATTAAACCCGGTCTACCTTCCCTAGGAGGAAATGTTTAGCTGTACCAGGGACTTGAGCATGTCACTAGCTTTACGGAACTCTGATGCAGCCCGGGATTCCTCACCCCTCTTTCTCTGCATTACCCACCCCATTTTTCGGGTGTCGGGCCCCATGCCCCCCAACTTCGCTGGCCTCATCCCGTTTTCAAGCGTTGATGGCTCCATGCCCCTCACCCTTGCTCGTCGGGTGTTCCCAGTGTATTTTGGGGATGTTGATATCCCATGTGGATTTGACAACGTGTTTATTTTTATTGCAGGGGTGACATGCGACGCGCATCGACTCATGCCAGCATACAAGTGTTGTGCTATTTCGAATTCATGTTCATGTTAAGAAACACTGTCCATAGGTACAATATATATGGCCATACTATATCCCGCATCGATATCCTAATCCAAATCAAAGAGCAAAACCTCTGCCGTCTCATCACCGACATTCTCGACCACAAACGTCGTCTTTCCACCCTTCCCAACGGATAGATAAGCCCCATCCCCTTCTTTCAACTCCAACCTCTCCCCGCTTTCCTTCGCACCAACATTCACGCTGGCACCCTTCGCCTTCCCCGGATTATATCCTCCCGTCTGGATGACATGCACATACCCCTTCGTCCCTCTCAACTCTTGCTCCACCGTCTTTCCCTTATCCACCAAAGTCGCATACAACGTCAACGCGCTCTGCACCGGCGCTGGCCCCTTCCCATCTCTCTCCACACTCACGCCTTTGCTCCCAATCGGAGCTACAACAGGTACGAATGCGTTCTTCTTCTCTTCATCTGAAAACTCACGCGTGTAATACTTTGGCTGAAGCCGTGCAGTGTGAGGGACACTCCAGATTTGGAGAAAGTGGACGGTGGCAGGACCAGGTGATTTCTCGGAGTGGGATATGCCAGTACCGGCGGAGGTGAGTTGGAGGGCACCGCGCTTGAGGAACTCGGTGTTCCCCATCGAGTCTTTGCTACATGACAAACGAATTATTAGAGAAGTGAATTGGCTGCAGGAGGATGAAGAAGCTCACTGCTCAAGTGTTCCAGAAACAATGTAAGAGAAGATCTCGAACTCGCTGTGTGAGTGCGTGCCGAACCCGGTTTTTGGGGCAACGCGATCTTCGTTTATGACACGGAGTGGACCGTATTGTCCGTGTTTGTTTTCTTGGTAGCTGGAATAGATCATGTAAGATGCGAAGCAAGGAAGATTTGAAAAGACTCACGAAGCGAACGAGAACGTATGGAAAGTCTTGAGCCAGTCGTGATCGGCATGTCCTCTCTCCTCACTAGGCCGCGGGATCAATTTCAATGAAGACGACATGAGTGTACTAGATGCTGAGGTAGGTGTTGAAAACGGAGATGATGTATATTGTCGAAGTAGATTGGCTTTCGAGAGGCGAAGTAGTGAAGACAGGGTTATTGTGGGTGATGAGACAAGTCCAAGGTAGACGGCGAGGCTTATATACACGGGGGCGAGGGCGATGAGAAGGACGAGCCAGGATTTGGAATGCATGACACAGACTGGGGGGTATGACGTTTTTATTGGTGAGCCCATGATCAGAATTACCGTTTTGGGGGCTATTGAACCCACGGGTGGGTGACAAACATCTCGTCAATCACCACATGACCGCGTCGCTGACGCAAACTGGATTTGTCGATCGCTAAAAAAGGATCAACCTCCAACAACTCACAGGACGTACTCGATGGGTCCGCCCAACCATACTGCGGCTATATGGGATATCTCATACTGAAAACTCGATGCTAAAATGTATGTCGAAACCGTGCCGCGGTCATGAGGGCACGAACAGCGGCATATTTTTAGCTCGTACTCCACCGAGCATCGTGCTTAACAACGCACTCTTTATCAGCTGGAGATCTAGGCACATTCAAGACGATCATGAGGACCCGGATCTGAGATGGAAGCACCTACCAGACGTCAAAGTAACGAGGTTTTCAAGAAGACTCTCCGTTGTGTCGATCGAGTCACCACCGAGCTTGCTATTTACATCGTACGCCATTCCGAAATTTCGCGCAATCTTGCTAGAGATCGCTTGTCGAATCATAGGGTCTAGATAGCTGCTAATGATCCTCAGAGGTTCCCAAGTATTGGTTGAAAAGAATTCGTAGAATGGCCAAATCCAGCCCTGCCGTCCACGTTCTGCAAGGACATGACCAAGTCGTAGGATTGCATTAGAAAACTCTGCTCTCGAGAGTGGGGAGTGGAACATGGAGCTGCCGAGTACCAAGTCCTGAATCAGGTTCTATGGTTCAGTAGATGAAGCGAGCCTGGATAGTTGTTCACTCCGTGCGCTCACCCGAATATCTACCTGTTGTACTTGGTTGACGACGGAGTTGCTAAAATGTGCAGCATTTTCCAAGACTCTCGGATGAGTCATACAGTGCTTCCTGAAAAACTGGCGTATTATGCTGCGGTGGAATCTGCGCATTTTTCATTGATTGATATCAAAATCGAGTTTGATTTGCGCTTACTGCCAAAGTTGATCTTTCAAAGACGAAATGAGACTACGCAGTACACACGGCAGAAAGGCAATGCCGGGAACACACCTGAAGAGTTGAATGCTCCGGATTCTAGAATGAAGCGCACGACTTCCGGACGGTGGTCATCTTCATCAAATATCAACCGTGACTGGGGCCCGTTAGATAGAAACCTCCTTTAATACCTTGAACAAGGTTATCGATGTATTCCTTCCTCATCAGCTGAATGGCCTCTGGATGTAATGTGACAACGCCATATCTCTCCAGGATCAGCGAGTTTGACCCTTCCCCTATTGGACATGGCGAACACCGACAGCGTGTTGCCCGAAACAGTTTAGGTGGCTGTCGAGACCCCGCTATCACAACGAGATGCTGTACTGAGACAACGATACACTCATAACGACCGATCCAGGTTGAAATTCGAAGGCCCAGGATATACTGAACGAGGACGAGGGCTAGAAGAACCAACAAAGTTGGCAGAAAGAGATGGTGCCCAAGAGACACAAGCCCTGGTGTAGCAGACATGGTGGCAGACACATAAAAATGGCCCCATCACGAATCGGTGCAGCTAAGAGTGGCAGGCCAGATCTCGAGGGCTATAAGTTGTTCCACTGCCAGCATGAGTCAAGACCCGCCCGCCCGCCAACTTTCAACGATTTTTCCATGTTTTCCGTCCCCTTGTTCATTGGAAATGCATTTTGACTCGGAGGAGCATAGAGTTGGACGGCGACGACGACGATGAAGTGGTTAATTCGTTAAATGATGGCATCATAGCAGTGTGAGAGCGACTCGGATGATATCAATAGCTGATCATGAATAAACTTGGATTAATAAACAGTGTTCCACCACATCAGCTTATCGTCACTTCCACCACCATGGCACCGTTACCCATGCGCCAGCAGGTCGAGGACTATATCCTTTCTCTACAAGATAGAATCGTAGAAGCTTTCGAAACCCTGGACCCGCCAGCACCAGCATTCAAGCGCGATTCATGGGTTCGCGCCCAAGGGGGGAAGGGGCAATCGTGCGTGTTTGCATGCCCGCAAGCAGACGAAAACGCGGTCGCTCCAGCGACAGTCCTCGAGAAAGCCGGCGTGAACATCTCCATCGTGTACGGAACGCTTCCTCCAGCAGCAATCAAGCAGATGCGTGCTGATCACACATCCATGCCTCTCCCGGATCGCAAGGACGGTCTACCCTTCTTCGCCGCTGGAATCAGCCTCGTCATCCACCCACGTAACCCCAACGCACCCACCGTACATGCAAACTATCGGTACTTTGAAATAACGGAGCCGAAGACGGGTCCAGACAACGACTCGGAGGAATCTAAACTCCTCGCGTGGTGGTTCGGAGGAGGGTGCGATCTCACGCCATCTTATCTGTTCGAAGAGGACGGGGTGCATTTCCATTCTACCCTCAAGAAAGCATGCGATATCCATGGGCCTCAGCTCTACCCGACGTTCAAGAAATGGTGTGACGAGTATTTCTTCATCCCTCATCGGAACGAGACCCGCGGGATCGGCGGACTCTTTTTCGACGATCTAAACGAAGGGACTCATGCTCGCCTCCCATCTCCCATTTCACCCTCTCCCGACGACCCCGCGCGGCGACCCTTCACCCCAGATGATATTTTCGCTTTCGTCAAAGATCTGGGGAACGCCTTCATTCCTTCTTACCTCCCCATTCTCATTCGGCGGCAATCCTTACCTTATACTCAACTCCAACGGCGCTGGCAGCTGATCCGCCGAGGGCGGTATGTCGAGTTCAATCTTTTGTACGACCGCGGGACGAAGTTTGGCCTGATGACACCTGGAGCGCGTATTGAGAGTATCTTGATGAGCTTACCGGAAACCGCGAGGTGGGAGTATAGATGCGATATCGGGGAGCAGGAAGGAACGGAGGAGGCGAAGCTGGTGGAAGTTTTGACAAAACCCAGAGAATGGGTTTCGTAATCGTTTTACCCCTTGGACTCCACGACTAGAGCAAGTTCTGACAAATCTGTATTGAATAAATACTAAATCGGATTTATAAATAAAACTCGCTTTTCCCCTCAGGTCTGTCTCGACGTCCATCACAGGTAGTACTTTGATAAACACTCAAAACCATCTTGCGGCGACGATTTTTAAATAAAAAAGCAGCCCAAAGCCATCCATAACTATGACCCCCAATCATACATACATAACAAGCCCTTCGGTTCGTCCATTTCAACGGCGACATCAAAACGATACCGTGTCCGAAACACCATCAGAGCCCCTCAGGAAATCCGCCCTGGAAACCCCAAGGACCATTCGACCACATCCCATACAAGTCGGTCGTGATTCATCAACGCCTGGAGATCCGCGTCCATCCCACCCGAGCCTACCATGCCACCGCCACCGTAATCGCCACTTACGGTGCAAGTACAGACTCGGACACGCCGCTATAGAAAAGAGGGGTACCGAGCTCGGTAGTGTACACCGGGAGTCATGGCGGTGTCGGCTCGATCTCTTGGTGTGGTTGTTGCGAATACTGTCCGTTTTCTTGCTGCTGGAACGCTCGCTCCGCCCTTCTTGAGCCCGCAATCGTCCGAGCCAGGACGTCGGTGGGGGTCTGTTGCTCTGGGGGAAAAGATAGCATCCAAGGCAAGGTCGATAGGTCCGGCGATCCAAATGACAAGGACGATGTTTGCGAAGCCGGGTTATCCGCGTCTCGCCCCCTCTTGTTGCTCGCGGGTGGACAAGGCGGGAGCGGTAGGTCACCTACAAATGCTAGCTCTTTTACGATACTCCTGTGGATCCAACGTTAAACATCACGGCTCTCCCTGGAAAAAGGAAAAGACGATTTACCGCAAGTGACCGCCGGAAACCCACCTACAACCAACCGAATTAACAGGTCGTTGGAAGGGAACAAGGCGGGAACAGGGCTTACCGGCCTTCGCAAGCCTTGAGCGCGTTCATACATCGGTGGACATCATCCCCCATCTGCTTGACGGGGTCTGTCGTCACACCGCGCCGCTTCCCGCTCCAAATGTTCAGCAGCAGGACGATGGCGGATGTAAATGCAGAGATCTGCGGTCGAGTCAGAACAAAAGACCGACGGGGAAAGATTATGACCCACCTGTAAGAGTGGCAAAGGGCCGAGACCCCTCTTCCACTGTGCATCTAGGATATGGCTACACGATCTCGCCGCGTTAGTACAGATGGCTAGTGATGGGAAATTCGTCGAGGAGGGCTTGTTGGGGGTCGGGATAAACGGTCGGTGGATGAGGATTTGTACATGGTAGTAGTTGCCATAGATAAGAACGGATTGTTCAAAGAACTGGGGATGTTCGCGGTGGGGATCCCATCGGACTGAGGGGAAGAATATTGAGTTTATGTGGGAAGGAGAAGAAATTTGAATTTACGGTGGTCAGGGACAGAATCGACCCATTGGTTCAGCGCCGAGTCGAGCTCGGAGACGATGTGTTGTTCCCAGTGCTTGCCGATGAACCCGACAAGGACTCGGTTGTTCTTTAACGAATACTGCAACAAAGGATCAGTCATTGAGCGAGAAAAGAATCCAGATACTCACGATCGTCCTGACCACTACGGCCAGTACCTTGTTGAGCTTCAAACTTTGAACAAAGGCAGTGATCAACGAGGGTGTGCGGACTGGCTGCTTGAAGACAACGGGCTGCTGGAGAAGAGTCGGCGAAAAGGGTTTTGATGTCTCTTCATCTTGCTCGGGCATGAACCAATACTCATCGTCGCACTCTATTGGAAAGTCGAGGTCAAAACTGTGCCAAAAAACCTTGATCAGCGGTGAAAAGAGGACGATGGTGGAAACTGACTCGTCGTCTTGAATAGCGCACGGCCGTCCAAGTCCTACACTGGCCATGAGATCGAGGTGAATGAGAACCCTGTATGCCAATGTTCGTCAATGCGACCGGGAATAATGGAAGAAAGATCTTACCAAAACGCCCGCTTCCACATCTCACTTTCCACCGTCATGCTCGTCGTATTCTTCGAGCGCCGATGAGCACCGGCCGCCTGGGCAAGCCTGACTCCGGTTCCGATCATCGTCCAAGAAGCTTCCGGGATAGAGGCACCGTGGAGAAAGAGGACCGCTAGCTTAAAGGAGCACGAGTTAATACGAGAGAGAGAGAGAGAGTCGAGAAACATACACAGTAGAACTGTAAATTGTACAAGGTGGGCGACCCAATGTCATGATACGGTCGCCGAGGGACTTCGGCCTGATTATACCAACTCCAGCCAGAGGAGCGCCAATCTTCGATGCCGTCAAGCTTCACTCTTGGGTCGTTTGAGTAACGCGCCCCGAGGGCACACACTAAAAGGACATTTTTTGCAAAATCATCTTCTATTTCGTGGAGTTCCATTGCAATTGACCTCTCAAAGGTTGGGCGGTGGAGGAGTGGGAGGAATTTGTTGACGCTGGAAAAGTAGTGGTGGATGAGAGAATTAAGGAGATCGGGAGGGGGGAAGTTATAGCGTGTCTTTTCCGATTCCCTGGGGATGGTCTCCCAGTGCTTAAAATGGTTGAGTGAAAGTAAAGAAATAATGGGGGTTAGATGACTGACAGGAAGGACAGGGAACTCTGCCCTCCTGTCTTCCCTTCTCGAATTCACGGGACCGGACTCTATGCATGTATAGCCGCTTTTGATTTGAAGCACAGCCTTTATCGAGGGGGTTTCGACTTTATGAATGACCATCGTTGAGACACCTTGGACGATCTCGTCGTGGTCATCGTCGCGGGTTGTGGCGTGGCCGCTGAGATCGAGTGAGATGAACTCGGAATTTTTGGTATTCCGGATGATGGAGGTGGCGAAGTTGCTGGCGGGCGATAAGAGTTGGAGGGAGGACGTAGACGGGTTGGTAGCCCCGTTGTCAAGTCCTGAGTCTCCGAGGTCATTGAGGGCCCGGTCTGGACAGAACTGTGGGCAGATGAGCCCCGAGGGGACGGAAGACGGGGAGCAGAATGCACCTTGTTCAGAAGACCCTCGATTTTCTCAAGGCGCTTCTCCAGCCGTTCGACGTATCTAGGACGTCGATTTGAGAGTTTAATGATGCGTAGTGAATATATAACGTTACCCCTTGGAAAAACGTCTCTGGGTGAGGGTCATGAGAAAGATTTAGGGAAGGATGAGTGTGAAGCTGGACCTTTGCAGCGTCGACATAGGTACATTCGAACGAGTACGTGAAGCAGTTGGAGCACTTATTGCGAGGAATTTGCTTGCCTTCGCCTAAAACGATGAGAGATGGCGGGGGCAAAGAGCCTCGGAACGCTCACATCGAACTGAAGATGTCATCAGCTGCGAATGTCGAGAGAATTCAAGTAAGGACGTTACTTTTCTTTCTTCTGCAGGCGTCACATGCGCGTTGGACTCTTTTCTTTCCGAGAGGGTTGGATGACATGGTGCGAAGGCATAGTCTCCGACCATAGGCAAACTTTTAAATAGTGATCAGAGTCGATCAAGGCTATATGGAGCAAGATACGACGAACACCCACCGGCCCTTGTCGGCCCTACGTCGATCACAAATTGACAACACTCGCCGGCCCTCGTCGGCCCTGGCTCCCAAAGTGCTTACGACGAACTCCTGACAAACTACATCTTTTCGTATCCCCCAGCCTTCAAATGTTCTTCCCGACGCTCTTCGACCACAAGATCGAATTTTCCCCTTCCCTTCCCTGTTATCACTCTGACTCGCTGTGTCCACGTCCTGGACCGCATACGTCGTCCCCGCGGTCGATACCCCCAACTCATCCAGTTACTTCGAAGTTCGCGGGGCGACAAGCACTGTCCGACAAGCCTATTCACTCCCCCTCATGCCGCCGTCGTTTTTCGTAGCAGAGTTCACACCGCTGACGTGCACACCACCACTAGCAACGCTCTCTGACCTCGGCGTTTCGCTCATTGCTCCTGTGGGTTTCCAGCTTCATGGTTCAGGAGTGCCCAAACTCCCCGGTCGAAGATAAGTTCGATGTCTGTCGATGAGATGGAACAGCCTGCAGCTGCATGAAACTTTGATACACCTGGTTGTACCAAACATGCGGGAATGTCCCTTCTATCTCAGCTGGTATTTTGATAAACGGACTCTGTATAGGCGCTTTTGATTTGAAATGCGACTTTTACAAGATCTAGGCCGGTCGACTTGCCGCCAATCGAGGGGGGTTTGGCTTTATGAATCATCGTTGAGACACCTTGGTCGATCTCGTCGTGGTTGTCGTCGGGGGCTGCGGCGTGACCATTGGCGTTGAGATCGAGTGAGGGGATTTTTGGCGTTCTGGATGATCTCGGAGGTGGCAAGTTGCAACATCGCTGGCGGGCGATAAGTGTTCGAGGGAGGACGTAGACGGGCGGTTGGTGGGTCAGATGTCACATGTCAAGCTTCAAGTTCCGTTCAGAAGAACCTTGAGTTTCTCAATGCTGTTCTCGACGTGTCGGCTTGAGAGTTTACGTAAACTCAACTCCATTGAACGGCGTTGGCAGCTGATCTGCAGAAGGCGGTAGTATGTGGCCTCGTGACCTGGCCTTCTCTATGAGGCATCGGTCACCGGTCTAGGCGGTATGTCGAGTTCAATCTTCTGTACGACCGCGGGACGAAGTTTGCCCTGATGACACCCGGAGCGCCTATTGACAGTATCTTGGTGAGCTTACCGGGGACCGCGGGGTGGGGGTGTAGATGCGATATTGGGGAGCAGGAAGGAACGGAAGAGGCGAAGCTGGTGGAGGTTTTGACAAAACCCAGAGAATGGGTGTCGTAATCAAATGTTTTACCCCTCAGACACCACAACTAGAGCAAGTTCTGACAATTCTGTATTGAATGTATTAATGAATCGGATTTATAGAATAAAACTAGCTCTCTTCTTCAGGTCTGTCTCGACGTCTATGTAAAATTATCTCTATCCACCCAAGGCAAAACCATCGTAATTAATCATACATAACAAGCCCTTTGGTGGGTCCATTTCAACCGTGACATCTAAGACGATACCATGTTCGAAACACCATCGAACCAACCACTCGGAAATCCGCCCTCGGACCCCCAAGGACCATTCGACAACATCCCATCCAAGTCGTATGGCGATGAGGGTACGACGGCCGGCTTGGTCTGTATAGATGAACAAGCAGGCCCAGGAGGCTCACTCGCACCACCGAGAGACCCCATCTCCATACCCGTCGTCGTCATCTTCGTCTGCTCATACTCCATGGCAATCGAGACCACAGGGTGTGCCGAAAAAACACCAGCGCCAGCACCCCCCCGACTGAGCCTCATATCCCCACCTAATGTCTGTCCCCTCTGAAAGGCCCTACCACCCACCCTAGAAGACGACGGACGCGATCCGCCTTGGAGCCAATCCATCGACAACTTGTCGCTATAGAAAAGAGGCTTGCCGAACTCAGTGGTGTACACCGGGAGCCGTGGCGGTGTCAGCCCAAACTTTTGGTGTCGTTGGGAATGCTGTCCGTGTTGTTGCTGCGGCGACGCTCGCCAATTCGCCTTTCTTGAACACACAATCGTTCGAGGCAGGACGTTGGTGGGGACCTGTTGCTCTGGCGAAAAAGACGGCATGCTGGGCGGAGTCGACGGTTCCGGCGATCCAAGTGGCGAAGACGAGGTTTGTGAAGCCGGGCTATCTGCGTCTCGCGCCCTCTTGTTGCTCGCGGGCGAAGGGAGCGGGAGTAGGTCACCTAGAAGTGCTAGGTCTCGTATGATACCCCTGTGAATCCAACGTTCAGCATCACGTCTCCCCCTTGAAAAAAGACAACTCACCGCAAGTGACTGCCGGAAATCCACCTACACTCGGCCAATTCAAACGTCGTTGAAAGGGCACAAGACAGGAACAGGACTTACCTGCGTTCGCAAGCCTCAAGCGCGTTCATACATCGGTGGACATCCGCCATTTCTTTGACGGGGTCTGTCGTCACACCGGACCTCTTCCCACTCAAAATGTTCAGTAGCAGGACGATGGCGGCTGTAAATGCAGGTATCTGCGGTCGAATCAGAACAAAAGATCGACAGGAAAAGATTATGGCGCACCAGCAAATGTGGCAAAGGGCCGAGACCTCGCTTCCATTGTGCATCCAGGATACGGCTACACGATCTCGCCGCGTTGGTACAGATGGCTAGCGATGGGAAATTCGTCGAGGAGGGCTTGTCGGGGGTTGGGATAAACGGTCGGTGTATGAGGATTTGTATATGGTAGTAGTTGCTATAGATAAGAGCGGATTGTTCAAAGAACTGGGGATGCTCGTGGTGGGGATCCCAGCGGACCAAGGGGAACAACAACATTCAGTTTATGTGAGAAGGAGAAGAAATTTGAACTTACGGTGGTCGGGGACGGAATCGACCCATTTGTTCAGCGCAGAGTCGAGCTCGACAATGTGTTGTTTCCAGTGCTCGGCAATGAAGCCGAGAAAGACCCGGTTGTTCTTTAACGAGTACTGCAACAAAGGTTCAGTTATTCTACAGGGAAGAGAAAAAAGAAGGCAGATACTCACGATTGTCCTGACCAGCACGGCCAGTACTTCGTTGAGCTTCAACCTCTGGACAAAGGCGGTGATCAACGAAGGTTTCTCCGCTGGCTGCTTGAAGACGATGGGTTGTTTGAGAAAAGTCGGTGTTGAAAAGGGCGTTGATGCCTCTTCATCTTGCTCCAAGGTGAACCAATACTCATCGTCGCACTCAATTGGAAAGTCGAGGTCAAAACTACGCCAATAGACGTTGATAAGCGATGAGAAAGAGGATGGGAAACTGACTCGTTGTCTTGAATGGCGCACGGCCGTCCAAGTCCTACATTGGCCATGAGATCGAGGCAAACGAGAACCCTGTATATCGGGGTTCGTGAATGCGACGAGACATGATGGAAGAAAGACCTTACCAAAATGCCCGCTTCCACATCTCCACTTCCGCCGTCATGTTCGTCGTATTCTTTGAGCACCGACGAGCGCCAGCGCGCTGGGCAAGCCTGACCCCGATTCCGATCATCATCCAGTAAGCTTCCGGGGTAGAGGCACCGTGGAGGAAGAGGACCGCTAGCTGAAAGGAGCACAAGTTAATATGTGGAGACAGACAGAAAGAGTCGAGAAACATACACAGTAGAACTGTAAATCGTACAAAGTGGGCGACCTGGCATCATGATACGGTCGCCGATGGGCTTCGACCTGATTATACCAACTCCAGCCAGAAGAGGACCAGTCATCCGTGCCGTCCAGCTTCACTCTGGGGTCGTTCGAGTAACGCGCCCCGAGGGCACACACTAAAAGGACGTTTGCTGCAAAATCGTCGTCCGTGTGGTGCAGTTGGATTGTAATCGACCTCTCAAAGGTTGGGCGATGGAGGAGAGGGAGGAACATGTTGACGCTAGAAAAGTAGTGGCCTATGAGAGAATTAAGGAGATCGGGAGGGGGAAGTCGTAGCGTGTTTTTCTCAATTCCTTGGGGATGATCTCCCACTGCTCAAAAGGGTTGAGTGAAAGTAAAGGAAGAACGGGGGATAGATGACTGACAGGACGGCCAGACAAGATTTCTGCCCTCTTTTCTTCCCTCCTTGAATTCCCGGCATCGGCTGTATAGGCGCTTTTGATTTGAAACGCGACCTTTACGAGATCTAGGCCGGTCGACTTGCCAATCGAGGGGGCTTTGGCTTTCTGAATGGCCGTTCTTGAAACACCTTGGACGATCTCGTCGTGGTTGTCGGGGGCTGCGGCGTGGCCACTGGCCTTGAGATCGAGTGAGGTCAACTTGGGATTTTTGGCGTTCCGGATGATGGAGGTGGCGACGTCGCTGGCGGGCAATGCGTGAGAGTTGGAGGGAGGTCGTAGACAGGCGGTCGGTGGACCAGGTGCCAAGTTCTGAGGCTCCGAGATCATTGAGAGTTGGTCTGGACAGAACTGCGAGCAGATGAGAAGGAAGGGGGGGACGAGGAGCCTGTGAGATGCACCTTGTTCAGAAAGCCATCTAGTTTCTCAAGGCCGTTCTCCAGCCGTTCTCGGTATCTAGGATGTCGATTTGAGACTCTGATGCGTAGAAGGTATATAACATTACTTCTTGGAAGAACTGCGCTTCTGGATGAGAGTCATGAGAAAAATTTAGCAAAGGAAGAATGTGAAGACGGACCTTTGTGGCTTCGACATAGGTACATTCAAGCTTGTACATGAAGCAGTTGGAGCACTTATCGCGGGACATTTCCCCGCCGTCACCTACAACGATGAGATATGACGGCGGTAAAGAGGGGGAACGCTCACATCGGACTGAAGATGTCCGAATCAGGTGCGAATGTCGAGAGAATTGTAAGGGACGTTACTTTTCTTTCTCCTGCAGCTATCACAGGCGCGTTGGAGTCTTCTCTTTTTTGTGAGAGGGTTTTCGTCGTTGTATTCGTCTTCGTTGAATGACATGGTGCCATGGCTGATGGTGCAAGATTGAGGTTAATATATAAACGCCGTCATCGGACTCGTGCCACTGACATGTCCAACTATCACTGCCTTACCGCAGCCCACGGGCCACGGCAAAAAGTTCAAGTTTGCCATGGCCTGTGGGCTCTGACCAACTACTCCTGACAAATACTCGGAACGACATCCATGTCCAGGACTGCATACGCCGTCCTGGGGTCGATCATTAGCAAAAAGGTCGACCGCTTACATTGCCAGAATCTACCATGTATGGATATATTTGTGTGCAAGTGTGCTATTTTGGGGGGATATATAGTCACGTTTTGACCCATACATGGCAGAGGTCCCATAAGTACCCATAACAGGCAATGTAAGTGACCTCCCTTTTTGCTGATGGCCATACTCCCAACTCACCCAGTCACTACGCTGGTTTCTGCGAAGCGGACCGTATATGATACAGTATCGCCTTCAACTCGGGAAATACTGGTGCCACCCTCGTGGCTTTGCTTTACCACCCATAGGTTGAGTGGGAGGACTGGTATCTAAAATGTGCCCATCCACCAAATCATCTGCCTGGTCCTCAATGTTCTCGGCGTCGAATGCCTTGAGATCTTCCTCGTTGCATATCGATAAAGGAAGATCTAGGCTAAGTTTGACATTGGTCACAGAGAGACGAGGAGACGGTGACATTGACTAAACAGCCCATTCTTCAGGCTTGGAGCCCAGAACTTAAACCCGATTGGACTGTACCGGTGGGCCCGGGGCCATTCCCAATCAAGAGCACTGACGCGAGTTGATTACGATCACGCCGTGGGACGTAACAATTCTGCATACATTTGACACATTGATCTCCTCGCTTCGGCGCCGTATGTGGAATTGAGAGTCCAATCTGCACCTTACGGCTCGCAGAGGCGACTGGGTAGGAAGACACTCCGGGAGCTCCCGGCGACTGTTTAGTCGAGGCGGGGTCCCGGGGCGCGAGTAGTATTGAGAGATATCGTAGAGAAACCGTAGAGATATCTAGAGAAACCTATATCCTACGAGAAGAGGTGAGAGAAACGATAAGCTACGATAGAAGAGGATTGGAAGAAGAGAAAGGAAAAATTTCGTGTTTGTAATGGTAAGGAAATAATGTCCAAGTTTCGTGTAAAAGGGAAGGGTACGACTGAGAGCACAACTGAAGGGAAAAAAGGAACAGAGGAGGGGAAAAACGCACTTCATCGAGCTGCCATTGGCGACGCCCGACGAAAAGAGAGATAAGGGAAATAAGGGAAATTGGACATACCTCGTCACGCTGCCAGTGGCGAGGTGTGCTGCAAGGAGCTACGCACTACGTCCGAAAAGGAGGGCTTGAATGAGCACAGGGTGCTTCCTAATGTAAGCCTCGAAGGCGTCTGACTTCTACCGACCGATAGCTTGAATCAGATGCGGCAGAGTTCCCAGCTCGGCAAGGAGGGTCGCACCTCCTGCATGCATTGAGTGACCGCTGACAGAAGAGTCGAAGAAGTGTCGTAGTCAGCGTGTGAACCAAGATCGAGTCGGGATACCTCCATCGTCGCGAAGCCAGAGAGGTGAAAGGAGGGGAAACTTCTGGTCACGAGAACTGAGATACTGGAGGAAACAACTGTGGGGATCATAAGATTTGTCATTTTTCGGGATGATGATGGTATTCCCGTCAAAGAAACGGTTGCCCTTGTGGCCGGGGAGAAACAAAGAATAGCTCGTTTCGGAGCTCTCAACAGATGAACGACGAATTGTTTTGCGTGGGTCACGAAGCTTGGGGCTGTCGGCATCTGTTAGTTCGCCGAGTTGCATGAGGGCAAAGAATCCTGTTAAGAGCAGTGTGCAGAATAAGAGGTCGTTGTGGGATGGGGTCGGGTAGTGAGCTAATACAGTCTCCAGTTCGACGGTTGTGAGTGCACGCCGACGCCTCCGAGGACATCAGCAAACTCCGATTTTGGCCGTAGCAAACTGTAGCAAACACACTTAGACCGTAGCGACATGTAGCGCCGTAGCATTCTGTAGTATAGTAATGCCCTACTGCATTAACACTGTAGTGGGTTGTAGTAATGTAGCCTGTAGTACCTTTGTACAGTCTCAGACTTTTCAACACAAGAAACTCCGAAAATCGAGGTATT
>Ga0307516_10001118_pt1 | contig 37358 bp, 31 predicted proteins | sample 19_EM_MG_FD_203310 | JGI IMG/M metagenome (GOLD analysis project Ga0307516, IMG submission 203310) | Populus trichocarpa ectomycorrhiza microbial communities from riparian zone in the Pacific Northwest, United States - 19_EM | ecosystem: Host-associated > Plants > Roots > Unclassified | place... | reverse complement strand
CGGTTCAGCAGCGCCTGCAGCGGGTCGGTGGTGGTCGGCAATGTGGCGCCGCCATCGGCACCACAAGCCCACGGGAAACGCTTCCAGACTTCGTTGCCGAGGATCTGCGCGGTGGCACGCGTCTGCTCGACACGGTCGGCCGGAATCTCGCAGTGAAAACTCTGCGGCAGCAGTTCGCCGGTTCGGCTGTCTTCGAGCCGGTCGAGCACCTGGCGCAGGATGCGAAAGCTCGACGGCACCAGCCCGCTCGAATCACCCGAGTGCACGCCTTCGGTCAGGATCTCGACCTTCAGCACGCCGCTGACCATGCCACGCAGGCTGGTGGTGAGCCAGAGCTGGTCGTAGTTGCCGGCGCCGCTGTCCAGACAGACGACGAGGCTGACGTTGCCCAGGCGCGGCTTCAACACGTCGATGTACGCCGGCAGGTCGAACGAGCCGCTCTCTTCGCAACTTTCGATCAGGCCGACGCAGCGTGGCCGCGGAATGCCGAGCTCGTCGAGCGCCATGATCGCGGTCAACGACGCGTAGACGGCGTAGCCGTCGTCGGCGCCGCCGCGGCCGTAGAGCAGGCCGTCGACATACTTTGGTGTCCACGGCCCGAGGTCGTTGCGCCAGCCGTTGAATTCGGGTTGTTTGTCGAGGTGGCCGTAGAGGCAGATCGTGTCGGTGCTGCCGGCTTTGGTGGCGGGCACCTCGAAGAAGATCACCGGCGTGCGGCCTTCGATGCGTACCACTTCGAGCTTGAGGCCCGCGACCTTCTTGCTCTCGACCCAGGCCGCTGCATCACGAATCACCTTGTCGATGTGGCCGTTGGCGGCCCAGTCGGCATCGAACATCGGGCTCTTGGCGGGAACAGTGATGTAGCTCGTGACCAGTGGCACGATCTCGTCGTCCCAGGTTTTCGCGGCGAACGTGGCCAGCGCAGTGGCTTCGTCGGGTTGCACGGGCTGCAGCGGATCGCGGGCGTTCATGGGCTTCTCCTTCGGTGGGGCCGGGAAGCCAGTTTAAGACTTCGTGTCGGGCCAGCTTCGCCCGTGCCGCGCGAGCCAGCCGCCGAGCACGGCGAACACCTCGGCCTTCTCGGGCTCGTTGAAGATCTCGTGGTACAGCGGCTTGAACTCCTGCACCGTGAGAAGTGCCTTGGGCGCAGCAGCGGCCAGTGCACGGCTGCCCGCGGGGACGACGCAGCGGTCTTTGCCCGCGTAGAGCAGCAGCGTCGGCACCGGCCACGCGGCCGCGTTCGCGCGGACCCACTCGCCGGCGTCGACGATGAAGCGCGCCAGCCGCGGCGTGACGCGGTCGTGCACCAGCGGGTCGGCCATGTAGGCGCCCACCACGGCGGCGTCGCGCGAGATCCAGGTCGGCTTCAGGCCATTGTTCACCGCCAGGTTCGGCGCCAGCGGGCCGAGCACCGCGAGCAAGAATTTTTGCCATGCGGTCGTGCCGACATCGAGCGCGGGCGAAGACAGCACCAGCGCATCGACCGGCCGGCCCCACGCCGCCGCATCGGGTGCCGCGGCGCCCGCCACAAAACGCGCTGCGACCAGCCCGCCCAGGCTGTGGCCGAGCAAGACCAGCGGGCCGGGGCTTTTGGCGCGCACCGAGTCGATCATCAGCGCCAGGTCGGTCAGCAGGTCGTCGCTGCGATGCAGCGCGCCGCGCGCACCTTCGCTGCCACCGTGCCCGCGGTGGTCGTAGCCCACGGCCGACCAGCCCCAGGAGTTGAGTTGTGCCGCCACGTGTGCGTAGCGCCCGATGTGTTCGCCGAGACCGTGCACGATCAACACCGTGCCTCGCGCGTTGCTCGCGGGCCATTCGCGAACGTGAAGTTGCAGGCCGTCGGCGGTGGTGAGGGTCGGGCGCATCGGCGCGAGTGTAGAGACACGGCGCCGAATCTGTGCGCCGAGGGCTTGCCCGCTGGGCGCCCGGCGCGCGTTTGCGGCACAGTAGTGCACACAAATTTTCTCGGCACGCGCCCACCCGACCATGAACGACTTCTTCACGCTGAGCACCGCCGCCGGTGTCGCCCACCTGCAGCTCAACCGGCCAGAACGCCTGAACACGATGGAACCGAAGTTCTTCCCGGCGCTGCGCGATGCGGTGCGGGGCTTGCACGATGCCGGTGAAGCCCGCGCGCTCGTGATCTCGTCGACCGGCAAGCACTTCTGCGCCGGCATGGCGCTCGACGTGTTCGGTGGCGACGACGCCTTGCTCGTCACCGGCACCGCACGCGCGCGGCTGAACTTTCAGGAGACGCTGCGCAAGCTGATCGATTGCTTCACGGCGATCGACGAAGCGCGCTTCCCGGTGATCTGCGCGATCCAGGGCGGTTGCATCGGCGGTGCGCTCGACCTCGCCACCGCCTGCGACATTCGCGTGTGCACGGCCGATGCGTTCTTCACCGTGCAGGAGATCCACATCGGCATGATGGCCGACCTGGGCGTGTTGCAGCGGCTGGTGAAGATCGTGCCGCAAGGCGTGGCGCGCGAGATGGCCTACACGGGCGACCGTGTGAGCGCGGAGCGCGCGCTGGCGATCGGCCTCGTCAACGCGGTCTTGCCCGATGCCGAGGCACTGCTCGCCCACGCGATGCAACTCGCGCGCAACATCGCGGCCAAGTCACCGCTGGCGATCGCCGGCAGCAAGCTCGCGCTCAACCACGCACGTGATCACGGCACCGCATCGGCCTTGCAGCAGATGACGCTGCTGCAAAGCGCGATCTTCGACACGGCCGAAATGGCGACCGCGATCGACGCGTGGAAGAAGAAGGCCGTGGCCGACTTCCCCGCGCTGCTGCCGGTCTCGAAGGTCTGAATCGCCTGTAGACGAGCGCGTCAGTTGCTGGCGCGCACCGGCTCCGACCAACCCCCGCCCAGAACCTTGTACAGCGTGACCAGGTTCTGCGCCTGCTGCGCTTGCACTTGCACGGTGGCCTGCTGCGCGGCAAAGTAGTTGCGCTGCGCGTCGAGCACGTCGAGATAACTCGACGCGCCGTTGCGGTAGCGCAGGTCGGCGAGCCTGTAGCTCACCTGCGCGGCGTTGGTGAGCGCGGTTTGCGCGCGCAATTGTTCGCCCAGCGTGGCGCGGCCGGCGAGTGAATCAGAGACTTCGCGGAACGCGGTCTGGATCGCCTTTTCGTATTGCGCCACCGCGATGTCGCGACCGACCTTGGCCGAATCGAGGTTCGCCTGGTTGCGCCCCGAATCGAAGATCGGCTGCAGCAGTTGCGCCACGCCCGTGATCGCGAACGTGCCGCTCTTGAACAGGCCCGAGAGTTCGGTGCTCGCGGTGCCGGCGTTCGCGGTCAGCGTGATGCGCGGAAAGAAGGCCGCGCGTGCCGCGCCGATGTTGGCGTTGGCCGCGAGCAGTTGTTGTTCGGCGGCGCGCACATCGGGCCGGCGCGTGAGCAGGTCGGACGGCAAGCCCGCCGGCAGCTCACGCAGCGCGGGTTGCGCAGCGAGTGCGGTCACCGCGGGCAGGTCGGCCGGCAGCGGCTGGCCCAGCAAGAGCACGAGCGCGTTCTCGTCGAGCGAACGCTGGCGCTGCGTTTGCGCGAGCGTGGCGCGTGCGCCTTCGAGCAACTGCTCGGACTGGCGCAGGTCGAGTTCCGACGTCGCGCCATTGTCGAATTTGAGCTTGGTCAGCTTGAACGAGTCTTCGCGTGTGGCCAGCGCTTCGCGTGTGACGCGCAGCAGTTCTTCGTCGGCCAGCAGGCTCAGGTGCGTGTTCGCCACCGCTGCCACGAGCGTGATCTGCACCGTCTTGCGCGCCTCTTCGGTCGCCATGTACGACGACAACGCCGACTGGCTCAGGGCTCGCACGCGGCCGAAGAAATCGAGCTCGTAGCCAGTCACGGCCAGGCCCACGGCGTAGCTGTTGACGAGGCCGCCGCCCACGGCCTGGCGCTGCGCGGTGAGGCCGGCGCCGACGCTCGGCAACTCGTCGGCACGCCGGATCTGGTACGTGGCGCGCGCCTGTTCGATGTTGAGCACAGCCACGCGCAGGTCGCGGTTGTTCTGCAACGCGATCTCGATCAGGCGCTTCAGCCGCGCGTCGGCGAAATAACTCTGCCATTCGATTTCGGCCGCGGCCGTGGCGGCGCTGCCGCCGGCGGGCAGCAGCTCGGGGGCGTAGGCGGGTGCCACTGGCGCGGCGGGCCGCTCGTACGCCGGGATGAAACTCATGCAGCCGCCGAGCAGCAGCGCCGCGGCGAGCGCCGTCAACGTGCCTGCATGGCGCAAGGATTCACGCTCAGTCATGGGGAGCCTCCGGGGCTGTGGCAGCCTTGGCTTTCATTTCGAGTGCATGCAGTTCGCGCTGCCGCTTGCTGCCCTTGAAGAGGCTGCGCACGACCACGAAGAACACCGGCACGAAGAACACCGCGAGCACGGTGGCGGTGATCATGCCGCCCATCACGCCGGTGCCGATGGCGCGCTGGCTCGCCGAGCCGGCGCCCGATGAGATCACCAGCGGCAGCACGCCGAGGATGAACGCGATCGAGGTCATCAGGATCGGCCGGAAGCGCAAATGCACCGCCTTCAGCGTGGCCTCGACCAGGCCCATGCCGTCGGCGTAGAGATCCTTCGCGAACTCGATGATCAGGATCGCGTTTTTCGCCGACAGGCCGATCACCGTGATGAGGCCGACCTTGAAGAACACGTCATTCGGCAAATCGCGGAAGGTGGCGCCGAGGACCGCGCCGAGGACCCCCAGCGGCACCGCGAGCAGCACCGCGAACGGAATCGACCAGCTCTCGTACAGCGCCGAGAGGCACAGGAACACGGCGAGCATCGAGAACGCGATCAGGATGGCCGCGGTCGAGCCCGACAAACGTTCTTCGCGCGACTGGCCGGTCCACTCGAAAGCGAAGCCTTGCGGCAGCTTGGCGGCGAGCTGCTCCATCTCTTTCATCGCGTCGCCGGTGCTGAAGCCGGGGGCCGCGTCACCGGCCAGCCGCATCGTCGGGTAGCCGTTGTAGCGCACCGTCTGCATCGGGCCGGTGACCCACTTCGTCGTGGCCACGGCCGACAGCGGCACCAACTTGCCAGCGTTGTTGTAGACGTTGAGCTTGAGCAGGTCGTCGCCCTGCATGCGGCTCGGCGCGTCGGCCTGCACCACCACGCGCTGCAGCCGCCCGGCGTTCGGGAAGTCGTTGACGTAGGTCGAACCGAGCGCGGTCGAGAGCACCGCGTTGACACTGTCGAACGACACGCCGAGCGCGCTGGCGCGGTCGCGGTCGATGTCGAGCTGCAGCTGTGGCGCGTCTTCCAGACCATCGGGCCGCACGCCGGCGAGCACCTTGCTCTGCGATGCCATGCCCAGCATCTGGTTGCGCGCCGCCAGCAGCGCGGCGTGGCCGTTGCCGCCGCGGTCTTGCAGCCGGAAGGTGAAGCCGGTGGCGGTGCCGAGCTCGGGAATTGCGGGCGGGCTGAGCGCGAAGATGAACGCATCACGCACCCCGGAAAGCGCACCGAACGCACGCCCGGCGAGCGCTTGTGCCGAATGCGCCGGGCCCTTGCGTTCGTCCCAGTGTTTGAGTGGCACGAAGGCGAGCGCCGCGTTCTGGCCACTGCCCGAAAAGCTGAAACCGAGCACGCTGACCATCTTGTCGACTTCGGGCTGGGCGAGGAAGAATTTCTCGGCCTGCTCCATCACGGCGAGCGTGCGTTCTTGCGTCGCGCCCGGCGGCAACTGCACGTTGGCGATGATGTAACCCTGGTCTTCATTCGGCAGGAACGATGCCGGCAAGCGCGCGAACAGCAGCACCACCGCGACGATGATCGCCACGAACAGCGTCATGAAGCGCCAGGTGCGCGACAGCATCTTCGCGACCCAGCCTTCGTAACCATGCGTGGTGGCAAGGAAACCGCGGTTGAACCAGCCGAACGGGCCGCGCTTGGCATGTTTGTGGCCGGCTTCGACCGGCTTCAGGAAGGTGGCGCACAGCGCCGGCGTGAGCGACAGGGCAAGGAACACCGAGAACAGCATCGAGCTGACCATCACGAGCGAAAACTGGCGGTAGATGTTGCCGACCGAACCGCTGAAGAATGCCATCGGCAGAAACACCGCGACCAGGGTCGTCGTGATGCCGATCAGCGCGGTACTGATCTGGCCCATCGCCTTCTTGGTGGCGTCACGCGGGCTCAGGCCCTCTTCGCTCATGATGCGCTCGACGTTTTCGATCACGACGATCGCGTCGTCGACCAGGATGCCGACCGCCAGCACCATCGCGAACATCGTCAGCACGTTGATCGAATATCCGAACACCATCATCATGCCGAACGCACCGAGCAGCGCGACCGGCACCACGATGGTCGGGATCAGCGTGTAGCGCAGGTTCTGCAGGAACAGGTACATCACGAGGAACACGAGGATCACCGCCTCGACCAGCGTCTCGACCACCTGGCTGATCGAGATCTTGACGAACTTCGAGCTGTCGTACGGGATGTCCCACTTCACGCCCGGCGGGAAATAGGTGGCGAGTTCGGTCATGCGCTTGCGCACCAGTTCGGCCGTGGCCAGTGCGTTGCCGGTGGGCGAGAGCTGCACGCCGATGCCGGTGGACGGCTTGCCGTTCAGGCGCGCCGAGGTGCCGTAACTCTGCGCCCCGAGTTCGATGCGCGCCACGTCGCGCAGCCGAACGGTCGAGCCGTCGGTGTTGGCGCGCAGCACGATGTCGCCGAACTGCTTCTCGGAGACGAGTTGGCCGTTGACGACCACGGTCGCGAAGATGCCCTGGCCCGGCACGTTCGGCAGGTCGCCGATGGTGCCCGACGACACCTGCGCGTTCTGCGTGCGGATCGCCGCGTTCACGTCGGTGGGCGTGAGGTTGAAGCCGACCAGCTTGGCCGGGTCGATCCAGACACGCATCGACCGCTCGGTGCCGAAGAGCTGTGCCTGGCCGACGCCGGGCAGGCGCTGGATCTCGGGCAGCACGGTGCGCGACGCGTAGTCGCCGAGCGCGATCGGGTCGAAGGCCGGGTTGTCGCTGGAGAGAATCGTGAACAGCAGGAAGTTGGCACGTGCCTTGTCGACCCGCACGCCCTGCTGCGTCACCGCCGAGGGCAGGCGCGGCGAAGCGCGGCTCAGGCGGTTCTGCACGTCGACCTGCGCCAGCGCCGGGTCGGTGCCCGACTCGAAGGTCAGCGTCAGCGTGCCGACCCCATTGGCCTGGCTGACCGACTCCATGTAGATCAGGCCGGGCGAACCGTTCATCTCCTGCTCGATGACGCTGATCACGCTGTCTTCGAGCGTCTGCGCCGAAGCGCCGGGGTAGACCGCGGTCAACACGATCGAGGGCGGCGCCACGCTCGGGTACTGCGCGATCGGCAGCTGCTTCACGGCCACGCCGCCGAGCACCATGATGAAGAGCGCGATCACCCACGCGAAGATGGGCCGATCGATGAAAAACTGGGCCATGAAATGCGCCCCTTACTTTGCTGGCGCGGCCGAAGCCGGTGCGCTGGCGGCGGGCGCGGCGCTGGCCGGAGCGGCCGTCGGCGGTTTGCCGGCCGGTGCGGCCGAGGCAGCGCCCGTCCACGGCACCGGCTTGACCGGCGCGTTGCCGCGCAGCTTCTGGAAGCCATCGACCATCACCTGCTCGCCGGCTTTCAGGCCGTCGAGCACAACCCACTGGCCTTCGACCGAGGTGCCGATCTTGACCGGCCGCGGTGCGACCTTGCCGTCGGCACCGACGACCATCACGCTGTCGCCGGTGGAGCCGCGTGTGACCGCCTGCTGCGGCACCACGATGCCGGCTTCGGCTTGCGCCTGCTCGATGCGCACGCGCACGTACATGCCGGGCAGCAGCAAGCCGGCAGGGTTCGGCACTTCGGCGCGCAAGGTGATCTGGCCCGAGGTCGGGTCGACCGTCAGGTCGGTGAAGAGCAGCTTGCCCGGCTGGCCGTAGTCGCTGCCGTCTTCGAGCACGATGCGCACGCTCGCGCCACCACCACCGGCACGTTTGAACTGGCCGCTCTCGACCGCCTTGCGTAGGCGCAGCACGTCGGTCGTCGATTGCGTGAAGTTCACGTACATCGGGTTGATCTGCTGGACCACGGCGAGCTGCGTGGCTTCGCCTTGGCCGACCAGCGCGCCTTCGGTGACCAGCGCGCGGCCGATGCGGCCGGCGATGGGCGCGGTCACCGCGGCGTAGCCGAGGTTGATCTGCGCCGTCTGCACCGCGGCCTTGGCCGAGGCCACGTCGGCTTCGGCGCTTTTCTGTGCCGCGACGGCGTTGATGAAGTCCTGCTTGCTGATGGCGTTGGCTTCCATCAGCGGCTTCGAGCGCTCGGCTTGCGCGCTGACCTGGACGAGGTTGGCCTGGGCTCGCGCCAGCGTGGCTTGCGCGCTCGCAGCACTGGCCTGGTACGGCGCGGAGTCGATCCGGAACAAGGGCTGCCCGGCCTTCACGTCGCTGCCTTCGGTGAAGAGGCGCTTTTGCAGAATGCCGGCCGCACGGGCTCGCACCTGCGCGACCCGCGAGGCTTCGAGCCGGCCCGGCAATTCGGTGGCCAGGCCCACGGCCTTCGGCGCCACCGTGACCACACCCACCTCGGCGGGCGGCGGGCCACCACCGCCACCCGGGCCCGGGCCTTCGGCGGCTTTGGGCCCGCAGGCCGCCAGCACGGAAAGGGCCACCACAACGGCGCCTGCAACAGCAGCGCGCACCATGACGTTCTTCAACGCTGACATGCAAAACCCTTCAGAGCTTGGGGGCGCGGACTGCGCCGGGAAGGTGGGGAATGAATCGGGAACAGACTGGGGCGAGAGGCATGAACACCGGCTGCCACACGGCGATTGAGGTACAGTATACATACACGGTTGAATGTATGTAGAGAATCGCTGCAGCGCAACAAAACTTCATGGCCCGCCGAACCAAACAGGAAGCGCAACAGACGCGCAGCCACATCCTCGACACCGCCGAGCTGGTGTTCGAGCGGCGTGGCGTGTCGGGCACGTCGCTGCATGAAATCGCCAAGGCGGCCGGCGTGACCCGCGGTGCGATCTACTGGCATTTCGAAGACAAGGCCGACCTGTTCAACGCGATGATGGAGCGCGCGACACTGCCGCTCGAAGAAGGCGGCGGCGTGTGCGGCTTCGACAAGAACGAGCTCTCGCTGGCGCAGATGCGCGACGGCGTGGTGGCCGTGTTGCGCCGCATCGTGGCCGACCCGCAGATGAAGCGTGTGTTTGGCATCGCCACCCACAAGGTCGAATACACCGGCGAAATGGACGCGGTGCGCGAACGCCACCTGAACATCCGCAACGGCTGCCTGGCCGACGTGGAGCGCACGCTCAAGCAGGCCATGCAGCGCGGCGAGCTCGCGCGCCGCATGCCGGCGCGCGCGGCGGCCGTGGGCCTGCACGCGCTGCTCGACGGCCTGCTGCAGAACTGGATGCTCGACCCCACCGGCTTCAACCTGGTCAAAGTGGGCACCCAGGTGCTCGACGCCTACCTCGCCGGCCTGGCCGTCGAACAGGCCGCGGCCTGACAGCCCCTACTTCAGGCCGCTGTAGTTGACGGGCACCCACTCGTAACCCTTGCCCTGCGCACGCAGGTGACCGAGGCCGGGGAACGAAATGTGGGCCGAGCCCACCAGGTAGCCGCGCTTCGCCGCTTCGGCGTAAGCGCGCTTGCGCTGCACGGCGGCGTTCTTGCTGTCGGAGTCGAACTGGATGGTCACGCCGGGCTCGGGAAACTGCACCGCCGCCACGTGCATCAGGTCGCCCCACAGCACCAGAGTCTGGCCCTGGCTCTCGACCTTGTAGATGCTGTGGCCAGGTGTGTGGCCGCGCGCGGCCACGGCCTTGACGCCGGGCACGAGCTCGGTGTCGCCGTCGAAGGTCTTGAACTTGCCGGCGGCCACGTACGAATTCAACGACGCCATGGCGCCCTGGAAGAAGCCCTTCATGTCCGCCGGTGCCTTGTCGAGGTTGGCCTGGCTGAGCCAGAAGTCGGCATCGTGTTGGTCGGCACGAACGATCGCGTTGGGGAAAGCGAGCTGCTTGTCGGCCGTCATCAGCCCGCCCACGTGGTCGGCATGCATGTGGGTGATGTAGATCTCGTCGACCTGCTCGGGTTGGTACCCCGCCGCTTTCAGGTTCGTGACCAGATTGCCGAGCGTCGGGCCGAATAGGCCGGCGGCGCCGGTGTCGATCAGCACCAGCTTGGTTCCGGTGTTGACGAGGTAGCCGTTGACCGAGGTGTCGAGCGGCGCCTTCAGGAAACTGCGCGCGAGCGCCTTCTGGGTCTTGGCGGCGGTCGTGCCGGTCAGCAGTTTGTCGACCGGCAGCGCGACGGTGCCATCGGACAAGGCCGTCACTTCGAAGTCACCGAGCATCACGCGGTAAAAGCCCGGCGCCTGGGTCTTGACCTGCGGCGCCGCGGCATGCGCGCCGGCGGCCAACAGCAAACCACTCGCGATGGCAAGGGCCGCTTGTCGCAGCCAGCATGAAAATCGGGGCATAAATTCTCCTGGAAACACAACGGAGCGGCGAGCATACGGGGAACCGGAATCCGCTGCTGGCGAGCGTGACAAACGCACGCGTCGGCCCTGCCCGGCTGTGGCAGATTGCGGCACAAGCTTCTCAAGAACCCCAGGGAGACCGATGAAATCACCGACCCGCCACGCGCTGCTGGCCACCACGCTGGCTGCAGCCACACTGCTCAACCCCGCATGGGCCGCGAGCAGCACCCGCTTCGACCCGGCGGCGCAGATCGCCGGCACGAAGCTGCAGCTCAACGGCTCGGGCACACGCTTCAAGGCGATCTTCAAGGTCTACGACATGGCCTTGTACACACCGCGCAAGGTCGGCACCGCCGAAGAGCTGATGGCGCTGGCCGGGCCGAAACGCCTGCAGTTCACCGCGTTGCGCGAGTTGCCGGGCACCGACCTCGGCCGCCTGTTCCTGAAGGGCATGTCGGAAAACGCCTCGCGCGATGTCTACCAGAAGCACACGGTCTCGGCCACGCGCCTGATCGAGATCTTCTCGGGCCGCTCCAAGCTCGCGCCGGGCGACTCTTTCGCGATGGACTACCTGCCCGGCAAGGGCACGCAGTTCTACATCGCCGGCCAGGCACAAGGCGAGCCGGTGGGCGACGCCGAGTTCTTCGGCCTGGTGCTGGGCATCTGGTTCGGGCCGTCACCGGCCGACCGCACGCTGAAGGAAGCGTTGCTCGGGCACGAAAAAGAGTCGCAGTGAAACGCGCGGGCCGACATCAGCCCCGCTCGAACTTGAACACCGCCACGCTGGCCATCAGGTTCGGCCAGCGCCGCACCGAGGCGCCGGCCTGGATGCCGAAGGCATCGAGGATGCGCAGGCCGTCCTTGCGCGCCAGCACTTCGAAGTCGGCGTAGGTCGCGACGCGGATGTTGGGCGTGTCGTACCACTGGTACGGCAACACCTTCGTCACCGGCATGCGCCCGCTCACCACGTGCAGGCGGTTCGGCCAGTGCGCGAAGTTCGGGAAACTGACGATGCCGATGCGGCCCACGCGCGCCGTTTCGCGCAGCATCTTTTCGGTGTTGCGCAGGTGTTGCAGCGTGTCGAGTTGCAGCACCACGTCGAAGCTCTGATCTTCGAACAGGGCCAGGCCTTCTTCGAGGTTGAGCTGGATCACGTTGACGCCGCGTTGCGTGCACGCCAGCACGTTGGCGTCGTTGATCTCGATGCCGTAGCCGCTGCACTGGCGGTGGTCGCGCAGGTGCGCCAGGAACTCGCCGTTGCCGCAGCCGAGGTCGAGCACGCGCGAGCCGCGCGGCACGAGCTCCGCGATGAGCTCCATGTCTTTGCGGTCGCTCATTTCAACTCCGCCGCGATGTTGTCGAAGCGCGCGCGCAGCACCCCGTGGTAACGCGGGTCGTCGAGCAGGAACGCGTCGTGCCCGTGCGGTGCGTCGATCTCGGCGTAGCTCACGTCACGCTTGTGGTCGACCAGCGCCTTGACGATCTCGCGCGAGCGTGCCGGCGCGAAGCGCCAGTCGGTCGTGAAGCTGACGATCTGGAATTTGCAGACCGCGGCCGCGAACGCCGCCGTCAAGTCACCCTCGAATTCGCGCGCCGGGTCGAAGTAGTCGAGCGCGCGTGTGATCAGCAGGTAGGTGTTGGCGTCGAAGTACTCGCTGAACTTGTCGCCCTGGTGGCGCAGGTAACTTTCGATCTCGAACTCGATGTCTTGCGTGGTGTAGCCCGGCGCACCATTCTTCAGGCTTCGGCCGAACTTGGCCTCCATCGCGTCGTCGGACAGGTACGTGATGTGGCCGATCATGCGCGCCACCCGCAACCCGCGGCGCGGCAGCGTGTCGTACCGGTAGTAGTGGCCGCCGTGGAACTCCGGGTCGGTGACGATCGCGCGGCGCGCCACTTCGTTGAACGCGATGTTCTGCGCCGACAGGTTCGGCGCCGTTGCCACCGCGATGCAGTGGCGCAAGCGCGTCGGGTACCGCAGCGCCCACGAAAGCGCCTGCATGCCACCCAAGCTGCCGCCGATCACGGCAGCGAGCTGCTCGATGCCGAGCGCGTCGAGCAGCCGGGCCTGGGCGTCGACCCAGTCTTCGACGGTCACCACGGGGAAGTCGGCGCCGTACGGCAGGCCGTTGTCGGGGTTCGTCTGCATGGGCCCGGTGGAGCCGAAACACGAACCCAGGTTGTTGACGCCGATGACAAAGAAGCGGTTCGTGTCGAGCGGCTTGCCGGGGCCGATCAGGTTGTCCCACCAGCCTTCGCTGCGCTCTTGCCCGGCGTAGGTGCCGGCCACATGGTGGCTCGCGTTGAGCGCGTGGCACACCAGCACCGCGTTGCGCTTGTCGGCATCGAGCGTGCCGTAGGTTTCGAAGGCCAGCGTGTAGTCGCGCAAGCGCGCGCCGCTGCGCAAGGGCAGCGGCTCTGCAAACACCATGGACTGCGGCTGAACATCGCCGATCGAACTCATGACACCCCAATGAAAAAACCCGGCTCCGCTGCAAGGGCGGACACCGGGTCGGCGTCCCTCTTTAGCGGCATTTTTTAAGCGCCCGCAATTCGGAACAAATCGGCGCTGGGGTGAGTATAACGAGGCGATCCGCGGCCGTGCCGCGTGGTGGTGCCAGAGGCGGCTCAGCCGTAACGAAGGTTGACCAGTTCGTGCGGCGGCTGGGTGTCTTCGAAGCCCGACGCATGGAAAGCCGTGCCGGGGCCGTGTTCGCGCCACGCCGACGGGCCACGATGCTGGCGCTCCTTGTGCCACATCAACAACTGGTCGACCAGCACCCAGACCACGATGGCACCCACGAGCAACGCGACAGCCAGCATATCGACCTCCGTTCGGGTTGGGCGGCCCGCCTGTTCGAGCCGCCGATGCAGGCAAATCTACGCCGCCACCCGGCGCGCATCAAGCCGTGCGACCCCCGCGAATGCGGGCCGGTAATCCCGGGCTGCACGTTGGCGATGCGCTGCAGCGTGCGCTCCGGCCGAAGTTGTTGTTGTTGCGCACGGACACCCCCCAAAAAGCGGGGTCGACGCTCGCTCAGACAAACGCTTCAATAGCTGCATGCGTCTCGTACCCCCCATCACCTTCGCTTCGGCGATGCCGGCCACGCGGCTGGCGAAGAAGCCACGGAAGATGCCGGCGCCCTCGCGCCTGCCCACGGTCTACCCGACCCAGTCTTCCTACCTTCGTCGCCTGCTCTGGGCCCTCGGCTTCGGCCGCTGAGCCCGCTGCGCCGCCGCCGGCGGCCTAACGCGCGCTCGAAGCGAGCCCGCGCTGCTCGTGCCACTGCGCAAGCGACATGTCGGGGTACGCCTCGAAACACCGATCCCCAGCCCGCACTTCCGGCTCGACCCACGACGCACACGACGCCAGCATGATGTGCACACTTTGCGGCGCTTTCGGCAATGGCGTGTCGATGGCGCTGGCATGCGGATGCACGAGCTCGGGCCAGGTTGGGTCCCAGGCCCACAACGCGCTGCCGCAGCGCGCACAGAAGTGGCGGCGGGCCGTGCTCGGTGCCGTCTTCCCGCCCTTTTCGACCTGCGCCTGGTAGACGCGCAAATAGCGCTTGCCGCGCACCTTCAGCGTCTCGAACGCGGCGCCGAGGTTGATCGCATACCCACCCCCGCCGGCAGTCTTGCGGCAGATCGAGCAATAACAGCGCATGAAGGGGACCGGGTGGGCCGCTTCGACCGAGAACTTCACGCTGCCGCAGTGGCAAGAGCCTTCGAGGTGCATGGCGGGTCCAGCGAGTGGCGACGCGCCAGCATGCCACGCCCGGCCGGCGCGACGAACTGCCCGGCAATCCGGGCATTCCCGCGGGCGGGCGTGTCACAGCAGGGGTCTACCATCGCGCCAGACTCGGTGAGAGGCAACCCATGTTCGACTGGCTCAAAAAACTGGACCAGCACTTTCCTGTGCGCTACTCGGCCTGGCTGCTGTGTGCCGTGGCGATGCTGCTCAGCGCCTTCAGCTGGGTGGCGTTCGGCGTGGGCGGCGGGCTGGTGCTGTTGTTCGTGCTGCTCACGGCGCTCGGCTTTCGCGACGTGCAGCAGACGCGCCACTCGGTGCTGCGCAACTACCCCGTCATCGGCCACCTGCGCTTTCTGCTGGAATTCATTCGGCCCGAGATGCGCCAGTACTTCATCGAAGGCGACAACGAAGCCGCACCGTTCTCGCGCCAGCAGCGCTCGCTCGTGTACCAACGCGCCAAGGGTGATTCCGACAAGCGCCCGTTCGGCACGCAGATGGATGTGGGCGCGGTCGGCTACGAGTGGATCAACCACTCGCTCGTGCCGACCGAGTTGAAGCGCCACGACTTCCGGGTGCTGATCGGCGAAGGCCGCGCGCAGCCGTACAGCGCGAGCATCTTCAACATCTCGGCGATGAGTTTCGGCGCGCTCAGCGCCAACGCGATCCTGGCGCTCAACGCCGGCGCCAAACGTGGCAACTTCGCGCACGACACCGGCGAAGGCTCGATCAGCCGTTACCACCGCGAAAACGGCGGCGACCTGATCTGGGAAGTCGGCTCGGGCTACTTCGGCTGCCGCAGCGCCGACGGTTCGTTCAGCGAAGAGCGCTTCACCGAAAACGCGACCCAGCCGCAGGTGAAGATGATCGAGCTCAAGCTGAGCCAGGGGGCCAAGCCCGGCCACGGCGGGGTGTTGCCGGGTGCGAAGGTCACGCTCGAGATCGCTGCGGCGCGCGGCGTCGAGCCGGGGTTCGATTGTGTTTCGCCGGCCAGCCACAGCGCTTTCAAGACACCGATCGAAATGCTGCACTTCATCGAGCGGCTGCGCACGCTCTCGGGTGGCAAACCGGTCGGCTTCAAGTTCTGCGTCGGTCACCCTTGGGAATGGTTCGCGATCGCCAAGGCGATGCTCGAGACCGGCATCACCCCCGACTTCATCGTCGTCGACGGCGCAGAAGGCGGCACCGGCGCGGCGCCGGTCGAGTTCACCGACCACGTCGGCGCGCCGCTGCAGGAAGGGCTGCTGCTGGTGCACAACACGCTGGTCGGACTGAACCTGCGCAAGCAGATCAAGCTCGGCTGCGCCGGCAAGGTGATCACCGCGTTCGACATCGCGCGCATGCTGGCGCTCGGCGCCGACTGGTGCAATGCGGCCCGCGGTTTCATGTTCGCGCTCGGCTGCATCCAGGCCCAAACCTGCCACACCGGCAATTGTCCAACGGGGGTGACCACCCAGGACCCGCAACGCCAACGTGCACTGGTCGTGCCGACCAAGTCGGAGCGGGTGTTCCAATTCCACAGCCACACGTTGATGGCGCTGAAAGAGCTGGTGCAGGCGGCCGGGCTGAACGACCCGAGCGAGATCACGGCGGCGCACATCGTGCGGCGCAGCGCCGAGCACAGCGTGAAGCTGCTCGCCAACCTGCTGCCCTTCGTGAAACCCGGTGAGTTGCTGCGCGGCGAAATGACGCAGCAGGTCTTCAGCACCTACTGGCCGATGGCGCAGGCCGGCAGCTTCAACGTGGTGATCGAACCCTGATGTTCGCTTCAGGCCCGGCGACTCAGCCCGTCGGCGGCAGCGTGTCGATGAAGCTCTGGCGTGCGAAGAGTTTGTCGGCCAGCTTGGCCAGGTTCGCATGCGGCTCGCGCCACTGCACCGCCGGGAAGCGGAAATCGAGGTAACCGAGCGCGCAACCCACCGCAATGTCGGCCAGCGACAGGTGAATGCCCGAGCACCAGGGTTTGTCGGCCAGGCCGGTGCTGATGGCGCCGACGCAGGCGTCGATCTTGCCCATCTGGCGGTCGATCCAGCCCTGACTGCGTTGTTCGGCCGTGCGGCCGGGCCAGGTCTGCTCCAGCCGCGCGAGGATCGCGGCGTCGAGCAGGCCGTCGGCCAGCGCTTCCCAGGTGCGCACTTCGGTGCGCTCGCGGCTGCTTTCGGGGATCAGCCGGCTCACCGGCGAGCGGGTGTCGAGGTACTCGACGATCACGCGCGAGTCGAATACCGCTTCGCCGCCCGAAAGCACCAGGCACGGCACCTTGCCGAGCGGGTTGGACTTGAGGATCTTGTCGTTTCCCCACACGTCTTCGAGTTCGAGCTGGAAGTCGAGCTTCTTCTCGGCCATCACGATGCGCACCTTGCGCACGTAGGGACTGGTGAGCGAACCGATGAGTTTCATTGCGGGGCCGTCCCTGTTGGCGTCTCTTGCTTGAACTCATTCTAGCGGCGCAGTCCCCGTGCCCAGGGTCAACGGCGTAGCGCCCAGTCCACAGTCTCGGGCCGGCCGGGCAGGCTCAGGCTGGCGGTGGCGGCCGGTGTGCGGGACACGATCTGGCCGCGCCGCACCACCATGAGGCGGTTGGCACGCAAACGGATCGCCTCGATCGGGTCGCGGGCCTGCAGCAGCACGAGGTCGGCGTATTGGCCCGGGGCGATGCCGTAGCCGTCGAGGCCCAGAATGCGCGCCGCATTGACGGTGACGGCGTCGAAACACGCCCGCATCTGCGCCTGCGAGGTCATTTGCGCCACGTGCAGGCCCATCTGTGCCACTTCGAGCATGTCAGCCGAGCCGAGCGAATACCACGGGTCCATCACGCAGTCGTGGCCGAACGCGACCGTGATGCCAGCGGCCATCAGCTCGGGCACGCGCGTCATGCCACGGCGCTTGGGGTAGGTGTCGTGGCGGCCTTGCAGCGTGATGTTGATCAGCGGGTTGGCGATGGCGTGGACCTGCGCTTCGCGCATCAGCGGCAGCAGCTTGCTGACGTAGTAGTTGTCCATCGAGTGCATGGACGTGAGGTGAGAGCCCGTCACGCGCTCGTGCAGGCCAAGGCGCTGGGTGTGATACGCCAGCGTCTCGATGTGGCGCGACATCGGGTCGTCGCTTTCGTCGCAGTGCATGTCGACGCGCAAGCCGCGTTCGGCGGCGAGCTCGCAAAGCACGCGCACCGACTCGGCGCCGTCTGCCATCGTGCGTTCGAAGTGCGGAATGCCACCGACCACGTCGACACCCATGTCGAGTGCGCGTTTCAGGTTCGCGAGCGCCGTGGGCGAACGCAGCACGCCGTCTTGCGGGAACGCGACGAGCTGCAGGTCGAGGTAGGGCTGCACGCGCTCCCTGACGTGCAGCAAAGCTTCGACCGCGAGCAGCCGGTCGTCGCACACGTCCACGTGGCTGCGGATCGCCAGCAGGCCCTTGGCCACGGCCCAGTCGCAGTACTGCAGGGCGCGGTCGACCAGCGCGTCCTGCGTCAGCTGGGGTTTCAGCTCGCCCCAAAGCGCGATGCCTTCGAGCAGCGTGCCACTCTGGTTCACGCGCGGCTGGCCGTAGCTCAGCGTCGCGTCCATGTGGAAGTGCGCGTCGACGAAAGGCGGGCTCAGCAGCAGGCCGCCGGCTTCGATGACCGGCACGCCTTCGGGCGGCGGCAGGGCCGGGCCCACGGCCTTGATGCGATCGGCGTCGACGAGCACGTCGATGCCGGTGCGGCCGTCGGGCAGGGTGGCGTTGCGGATCAGCATGGTCGACTCGAAGCTTGGAGGAGAGGCGAAGCCGGAACATGACCTCGCAGGTAATCGCCACGGCGCGGCATTCCCTTGAGCATACGTTCAACCGCAACGAAGAAGGAGCACATGATGAGCAGCGAATACCTCCCCCTGGCCGTGGGCCACATGATCGGGCTCGGCGCCATCGGCTCGTGCCTGGGCGTGGGCTTGCTCGGCTCGAAGTACCTCGAAGCCTCGGCGCGCCAGCCCGAGCTGATGGAGCCGCTGCAGAACAAGGTGTTCCTGCTGGTCGGCGTGCTCGACGGCGCGTTCATCATCGCCACCGGCATCGGCCTGTGGTTCGCCACCGCCAACCCGTTCGGCCAATGACCAAGGGCGGGCGGCATCACGACCGCTCGCCTTTTCGGTAGGGTTTCATCAGCGCCTGCGGGTAGGCCGCACGGCGCGCCACCAGCACCAGCGCGACGATCGACAGCAGGTAAGGCAGCATCAGGTAGACCTGATACGGCACAGTGAACCCGAACAGGCCGGTGCCCGATTGCTGCAGCCGCAATTGCAGCGCGTCGAACAGCGCGAACAGCACGGCGCCCAGCAAGGCCTTGCCCGGCCGCCACGACGCGAACACCACCAGTGCCACGCAGACCCAACCGCGGCCGTTGACCATGTTGAAGTAGAACGCGTTGAAGGCCGCGAGCGTGAGGAAGGAACCGGCCACGCCCATCAGCGCCGAGCCCGCCATGATCGCGCCAATGCGCACGCCGGCGACATCGATGCCCTGACCTTCGGCGGCGGCCGGGTTCTCGCCGACCATGCGCAGCGCCATGCCCAGCGGCGTGCGGTACAGCACGTAGGCGATCAGCGGCACGAGCAACAGTGCCAGCAGCGTCAACGGGGTCTGCCCCGAGAGAACCGGAATCGGCAGCCAGACCATCTCGGCGAAGGGTTGAACCGTCGGCGGGCTGTCGACCTTCGGAAAACTTACGCGGTAGGCATAGCTCGCCAGACTCGTCGCGAACAGCGTGATCCCCAGGCCCGAGACGTGTTGCGACAACGACAGCGTGACCGTCAGCAGCCCGTGCAACAGCCCGAACGCCGCGCCCACCAGCGCCGCCACCAACACCCCGAGCCACAAACCGCCGCCCTGGTACACCGTGAGCCAGCCCGCAAAGGCGCCCGCGACCATGATGCCTTCGATGCCCAGGTTCAACACCCCGGCGCGTTCGCAGAGCAGCACGCCGAGCGTGCCCAGAATCAGCGGCGTGGCGATGCGCAGCACCGCGACCCAGAACGGCAGGCTGAACAGCAGGTCGACCGTTTCAGCGAGCAAGGCGCGGCCCTCGAAAAACGAAGCGGTACTGCGCCGACATCGCCGCGACCAGCATGCTGAGCAGCGACACCGCAACAATCACGTCGGCGATGTAGGTCGGAACATTGACGGCGCGGCTCATGCTGTCGGCGCCGACCAGCACGCCGGCCACGAAGACCGACGCGGCCACCACGCCGAGCGGGTTCAGCGCCGCCAGCATCGCGATCACGATGCCGCTGTAACCGTAGCCGGGCGACATGTCGAGCGTGAGGTAACCGGTGCGCCCCGCCACTTCGATCGCACCGGCCAGGCCGGCAAGCGCGCCCGACAGCAGCGCCACCTTCGCGTTGACCCACGCGACCGGCATGCCGGCGAAAGTCGCAGCGCGCGCGTTGGCGCCGACAGCGCGAATCCCGAAGCCGGTGGTCGTGTACTTCAGCAGCGCCCACAGCGCCACCGCCAACAGCAGCGCCCACAGCAGCCCCGTGTGCACCCGCGTGCGTGCGACCAGCTTGCCGAGCTGCAGGCTGTCTTGCAGCGCCACGCTCTGCGGCCAGCCCATCGCGGTCGGATCTTTCATCGCGCCGTCGAGCATCATCGAGACGAACAGCAAGACGATGAAGTTCAGCAGCAAGGTGGTCACGACTTCGTCGACACCCAGCCTGCTCTTCATCAAGGCCGGGCCCAGCAGCAACAACGCGCCTGCCACCGCCGCAGCCACCATCATCAGCGGAAACAGCAGCCACGGGCTCAGCGCGAAGCCGCTGCCGCCGTGCAAACCGCCGACCGCCACCGCCGCGAGTGCGCCGGCATACAACTGCCCTTCGGCGCCGATGTTGAACAGGCGCGCCTTGAACGCGACCGCCGCCGCCAGGCCGGTCAGGATCAGCGGCGTGGCGCGTGTCAAGGTTTCGCTCCATGCGAAGCGCGAACCGAACCCGCCTTCGAGCAAGAGCGCGTAGGCCTTGCCGACCGGCGCGCCGGCCCAGGCCACCAGCACCGAGCTGATCAGCAGCGTGAAGGCGACCGCCATGAACGGCGCGCCGAACTGCATGGCCCGCGAGACCTGGGCGCGGCGCTCAATGCGCATGCTGCGCGCCCGGCTCGGCCACACCGGCCATCGCCAGGCCGATGCTCGCCAGCGTCCACTCGGCAACCGGCCGTGCCGCGCTGAGCCGGCCGTGGTGGAGCACCGCGATGCGGTCGGCGATGGCGAAGATCTCGTCCAGGTCTTCGGAAATCAACAACACGGCCGACCCCTGCGCACACGCGTCGAGCAACTGCTGGTGCACGTAGGCCACGGCGCCGATGTCCAGCCCCCAGGTCGGCTGATCGGCCACGATCAACACCGGCGGTTTCGGGTCGCGCGGGTCACCGCTCAAGGCGCGGCCGAGGATCAGCTTTTGCATGTTGCCGCCCGAGAGCGCGGCGGTCGGTGTGGCCACGCCTTGCGCCTGCGTGCCGCGCACGTCGAAACGTTCGATCAGCGTGCGCGCGTGCGCCTGGGCCGCAGCGCGCCGCAACACACCGGCGCGCGAAAACGTGGGCGTCGCGAACCGCTCCAGCACCGCGTTTTCCCAGATCGGCAGATCGGTCACCACACCGACCGCGTGCCGGTCTTCGGGGATGCGCGCCACGCCGGCCCTTACCCAGTCGCGCGGCCGTGCCGCCATCGGCCGGCCCAGCAGTTCCAGCCGCCCGCTGCTGGCCGCGTGCAGGCCGAACAGCAACTCGGCCAAGGCCTGCTGGCCGTTGCCGGCGACACCGGCGATGGCGACCACCTCGCCCGCGTGCAGATCGAGGTCGATGCCCGCGAGTTCCACTGACCCCGTGCCGGCGCCCACACCGCGCAGGCTGCAGGTCAGGCGCCCTGGCGCGCTCGGGCGGCGCTGTGCCGGCTCGACCCGGCGGCCGAGCATCAGCTCCGCCAGGCCGGCCTTGCTCGCCCCTGCAGCCGCGAGCGTGGCCACCAGTTCTCCGCCCCGCAACACGGCGATGCGGTGCGACACGCGCAATACCTCGTCGAGTTTGTGGCTGATGAAGATCACGCTCAAGCCCTGGTGGACCAGCTGCTGCAGCGTTTCGAACAAGGATTCGGCTTCGGCTGGCGTCAGCACCGCCGTCGGTTCGTCGAGGATCAGGATGCGTGCGCCGCGCACGAGCGCCTTGAGGATCTCGACCCGCTGCCGCTCGCCGACCGACAGCTGCTCGATCAAGGCGTCGGGGTTCACGTGCAGACCGAAACGCTGCGCCGTTTCGAGCAGGCGCTGGCGTGCCGCACTTCGCCGAGAAAAGGGCAGCCACAGCGGCTCGGTGCCGAGCATCACGTTGTCGAGCACCGAGAGCTTGTCGGCGAGCAGAAAGTGCTGGTGCACCATGCCGATACCGGCCGCGAGCGCGGCCTTCGGATTGCCCGGCGGCAGCAGCTTGCCGAACGCTTCGATGTGGCCCGCATCGGCGATGTAGTGCCCGAACAGGATCGACACCAGCGTGCTCTTGCCGGCGCCGTTTTCACCGAGCAGCGCCAGCACTTCGCCCGCGCCCAGGTCGAGCGAGATGGCGTCGTTCGCCACCAGGCTGCCGAAACGCTTGGTCACGCCCGACAGGCGCAGCACCGGCGCCGCCGCGGCGGCGTCTGCCGCGGCGTAACCCGTCATCACTTCGCCGTCGGCTTGGGCTGGTTGTCGTCGACCACCACGCTGAAGCTGCCGGCGAGGATCGCCTTCTCTTTCGCCTGAACCTTGGCGACGATGTCGGCCGGCACCTTCTTCTCGAACGTACCCAGCGGCGCGAGGGCGCTGCCTTTGTGTTTCATCATCGAGTACTCACCGTACTCTTTCGCCTCGAACTTGCCGGCCTTCACCGACTTGATCGCCAGGTCGATCGTCGGCTCCATCTGCCACAGCGCCGAGGCGACCACGGTGTCGGGGTACTTGTCTTGCGTGTTGATCACGTTGCCGATGGCTAATCTGCCCTTTTCCTTCGCGGCATCGCTCACACCGAAGCGCTCGGCGTACAGCACGTCTGCCCCCTTGTCGATCATTGCGAACGCGGCCTCCTTGGCTTTCGGCGGATCGAACCAGCTGTTGATGAAGCTGACCATGAACTCGACCTTCGGGTTGGTCTCTTTCGCACCGGCCATGAAGGCGTTCATCAGCCGGTTCACTTCGGGGATCGGGTAGCCGCCCACCATGCCGATCTTGTTGCTCTTGCTCATGCCGCCAGCGATCATGCCGGAGAGGTAAGCGGGCTCCTGAATGTAGTTGTCGAACACGCCGAAGTTCGGCGCCTGCGGCTTCAGGCTGGAGCCGAGCAGGAAGCTGACTTTCGGGTAGTCCTTCGCGACCTTGCGCGCGGCCGCCTCGACCGCGAACGCCTCACCCACGATCAGCGTGTTGCCGGCTTCGGCATAACCGCGCATCACGCGCTCGTAGTCGGCGTTGCTCACGTTCTCGCTGAACACGTACTCGATCTCGCCGCGCGCCACCGCGGCCTTCAGCGCCTTGTCGATGCGGCTGACCCACTGCTGCTCGACCGGCACAGTGTAGATCGCGGCGACCTTGAGCTTGGCTTGCGCGAACACGCTCGGGCTGAAGCCGGCGAGCACAGCCGCGGCCAGCGCGGCGTACAGGGCATGGCGGCGTGGGACGGACATGGAGATCTCCTTGGGTGTGGAATGAAGGCTGGCAACATTAAGCAAGAGCCATTCCGGCGCCGCAACCGGGTCTGCCCTGCCCGCCGTCCGTTCCCACCCCGCCACTTCTACAATTACGGGTTGCCTGCCCTCCCCCGTGCGCCCGCGCCCACCGCCATGAATCTCTCAGCCCTGTCCGCCCTTTCGCCGCTGGACGGCCGCTACGCCGCGAAAGTGGCGGCCTTGCGCCCGCTGCTTTCCGAGTTCGGGCTGATGCACCGGCGCGTGCAGGTCGAGATCGAGTGGTTCATCGCGCTGTCCGACGCCGGGTTCAAGGAATTCAAGCCGCTCAGCGAAGCGTCGCGCGGCCTGTTGCGGGGGCTGGTGCTGCGCTTTTCCGAAGCCGACGCGCAGGCGATCAAGGACATCGAGCGCACCACCAACCACGACGTGAAAGCCGTCGAATACTGGCTCAAAAGCCGCTTCGATTCGACCGCCGAGCTGAAGGCGGCCGGCGAGTTCGTGCACTTCGCCTGCACCAGCGAAGACATCAACAACACCAGCCACGGCCTGATGCTGCGCGCCGCGCGCAGCGAAGTGCTGCTGCCGGCCATCGACAAGCTGATCAAGCGCCTGCGCACCATGGCCCACACGCTGGCCGAGGTGCCGATGCTGGCCCGCACGCACGGCCAGACCGCGAGCCCCACCACGGTGGGCAAGGAAGTCGCCAACGTGGTGGCACGCCTGGCGCACGCCCGTGAGCGGGTGGCCGCGGTGCCCTTGCTCGGCAAGATGAACGGCGCGGTCGGCAACTACAACGCGCACCTGTCGGCCTACCCCAACTTCGACTGGGAAGCGTTCTCGCGCCGCGTTGTCGAAGGCGACGGCAAACACGCCGGCCTGGGGCTGACGTTCAACCCCTACACCACGCAGATCGAGCCGCACGACTGCATGGCCGAACTGTTCGACGCCGTCACGCGCACCAACACGATCCTGATCGACTGGTCGCGCGACGTGTGGGGCTACGTGAGCCTGGGCTACTTCAAGCAGCGCACCAAGGAAGGCGAGATCGGCTCGTCGACCATGCCGCACAAGGTCAACCCGATCGACTTCGAAAACGCCGAAGGCAACTTCGGCCTGGCCAACGCGCTGCTCACGCACCTGAGCCAGAAGCTGCCGATCAGCCGATGGCAGCGTGACCTGACCGACAGCACCGTGCTGCGCAACATGGGCGTGGCGCTCGGTTATGCGCTGCTCGGCTACGACTCGCTGCTGCGCGGCCTGGACAAGCTCGAAGTCAACGAAGAAGCGCTCGCCGCCGACCTCGACGCGGCATGGGAGGTGCTTGCCGAGCCGATCCAGACCGTGATGCGCCGCTACCAGTTGCCCAACCCCTACGAGCGCCTGAAGGAGCTGACACGCGGCAAGGCCATCACCCGCGAAGCGATCGCCGCGTTCATCCAGACGCTGGAAATTCCCGCCGCCGAACGCAAGCGCCTGCTGGCCATGACGCCGGGCAGCTACACCGGCAAGGCCGCCGACCTGGCCAAGGGTATCCGCTAAGCTTCCACTCCACCACTGCAGCGCATGAACTTCACCAGCCAACTCGCCCGCGCCGAAGCCCTCAACGACTCGCTGCTGTGTGTCGGCCTCGACCCCGACCCGTCGAAATTCCCCGGCTCCTGGAAAGACGACCCGGCGCGCATCTTCGACTTCTGCGCCAGCATCGTCGACGCCACGCGCGATCTGGTGATCTCGTTCAAACCGCAGATCGCCTACTTCGCCGCGCACCGCGCCGAAGAGCAGCTGGAGCGGCTGATCGCGCACATCCACAAGAGCGCGCCGCAGGTGCCGGTGATCCTCGACGCCAAGCGTGGCGACATCGGCAGCACGGCCGAGCAGTACGCGCACGAAGTTTTCGAACGCTACCGGGCCGACGCGGTGACACTCTCGCCCTTCATGGGCTTCGATTCGGTCGAGCCTTATCTGGCCTACGAAGGCAAGGGCGTGATCCTCTTGTGTCGCACCTCGAACCCGGGCAGTGCCGACTTGCAGGCGCAAACGCTGCAGTCGGGCGACAAGGTCTACGAGCACATCGCGCGCCTGGCCAGCGGGGCCTGGAACCGCGGCGGCCAGCTCGGCCTGGTGGTGGGCGCGACCTACCCGGCCGAAATCGCCCGCGTGCGCGAACTCGCGCCGACGCTGCCACTGCTGATCCCCGGTGTGGGCGCGCAGGGTGGCGATGCGCTCGCCACCGTGCGCGCCGGCTGGCAGGGCGACGGCACCGGCCGCACGCTCGCGCCGATCATCGTGAACTCGTCGCGCGCCGTGCTCTACGCGAGCCGCGGCGAAAACTTCGCCGAAGCCGCGCGCCAAGCCGCCTTCGACACCCGTGCCGAGCTGAACCAGGCGCGCCGCCCGGCGGTGGCCACTGCCTGACCTCAAGCTCTCGGCCCGCATGGCGACCCAGCTCAAGCCGCCGCCGCCCCAAGGCGACATGCGCGAGACGGCCACGCACCTGATCGGCAGCTACTACTTCGGCACCACCTGCGCCGCGGCGCTCGTTTGCGCACTCATTCTCGCCACCCTGCCCGGCGTGGTCGGTGCCGAAGGGCGCGGCGCCATCGTCGCAGCCCTGGCGCTGTTCTCGGGCTTGTGCCTGTGGGCGTCGCAGCGCAGCCGGGCGCCGACGTTCCCGATGGCGCGCAGCTTGTGTGCGGTGGGGCTCGTGTCGGTCGGTTTTGTCGGCTGGATCAGCCTGCTGATGCACGACGGCATTCGCAACCCGGCGCTGAGCTTCCTGGCGCTGGTCGTGTGCATGCTCAGCGCCATGACGGGCTGGCGCTGGGGTCTGGCGCTGTGCCTGGTGGCACTGCTCGAACTCGCGGCGCTCGTGCTCGCCGAAAACTCGGGCCTGCTGCCCGCACCGGTGGGCGTCACGCCGTGGGTGCCGGTGCTGCTGCTCCAGTGCGTCGTGACGATCTGCGGCTGGGTCGGCGGCAGCGTGATCTCGCGCGTGCTCACCCACTACCTGCGCACCGCCGCGTTGCGCGAGCAGCGCTTTCGCGGCCTGCTGCGCATCGCCGCCGACCGCTACTGGGAGCAGGACCAGAAGTTCCGCTTCACCCACGTCTCGGAAACGCGTGCCGGTGAACCCGGCAGCGAACGCGACAGCAGCGCTGGCTGGGACATCACCCGGATGGGCCTGAACGAAGATCAGCTCGACGCGCACCGCGCCGACCTGGAGGCGCACCGCCCCTTCGCCGGCCTGCTGGTGCGGCGCCGCAACGAACAAGGCCGCAACCGCATCCACAGCATCAGCGGCGAGCCCAAGTACGACGATGCCGGTGTGTTCACGGGCTACTGGGGTGTGGCCCGCGACGTCACCGACGAGCTGCGCGCCCAACGCGCGGTGAAGGCCACCGAAAACCGTTACCGCGAGCTCTTCACACGCTCGCCCTCGCCGCTGTTCCTGCACCGGCGCGGCGTGATCTTCGACGCCAACGAAGCTGCCGCGCGCCTGTTCGGCTTCGAACACGCCGCGGCCATGAGCGGGACCGATTTGCTGACGCTGTTCCCATCGCCAGAAGCGCGCCGGCGGGTCACCGACCGCATGGCCCAACTCGACGCGATGCCGGTGGGCGAAGGGCTGCCGGTGATCGACATGCAAACCCGCTCGGTCGATGGCCGCTTCCTGAGCCTGCAGGTCACCGGCGTGCGTGTGGATACCGCCGGTGGCCCGGCCACGCTCTCGATCTTCTTCGACGTGACGGCGCGCCAGGCCGCCGAAGCCGCTTTGCGGCGCTCGGAAGCGATGCTCTCGCACCTGTTCGCCACGAGCCCCGACTGCATCATGTTGATCGACATGGAGAGCGGCCGCTTTTCGCTGGTGAACGCGGCGTTCACGCGGCTGGCCGGCTTCACGGCCGAAGAGGTTCAGGGCCGCACGCCGGACGAGCTCGGCCTGTGGAGCGATGCGGCCAGCGCCGCGCAGCTGACCACACGGCTGCGCGAAGGCGTGACGAGCGAGCTGCCGGCGGTGCTGGTGTCGAAGTCGGGCGCGCAGGTCTCGATGATGCTGGCCGCCGCGCGCTTCGTGATGGACCAGCGCGAATACTTGGTCGTCAACGCCCGCGATGTGACCGAGACCGAACGCACGCGGCTCGAACACGCGGCGATCCTGGAACGCGCGTCGATCGGCATCGCCTTCACGCGCGACCGTGTCTTCGTGCAGGCCAACCCGTACTTCGAGCGCATGTTCGGCTGGCCCGAAGGGGCTTTGCGCGACCAGCCCGGGTCGGTCGTGTGGCCGAACGAGGCCGACTACCACGAGTACGGGCGCCAGGCCGGGCCGCTGCTGGCGGCGGGCCAGCCCTTCGAGATCGAGCGGCGCATGTGCCGCGCCGACGCCAGCGAGTTCTGGTGCCGCCTGCTCGCTCAAGCTGTGGACCGCAGCGACCCGAGCCGCGGCGGCACGATCTGGATCGCCGAAGACATCACCGAACGGCGCCGCCTCGACCAGGCCCTGGCCGCCGCACGCGACGCGGCCGAAGCGGCGAGCCGCGCCAAGTCGGCCTTCCTCGCCAACACCAGCCACGAGATCCGCACACCGCTCAACGGTCTGCTCGGGCTGGCCCGGCTGGCGATGCAGGAAGACCTGATCGACAGCCGCCGCCAGCAGTACCTGAACCAGATCTTCGACAGCGCACAAAGCCTCTCGAGCATCATCTCCGACATCCTCGACGTCTCGAAGATCGAGGCCGGCAAGATCACGCTCGAAGACGTGCCCTTCGGCCTGCGCGACACGCTGCACGCGGTGCACCACGCCTATGAGTCGCTGGCCGACGTGAAAGGCCTGACGTTGGCACTCAGCGTGGCCCACGACGTGCCTGACACGGTGCGCGGCGACCCGGTGCGGGTGCGGCAGATCCTTTCCAACTTCATCACGAACGGCCTGAAGTTCACCGACCGCGGCCAGGTGCGCATCGAAGCCTCGACCACCGCGCAGGGCTGGCTGCGGCTGGCCGTCGTCGACACCGGCCCGGGCGTGGAGCCGGCCACGCAGGCGCGCCTGTTCACGCCGTTCTCGCAAGGCGACTCGTCGACAACGCGGCGTTTCGGTGGCACCGGCCTGGGCCTGTCGATCTGCCGCGAGCTGGCGCGGTTGATGGGCGGCGAAGTCGGGCTGCACAGCACACCGGGCGAAGGCAGCAGCTTCTGGGCCGAGCTCCCGCTGCCCGCGGCCGAGCCGGCGCCGCTGCTTGCCAGCACCGAAGCCAGCGACATCGACCGCCTGTTCGGCACCCGCGTGCTGATGGTCGAAGACAACCCCGTCAACATGATGATCGTGGTGGCGATGCTCGAACACTGGGGCGTGCGCGTGGCCCAGGCTCACGACGGCAAGATGGCGGTCGAGGCGGTGCACCATGCCGCCAGCCACGGCGACCCGTTCGATGCCGTGCTGATGGACGTTCAGATGCCGGTGATGAGCGGCCACGAAGCGGCGCGCGAACTGCGCCGCCACTACGCCGCGCAGCGCCTGCCGATCCTGGCGCTGACCGCCGCCGCGCTGGTCTCGGAACGCGACGACGCGATGCGTGCCGGCATGAACGACTTTCTCACCAAACCGATCGACGCGCCGAAGCTGCGCCAGTCGCTGGCGCGGCACCTGCCGGCGCGGGCGGCAGAGCCGCTGGGCTAGACCACCAGCGGCAACTCGCGCAAGCGCTTGCCCGTCAACACGAAGAACGCATTCGCCAGTGCCGGCGCGAGCGGCGGTGTGCCGGGCTCACCCACACCGCCGGGGCTGCGGGTGCTGGGCACGAGGTAGGTCTCGATGCGCGGCGCGTCGGCCAGCTTGACCATCGGGTAATCCGGGAAGTTCTTCTGCTTCACCACGCTCGCTTCGATGTCGATGCGGCCGTACAGCGCCGCGCTCAGCGCAAAGATCACCGCCCCTTCCATCTGCTGCGCGACGATGCCTGGGTTGACGACCGTGCCCACGTCGGCCGCGCAGACGACGCGGTGCACGCGCGGCTTGCCACCTTCCAGCGACACCTCGACGACCTGCGCCACGATGCTGCCGAAGCTCTCGTGCAGCGCCACGCCGCGCGCGCGGCCCGCGGGCAAGGCACGCGCCGCGCCGAAGCCCGGCCAAGCGGCTCTTTCGGCGGCGAGCTTCAACACGGCGGCATAACGCGGCGCGTGCTTGAGCAAGCCCATGCGGAACTGCACCGGGTCTTGTTTCGCTTCGAAGGCCAGCTCGTCGATGAAGGCTTCCGAGAAGAACGCGTTGTGCGAGTGCCCGACCGAACGCCAGAAACCCACCGGCACGCCGCTGCGCGTGGCCACGTGCGCCACGCGCTGGTTGGGCACGGCGTACATCAGGTCGAATAGGCCTTCGCTGACAGTCTTGTCGGGCATGTCGATCGGGCCGGCCAACGCCGGCAACGCACGCTCCATCCAGCGCGGCGTGATCGCGTCTCCTGCGCTCGTGATCGTCAGCGCCACGGGCAGGCCCTGGGCATCGAGACTGGCCTGCATCAGCGCCACGCCGGCCGGGCGGTAGAAGTCGTGCGTCGTGTCTTCTTCGCGCGGCCACACGAGCTGCACCGGCCGGCCGCCGGCCTCGACCGCGATGCGCACAGCCTGGCCGACGAAGTCGACATCGAGCCGGCGCCCGAAGCCGCCGCCGAGGTAGGTCACGTGCACGGTCACCGCGCTGGCGGGCACGCCGGCCACTTGTGCAGCGAGGGCGCGCGCCATGCCGGGCACCTGGGTCGGCAGCCAGAGTTCGACCTTGCCGTCCTTGACCAACGCGGTGCAGTTGATCGGCTCCAGCGCCGCGTGCGCGAGATACGGCGCGCGGTAGACCTGTTCCAGCTTGCGCGGCGCAGCCGCAGCGGCCTGCTTCACGTCACCACGCTGGTGGAACGCGAAGCCGCCATCGTGCTCGGCGGCATGGCGTGCTTCGGCTTCGAGCGCCAGCATGATCTTCGCGCTGTCGAGCGTGCCGGCGGGCGGCGCCTGCCATTCGATCTGCAGCGCGTCGGCGCCGCGCTTGGCATGCCAGTAGGTCGCACCGATCACAGCCACGGCCGCGGTCGATCCGGCATACGGCCCGAGCCGCACCACCCGCTCCACACCCGGCAGCTTCATCGCCGCATCGACGTTGACCACCGCCGGGCTGCCGCCGAGCATCGGGCAATGCCGCAGCACGGCGAACACCTGGCCGGGCTGGCGCACGTCGATGCCGAAGCGCGCCGTGCCGTTGCTCTTGGCGACCAGATCGATGCGCGGCGCGGCCGTGCCGATCAGCTTCCACTCTTTGCGCTCCTTCAGTTTCACGTCGCCCGACGGCGTGGCAGCCGCCGTCTTCGCGAGCTCGCCGTAGTGGGCTTTCGGCCCCGACGGGTGGCTCACCACACCGTCACTCACGACCAGGTCCTCGAGCGGCAGTTTCCATTGCAGTGACGCCACGCCGAGCAGTTGCGCGCGCGCGGTCGCCGCGGCCAGGCGCAGCACGTCCCACGCATCGGCCACGCTCGACGAACCACCGGTGACGCTGATGCCGAGCTCGCGCGCCGCTTTCGAGACGATCCACTGTCCGGTCTTCACCGTGCCCGATTCGGCGCCCGGCTCGGTCTCGATCGGGTGGAACGGCAGGCTCGCGACGAACATCGCCACGTTGCCGTAGAGCTTGTCGGGCCCGGCCTCGATGAGCCGCACTTTGGCGAGCGACACGTCGAGCTCTTCGGCGACCAGCATCGCCAGCGCCGTGTGCACGCCCTGCCCCATTTCGCTGCGGTTCATCGCGAGCAACACGCTGCCGTCGGCGGCGATCTTGATCCAGCCGTTCAGGCCGAACTCTTCATTGGCCTTGGGCAGCGTGTCGGCCCCGCCCATGCGGCTGCGCGGCGGCAGCACACCCCAGCCGACGACGAGCGCCGCGGCCGCACCGAGCCCGCTCAGGATGAGCGCGCGGCGCTTCATGCCAGCGCCTTCGCGACCGGGCGTTTGCCAGCGTCGCCCCGCAGTGCAGCGGCCGCCGTCTTGATCGCGGCGCGAATGCGCGGGTAGGTGCCGCAGCGGCAGATGTTTGTGATGGCGGCGTCGATGTCGAGGTCGCTCGGGTTGTTGTTCTTCGCCAGCAGCGCGGCAGCGGCCATCAGCATGCCGCTCTGGCAGTAACCGCATTGCGGCACCTGGTGCGCGACCCACGAGGTCTGCAGCGGGTGCGGTTTGTCCGTGCTGCCCAACGCTTCGATCGTGACGATGCGTTTGCCAGCCACGGCCGACAGCGGCGTCACGCACGAGCGCACGGCCTGACCGTCGACCTGCACCGTGCAGGCGCCACACGCGGCCACACCGCAGCCGAACTTGGTGCCGGTGAGGTTGAGCACATCGCGTAACGCCCACAGCAGCGGCATGCTGGGGTCGACCGCGGCGTCGTCGAGCACACGCACTTGGGCATTGATCGTCAGTTCCACGCAGATTCCTTGGCCACCCGTTGCGGCGAGGCTCGATTCTGCGGCATGCCGCCGCGTGGATCGGGTGTTCAGGCCGCCGAGGCGCCGGCAATGGACTTGAAGGCTTCAATCAAGTCGGCGGCTGGCTGTGGCGAGCGCTCACCGTCGGGCAGCAGCGCTTGGACCATCACGCGCACTTCGGGCAGCAAGGTACGCACCTCCAGCGCTTCGTTGGTGCTGGCCGCGGCCGTGAACGAGTCGATGATGGCCGGCCCGAAACCTTGCTCGGCCAGCACCATCGCGATGTGGTGGGTCTGTGCGGTCAGGCCGCCCTTGGGCTCCAGGCCCTGGCGGGCGCACTGCTCCGCCAGCATGGTGCCGATGGGGTCGCGCGCGTCGATGCGAATGAAGCCGCTACGCACCAACTCGGCCAGCTCCACCGTGCTGCGGCGCGCCGGGCCGCGTGCGGCACGCTGCGACACGCAGACCAGCCGGCCGCTGGCGATGGGCACTTGCTGCAGCGCCGGGTGTTGGGTGGTGCCGTAGACGATGCCCACGTCACCTTCACGCAGCGCGATCGCCTGGGTGATCTCGTTGGAGTGCAAGGTGCGAACCGATACCGCCAGGTCCGGGTGGCGGCGCCGGAACAGCTTCAGTGCATCGGGCAGCGCGCGCACCGCGAGCGACGGCACGATCAGCAGGCGCAGTTCGGCACGCTCGCCGGCGCGCATGCCGAGAGCCAGGCGCCGCACCGATTCGAGCTGCGAGACCAGCTTCTGAACCTCGGGGTAGAGCAGCTGCGCTTCGCTGGTGGGCACGAGCCGGTTGCGCTGGCGCGTGAAGAGCGCGTAGCCGAGTTGCAGCTCGGCGTGTTGCAGCGTCTGCGTGACCGCCGGCTGGGTCACGTGCAGCAGCCGCGCCGCGCCGCTGACCGAGCCGGTCAGCATGATGGCGTTGAAGACTTCGATCTGTTTGAGCCGCACGGCTTCTCCTCGTGGCATCCACCCGATCGGCCCGCTCGGGTCACGACACCATCAGTTCATCTTATGGTGTGTTGACATCTTTCGATAGGACAAGGCGCGTGCACGAAACCAGAATCTCGCCGGTAGCAACGGTGGCCGATCGGGCCTTCGACTCTTCACCAAGGACTGCACGATGCGCACTCACACTTTCAAGCTGGTCTCCCTGATGGCGCTGCTGGCGCCCGCCGCGATGGCACAAACCGCGATGACACTCGACAAGGTCAAGAGCAGCGGCACGATCACACTCGCCTACCGCGAAGCATCGATGCCGTTTTCGTACCTCGACGACAAGGCCCAGCCCACCGGCTTCGGCTGGGAGATCTGCGCCAAGGTCGTCGACGAAGTCAAGCGTGCCACCGGTCGCACCGACCTGAAAGTGCAGACCCAGGCGGTCACGTCGGCGAACCGCATTCCGCTGCTGACGAACGGCACGATCGACATCGAATGCGGCTCCACCACCAACAACAGCGAGCGCCAGAAGCAGGTGGCCTTCGCCACCAACTACTTCTACACCGGCACGCGCTTTCTGGTGAAGGCAGGCACGCCGCTGAAGGCGCTCGACGACCTGAAGGGCAAGGTGGTGGTGTCGACCACCGGCACGACGAACTTTCGCGTGATTCGCAATCTGAACGAAGAGAAGAAGCTCGGCATCGAGCTGCTCGGTGCCAAGGACCACGCCGAATCGGCGCTGATGGTGCAAACCGGGCGCGCACTCGCCTTCGCGATGGACGACATCTTGTTGTACGGCCTGAAAGCCAGCGCGGTCAACCCGGCCGAGCTGGCGGTGGTGGGCGAGGCGATCCAGGTCGAGCCTTACGCGATCATGCTGCGGCGCGAAGACCCGGCTTTCAAGAAGCTGGTGGACGACACGATCGCCGGCCTGGTGAAGAGCGGCGATTTCGACAAGCTCTACAAAAAGTGGTTTCAGTCGCCGATCCCTCCGAAGGGCATCAACCTGAACGCACCGATGAGCAAGGAGCTTCAGGACAACCTGAAGAACCTGTCCGACAGACCGGCAACATGAGCGCAGCAGCGTGCGCCACGGGCATGCCTGGCCTGATCGGCGTGCTCGGCGGCATGGGGCCGCTGGCGACGATCGACTTCATGCACAAGCTGCTGAGCGCCACGCCGGCCTGCGTCGACCAGGACCACGTGCCGGTGATCGTCAGCTCGATCCCGCAGGTGCCCGACCGCGCCGCGGCGTTTCGCGGCGAGGGTGTTTCGCCGCTCGCCGCCATGGTGGCCAGTGGCCAGCGCCTGGCCCTGGCGGGTGCCGGCCTGGTGGTCATTCCATGCAACACCGCGCACCTGTGGTTCGACAAGATTCAAGCGGCACTCGATCTGCCGATGCTGCACCTGGTGGACGCGGCGCTGGAAGACGCCATCCGCAGCGTGGGGGCCGGTGGAACCATCGGCCTGCTGTGCACCGACGCCACGCTCGCCTCGGGCTTGTACATGAACCGCGCGCGTCATGGTGATGTCGATGGGCGCGTGCAATGGGCGCTGCCCACGGCCGGCGAGATGATGGAACTGGTGATGCCAGGCATCGATGCCGTCAAGGCCGGCGATCTGAGCCGCGGCAGCGAACTTCTGGAACTGGCCGCGCAAGCCCTGATCAAGCGCGGCGCCCAGGCGCTGGTGCTGGGTTGCACCGAAGTACCGATCGTGCTCGGGCGCGCGAACGTGTCGGTGCCGGTGATCGACGCCACGGCGTCGCTGGCGCGGCGTGCGGTCGCGTGGTCATTGGCGCAACGCGAGCCGGCGTAGGTCTGATACGCGATTGTGTTCGATTGGGTAAGGGCTGCTATCAGCACACGGCCGTCGGCTCAAAGGCCGCTGCGTGCACAGGCCGGGGCGGCAAAGGCGCGTGCGGGCAGGCTTCCGCGCTTCGCTGGAGCCTGCCCGCACGCGCCTTTGCTGAAACGATTTTTGTTCTCGTCGAAAACCCACGGGCGGTGCCTGAGCCCCCGCCGGGTGCCGCCTGCCGCGACGCGCCGACCTTGCCGGCCCGAGCCCACCGACTCTTCAGTCCAGAACCACGTCGGTGCGCACCACGCCGGCCCGGTCGGCGCGCGCCGTCAGCGCCAGGCGCGTTCCCTTCGGCGCACGCACCACCCACTCCACCACGGCGCGGTCGGCGGTGATTTCGCGGTTCGGCAGGAAGGCCTGCAGCGTTGCCTTCGGCGCATGGCCTTCGAGCTGCGGGCCCTCGACGCGCGGCTTGCCGCTGACGAGCGAAATGCTCGGGTCGTCTTCGGGCAGATGAATCTCGAAGATCACGCCACGCACCACCTTGCGGGCCAGCGCACGCTTGCTCACGTAGGCCGGCAGCCAGCCGCTGTTGGCGACCGCAAAACGCACCCGCCAGGTGTCGGGGCCGAGGGCGCGCACTTCGGTGCGCAGCAGTTCGAGCTTGGGCAGGCTGAGCGCGATCTGCGTCATCCACGCGGGAAAGCGCTCGACCTCTTGTTCGCGCAGGTGCGGCGGCGGGTTGCGCCAGAAATTCATCTTGTCCCAGCCGCCGATCTCGACCGGCCCGAGTTGCGGGTGCAAGAAGGGTTTCCAGTCGACGTGGGCCAGGCCGCCACAGTGTTCATCGCTCCACTTCAGCAGCTTCAGGTCGTCGGCTTCGGGGTGGTCGCGGTACCAGTCGACCCACTTGTAGTCGGTGATGCCGGCGGCCTTGTTCGGGGCCCAGAGTTCGACCACCCAGAACAGCGCGCCGAGGTGCTCGTACAACCAGTCCTGCGTGCCGCCGATGGTCTCTTTCGGGTGGTACTTGAAGTCGTGCCAGATGCTCACGGCCGGGTAGCCGGTGAGCTCGGCGCCGAGCGCGCTGAACCGTTTGATCGACCACAGGTCCTCGGGGATCATGTCGTCGTCGCTCATCGTGCCCATCGGCCGCAGGATCACGCCGCTGTGGGTGTGGTAGCTGATGGCCGCGCCGATGTTCGGGTGCGTGATCACGAAGTCGACCATCGCGCGCACTTCGGGTTCGCTGGCCGGGTAGGCGCCGGCGCCGACCTGCTCGAACTCCTGGCGCCAGAAGGCCGGGAAGTTGCGGTTCAGGTCGAGCCCTTCCACGTCCTTGTTGACGTTGATCGTGAGGCCGTCGTAGTTCTCGATCAAGCCCTCGGGCATGACGCGGTAGTACTCGCCGCCGAACTCGCCCGGCCGGCGCGGCACCATCAGGCGCGGGTCCTCCGTGCTCTTCCTGAAGCCGCCGTGCGGGTCGGGAATGCGCATGAAAAGAGCGCGGCCGTCGCCGTCGACGTCTTCCACCGTCAGGCCTTCGACCGGGTCTTCCTCGAACGGGTAACGCTTGGTGCTGGAACGGATGTGGCGCGGCTTGTCGGCCAGCGCGAGCTCGGCGCCGTCGGGGTTCAGGCGCGGGCACAGGTAGACGGTGCGGGTGTCGAGCAGCTGCGTGATCTGGTCGTCCAGGCCGTAGCCGACGACGAGCCGGTGCAGGTAGTACAGCACCGCGGTGCTGGCGGTGAGCTCGGCGGCGTGGATGTTGCCGTCGGCCCAGAACGCCGGCTTGTCCTTGGGGTCGCCGGTGGCGGTGTTGGTGACGGTCGCGACCCAGATGTCGCGCCCCTCGAAGCTCTTGCCGATCGAGGCCACCGAGACCAGGTCGGGCCGCGCGTCGGCGTAGTCGAACAGCAGACGCGACAACTCGGCGTATTTGTAGAAGGTGTCGAAGTACGGCGTGGGCAGGGCGGGTGTGGTCATGGGCGGCGGCGGGGGCAAGAGGCGATGCAGCTTACAACAGCGTCGTCGTCAAACGCTCACGGCCAACCCGTCCACGAAAACCCGCAGCTCGCCCGGTGCGAACGCGGTCCAGCGCTCGTTCTTCGTCAGCGGCTCGGTCACGACGATGGCCACGCGGTCGCTGGCCGAAGTGAGCTCGGCGAAGTCGACCGTCACGTCTTCGTCCTGCAACGACGCCTGCACGAACGGGTGCTGGCGCACCAGGTGGTGCAGGTGCGTCGAACAATGCGCCCACAGCGCCTGGCCGTTGCTGAGCATGAAGTTGAACGTGCCGTGTTTCGCGGCGATGGGCGCCAGCTCGCGCAGCGTGGCCGTGAGCTCGGCGATGGGCGGAACACTCGCGTGCGCCTTGGCGAGTTCCTGCATCAGCCAGCAGAACGCGCGCTCGCTGTCGGTGCCGCCGACCGGGCGGAAGGCGCCATGCAGGCGCGGCGCGAAGCCCTTCAGGTCGCCGTTGTGCGCGAACACCCAGTAGCGGCCCCACAGCTCGCGCACGAACGGGTGGGTGTTTTCGAGCGCCACCCGGCCCTGCGTGGCCTTGCGGATGTGGGCGACGATGTTGTCGCTCTTGATCGGGAAGCTGCGCACCATCTGCGCCACCGGTGACGTGCGCGCGCTCTGCGCGTCGACCATCAGGCGCACGCCCGCGCCTTCGAAGAACGCGATGCCGAAGCCGTCTTTGTGCTCTTCGGCACGCGTGGAAAAACCGGTGAAGCTGAACATCACGTCGGTCGGCGTGTTGGCGTTCAGGCCGAGCAGTTGGCACATCTCAGCGGCGATCGATGAAGAGGCGCAGAAGGCCTTTGACGCTGATCAGGTTCCCCGGGTTGCTGGTTTCATTGAGCACGCCGCTCATGCGCCGCACGATGCGCGGGCTCCGTTTGGCGCGCCAGATCAGCAGGTCGGTCAGCCAGGGGTGGCGGTTGACGAGATTGGCGCGCTTGTAGAGCTCGAAGCGCGGCTTCAGCGCCAGCAGCTGCGCTTCGTAGTGGGCCCGCACCTCGGCCTCGCTCCAGCCTTTGGCGGCACCAGCGAGCACCGATTCGGCGGCCTGGATGCCGGTCTCGAGTGCCTTGCCGATACCTTCGCCAGTGAAGGAATAGGTGCTGCCCGCGGCTTCACCGGCGACGATCAAGCCCGGCCGCGTGAAACGCGCGCCTTCGAGCGTGCAGCGCAGCGGCGCGCCTTTCATCGGGCCCAGCAGCGTGC